>Ga0316202_10000683_pt1 | contig 33337 bp, 50 predicted proteins | sample 3monrhotite_MG_FD_204934 | JGI IMG/M metagenome (GOLD analysis project Ga0316202, IMG submission 204934) | Microbial mat bacterial communities from mineral coupon in-situ incubated in ocean water Damariscotta River, Maine, United States -... | ecosystem: Environmental > Aquatic > Marine >...
GTTAAGTAGTTTTACAACACAAGATAAAATAACAAGTCAACCTGATGTTGTTATCGATATTAGAATACCTAATGAGTTTATAAGTGGTGGTAAAATAAATATTGGTATAACTGCTGGTGTAGAAACCGATGTGGTATCTCCTCAATTTTTAGAGGGTATGAATAAGATGAATCTTAACATAGTACCATCTAAATTTACAGCAAATACATTTAATAAATGCACATTTGATAAGATGCAAGATGCTCCTAACGGACAAAGACAAAAAGTAGGTGAAATAAAAAATGAAAAGCCTATTGAAGTTTTATTTGAAGGTGTAGATACAGATGTTTATTTTCCAAAAGAAAAACATCAGTTAGAAAAGAAACTTTATGAAGAGTTAGATGAACTTATCAAAGAGGAGTTTGCTTATCTTCATGTTGGACAATGGGGACAACAAGGTTTTGGAGAAGATAGAAAAAACATCGGTGTTATGATTAAGTCTTTCTTAAAAGCTTTTGCTAATATTCCTAATGCTCCAGCACTTGTTCTTAAAACCAATGGTGCTAACTTTAGTATTCTCGACAAAGTTAATATAAAGAAAAGAATACAAGAAGTTAAAGATATGTTTAAGGGAGTTGAGTTGCCAAATATTTATTTAATACATGGTGATTTTACTATCGAGGAAATGTCAACACTTTACAACCATCCAAAGATTGGAGCTTTTATTACTTGTACTCATGGTGAAGGTTTTGGACGACCAATGTTAGAAGCTAGTTGTTGTGACTTACCTGTAATTGCTAGTAAGTGGAGTGGCCATCTTGACTTTCTTACAGATTCAGAATCTATGTTGATTGATGGGTTTATTAAACCAGTTCCTAAATCTGTTTTATGGAAACCTATTATTATAGAACCATCTAAATGGTTTGATGTAAACCCAGCAGATGTAGTTAGAAAGATTAGAACTTTTCATAAGAAAAGAAAATTAATACAGAAGAAAGCTACTCGTTTGGGTAAGAAAAATAGAAGAGAGTTTTCATTAGAAGCTATGGCAAAAGAGTTTAATAAGATTATAGATAATGCATTAAAATCAGTTCCACAAGCTGTTGGTCTAAAATTACCTAAACTTAAAAAAGTTGGTGGTGAATCTCCACAACCAGCAAAGATAAAACTACCTAAACTAAAAAAGGTGACATAATGGATGATATGATATTAAAAGTAAAATGTCCAAATGACACGAAAGAGTGTACTGTTACTGGTGGTGAGATAATGGAATCAATGGTTTTATTAGGTGATGAAGAACAGAATATGCAGTGTTTAGCCTGTGGTTATGCTTCTAATAAAACTATGAAAACTCACATAAAACCATTTCCTGAAGACTTTAAGGAAGTGTGTACTGAAACAAGTAATGGTAGATATTGGGCGCCATCCGTATTCACAACAGAAAACTATATGGTTGTTCCAGTAGTTGATGGTGAGTTAAAGTGGAGAGTTTACGCTCAAACAGATCCTGATACAGAAGTAGTAATGCCTACATTTTCGGATGCTTTTAAAATGGTAGAAAAATTGGAGAATCTCATTGGCAAGCAGATACAACAACAAACGAATAGTTAAATCTGTTCAAACAATAGGTCAAGGTAGATTATTACCTGGTATGATAATTACATTTAATTACTCAGAACCAGGTGTTATGGATCCTAGACCTATTCTACTTTATCTAAATACAAATAAGAAAAGTAAAAATTTAGAGGGTTTAAATATAAACTATCTTAATCCAACTAAGTTAAAAAAGTTATTTACTGTTGCTGACTTTAAAAAAACAGAAACAGATGAGGTAGAAAACTTAATCGGTTTGAAAGAAGAATACTTTAGATTGCAGATTGCTAATCCAAAGAAAAGAAGTGCTATGACACCTAAAAGATTTTATAGTGATATTATATCAGCTGATAAATATTTTAAAGAATCATACAGGTCTTATAAACTTACCAAATTAACATCCTTAAAGGTTACACAAATAAATACACAATTTATTAAATGAAAATTAGTTATTCTATATTAACCCACAACGAAACTACTACTCTTGAAAAACTATTAAAGTTTTTAATAAAGTATAAACAACCACAAGATGAGATAGTTATTCTTGATGATTATTCAGACAATGAAAAAACAAAAGCTATTTTAGATTTTTATGTATCTACTGAAAACATAGTCTTTGAGCAAAGAAATCTGTTGGAAGATTTTGCTTCACAAAAAAACTATCTAAAGAAAATGTGTAGTGGTGATTATAGTTTTAACTTGGACGCTGATGAGATGATTTCATCTTGGTTTATGGCAGACATCCACGAGATACTTGAAGGTAATCCGGTTGACTTAATTTTCTTACCAAGAGTAAATACCGTAAAGGGGATAACAGAAGAACATTGTAGAATGTATGGGTATACAATAAACGAAAGGGGTTGGATAAATTATCCTGATTGGCAAGGTCGTATCTTTCGTAACCGACCAAACATTCGTTGGGAAAAACCAGTTCACGAACAATTAGTTGGTTTTCAAACTTATGCTCATTTACCAACAGAACACAAGTATTCTATCACTCACCCAAAAACAATAGAAAGACAAGTAGAACAGAATAAGTTTTATAATGAAGAAATAAGTGGGATAAAACGATGAGAATATTAGTTGCTGGTGGTGCTGGATTTGTGGGTACTAACTTAATAAAAAGATTATTAAAAGATGGGCATGAAGTATCATCAGTAGATAACTATTCTACTGGATTTAAAGAAAACCACCAAGATGGGTGTGTGTATTATGATAGAGATTTATCAAAAAGTAATTGGGCATTACTATGGGATGAGTGTGAATGTGAAATATCATGTGAATGTCATATAGAGTCGGTTGATTTAATATTTAATGTAGCTGCTTTAGCTAGAATACAACCATCACTAAAAAATCCAACTAAGGCAATAAGTAACAATTTTAATAGTGCTCTTAGTGTATTGGAGTGGGCTAGAAATAATGACACACCCGTAGTATTTTCCGGTTCAAGTACACTTCATCATGGACTATGGGGTAGTCCGTATGCTTGGTCTAAATATGCTGGTGAACAACTATGTGAACTATATAATAAAGTTTATGACTTACCAACTGCTATATGTAGATTTTATAATGTATATGGGGAACATCAATTAGAAGATGGTGCTTATGCTACGGTTCTTGGTATATTTGAAAGACAGTATCGTGAAGGTAAATCGCTAACGGTTACTAGTAATGGAGAACAAAGACGAGATTTCACTCATATAGACGATATTGTTGATGGATTAGTTCGATGTGGTCTTAGTCTTTTAACTGATAGTAAAGTAGCTAATGGTCAAGCGTATGAATTAGGTAGAGGGAAAAACTATTCTATTAATGAAATAACAGAAATGTTTGGTAAGACCGAAGTAGAATATATACCAGCAAGAAAGGGCGAGTATCCATTTACATTAGCCGATTATACAAAAGCTAATGAAGAGCTTGGGTGGACACCGACTTTAGATATAAAAAATTATATATCCAAAATAATTAAATGATTAAAATAAAATTGTATGAACTAGATGTTCATAGAAATGAAACCACGTTTAGACCTTTTCTAATGGCTCAAGATTTATTTAGAGAAGTTGGAATAGAGTTCACTACTTCTGATACATATGATTATGCTTTTGTAGGTCAAGCAAGTATAATAGATAAGAAAAAATCATTACGAGAATCAATCGACAAGGGATTAGAATTTGTATCAAAAATAACAGGTGATTACTTTATAGTAGATGGTCAAGATGCTACAACTTTAATTGGAACAATAGATGTATTTAGAGAATCTAATGCTAAATTGTTTTTAAAGAATAGCTACTTAAAGGATTTTGATTTATATAAACAAGGTTGGGCTAATGGTAGATATTATTGGGGTAAAGGTGATTATTCAGTTCCTGATATTGATGAGTTAAAACCTAAGATGAAACTATCTGGTTGTAATTGGCTACATACAGTTCAACCAAATTGGATGGAATATAGGTCTATAAAACATTTTGATATATCTTGTATGTTTGGATATCCCACAAAAGAACCTGTTTACGAGCATGATGTTTGTCAAACTGATTATTATGATCCTCATAGAAAACAATTAATGGATACTTTAGGTAATAAGTATAATGTAGCCAAACTTACTGATGGGGTTAGAATATCACATGAGGAATATTATCAAAATATGTACAACTCTAAAATTATTATGGCGCCACTTGGGTATGGTGAGATGGCGCCGAGGGATTTAGAATCTGCTATGTTCGGTAGTGTGCTAATGAAACCAGATATGAGTCATATAAGTTCAGAACCTTTTATATATGAGGATAATGAAACTTATATTGCTGTAAATTACAATTGGTCAAATTTAGAAGAAAAAATAGATTATGTTTTATCCGACTACAACAATATACGAGAAAGGTTGGTTCAAAACATGAGAAAAAAATATCAAGAAAAATATGGATTGTCTAATTTAGTGTTACACTTTTATAATGTGATTAGTAATTTAGATGGAGTTGAAACAACATGAAATTTGCTGTAGCAACTGATAATTCATCAGAGCCATCATATTACTGTAAAAATAGTAGATATTATAGATTTAATGACAATGAAGATGTAACATCAACTGATTTACCTTTTAGTGCTTTTTGGACATATCCTGAATTATTTGATGGTTATTTTATTAATTTGAATAATAGTACATACCCACAAGAAAATTTTGATATTATATTTGCAGCAATAGAATGTGATGTTAAACACTTAAAGGTGCTGCGAGTTATGTATCCAAATGCTGTTGTTGTCGGAATGTATAAGGAGTATTGGAATAACAATCCACCTATACGAAATTATATTATAGAAAATACAGATGCTTACATTCATCCATATGCTACTTTAGATATTTATAGGTTTTTACATAGTAATACTCCAAAAAATTCTTATGTAATAGAACATCCAATAAATCACAAACTAATACAAAAAAAATATAATGTAGAAAAATCTAACAGCATATTCAATTATCAAAAAAAAATAGATAATAGAGAATCAACTACTAATGATGTGATTATAAAAAAATTATTAGATAGTAAAGTTGATTTACATATATCTAATTATACTGGTAGTAGAGGTTTACAGCCTTTTATAAATGGGTGGAAGGAGTCGAGATATATGTTAAGTACTGATATGTTTCCAATGGGTGGAATTCAATCTGTACAATGTGCTGTATTAAATACTATAATGGTTGGTGGTAATAATGATAATCATAAGATATTGTTTCCTGAATTAGTTGGTAATGATGTGGATTTTTTAATATCTAAAATAAATCAACTTGAATCGGATTTAAAATATAGGAAAAAAATACAATCATATGCATATGAAAAATGTATAGATATTTTTTCTTACGATTCTATAAAAAGAAAAATCATAAATTTATATAAAAATATCACCGATGGGAGTTAAAAATAAAAAAGTATTAATTCTAGGGGATGGTCTGTTAGGAAGTGAATTGACTAAACAGACTGGTTGGGATTATGTAAGTAGAAGAAAAAATAAAAAAAACCTATTTGATTTAATACCATTTATTTTATTTAGTGACGCTGAAATTATTGTAAACTGTATCGCTAATACGGACACTTACTCTAATGATAAAAAAAGTATGATGGAAGTTAACTATGCTTTTGTAGTTATGTTAGTAAATGAGTTTAATTTAAAAATTGGATATAAGAAAAAATTAGTTCAGATTTCTACCGATTATGTTTATTCTAATTCTAAAGATTTTGCTAAAGAATCAGATGTACCTGTCCACAACGCTACTTGGTATTCTTATAGTAAGTTATTAGCAGATGGATACATAGAACAATTTTCAAATAATTATCTTATTGCTAGAATGGGACATAAACCTAATCCGTTTCCTTATAAAAAGGCTTGGGAAAATCAAATTGGTAACTTTGATTATGTAGATAATCAAGTAAAGAGATTAATTAAAGTTATAGATAGTAAATTTCAAGGCACAATTAATATTGGCGGTGAGACATCTTCTATATATGAACTAGCAAAGAAAACTAAAAGTGATATTAAGCCAAATAAATCTAGTTTTCCGGTGCCTACTAATGTTACAATGGATGTAAAGAAAATGAAAGACTTAAATAAAAACACTTGACTTTTATTTTAAATTTTTGTAAATTAATAAGATTAATTAAGAGGTAATAATGAGTAGCACTAAAGCAATAATATTTGGACCTTGGGTTGGTGAATTTAGTTACGAGCTAAGTTGGTGGAATCCAGAATGTAGACAAATTAGAAATGAAAATTTTAGTGATTGTCATGCTGTGTATTTGGGTTTTAATGGTAGGGGTGTTGCTTATAAAGATTTCATAGACGAATACATACCTCACCCAATTGAATTAGAAGAAACTTTAAAATTTCCTGCTACATATGGTGAGCATGTTGATGGTAGAGATATAATTCCATCGGTTTTTATAAATCATTTGAATGATGTAATTGAAGATTTAAAGAACAGAGGTTTTACTGAAATAGCCGTTCACAAACCAGGTGATTTTCCTATAACAAGAGAAAGGTGTTTACAAGATTTTCCATATGGTGAATATGTACATTATGATGTTGATACAAAAATTGAAAAAGAAGTAATTTCTAATATAAATAACTACTTTGATAATAATAGTCCTACTATATTTATTATGGCTAGAACTAGAACAAGACATGGTAAAAGATGCTATTTAGATTGGAATCCTGATAACTGGCCTATTTTTACTAGAAAATTAATTGATGAGTTAAATGTAAATGTGATTTCATTGTCTATTAAAACTCAAGGAAGTAGGGGTGGTTCAAAGGGTTTAGCTGAACACGAATTATTTGAAGATGTGAGAGATAAGATAATGAATTTTGAATTGAAAAAGAATGATTCAGATTCATTTGAAAAACAACTAGCAATACTAAAAAATACTAAATGTAGTATTTATGGTGCTAGTGGTGCTGCTGTAGTTCCTTTCTTTGTAAACACACCAACATTTACTCAACAGACAAAAGAAGAAGGTTTTAGGCTTGAACTTGGATGGGAAAAGAAATTATTAGATTTTAAACATTTTAAGAATTTTGATAAATATCACGATGGTGAAATCTACGAGTCACCAATAGAAGAATTATTTAATGAATTTGTAAGTTTTTATAAGGAGTTATAAATGAAAATTAGAGAAACGATGTTACCTGTATTACGACCAAAGGGTGGTAAAGAAGAAGTGCAGGCATTACAAGAAGTTATTGAAAGTGGATGGTGGGGTAAAGGTCCTAAAGTCGCTGAATTTGAAGAAAAGTTTGCTAAAATGGTTGGGCATAAATATGCTGTAGCCGTAACTAGTGCTTCACACGGTCAAGATTTGATTATGAAGGCTTTGGGTTTAAAGGGTATAGATGTAATTAATCCAACTATATCATTTATAGCAACTGCTATGATTCCACTATGGAATGATTATACTTCAAATATAGTTGATGTATTACCGGATACCATGTGTATTGATCCTAAAGATGTAGAACGATATAAGAAATCAAATAGTGAAGTTTTAATTTCTGTTAATCAAGCTGGTGTTCCTGCTGATTACGAAGGTCTACGAAAAGTATTTGATGGGTTTATACTTGAAGATACTGCTCATAGTTGTTATACGCCAGGTGCTGGTATGGGTGGGGATGCTGCTGTATGGTCTTTTCAAGCAGTAAAAACAATGCCTACTGGTGATGGTGGGATGATAACAACCAATGATAAACAATTGGCTGATAAGTGTAGGGAAATGACTTGGTTTGGTGTATCTTCTACTTGGAGTAGAGCTAGTGGTGCTACTCCAGGATATGCTTGGGATTACCAAGTTGACTTGATTGGTTATAAATACTATATGATTGATATAATAGCTGCTATTGCTTTAGAACAGATGAAGAAGTTGCCTGAAAACTTAAAGTTTCGTAGGCATGTTCAAAAGAGATATAATGAGGAGTTAAATCCAATTATTGAAAGACCATATCATACAGAGACAGTTCAGTATTATTGTGCTAAAGTACCACCGGCACATAGAGATAGTTTAATTAATTACTTAGCTGATAAGAATATACATACCTCAGTTCATTTTAAACCACTTCATAAATACGCTCCATTAATACAAAATAGAGATTATCCTGTTGCTGATGTTGAATGGTTAAAGCTTATATCATTACCAGTTCATAATGGAATGGTTGAGGGAGACATTGATTATGTAATTTATTGGGTAAATAAATACTTTGAAGAGGTAAATTAATTTGCAATACATTTTAGAGGTAACAACTAAAATAGGATGCTCTAATATGTGTGAGTATTGTCCACAGACTAAACTTATAAAAAACTTTGTGGGTAATGAGCATACTAAGAGATTAACTAATCGATATAAAAAATCGGGTGATGTAGAAAGCTTAGATACTTTATTAGTTCAAGAGTATGTAAAAAAAGACAAAAATAGAACAACTATGATGTCATTAGATACCTTTAAGAAATGCCTTTCAACTATACCACCCCAAGTAGATATCCATTTTACAGGTTATACTGAAGCTTTTGAAAACCCAAATTGTACAGATATGATATTTCATGCTCATGAAAAAGGTCACGAAGTTTTAATTAATACAACTTTGGTGGGAATGACTAAGAATGATATAGACAGGCTAGAATCAATAACATCATTTAAAGAATTTAATGTACATTTAACATCAGCTACTTATTTTGAAAATATAGGAAAAAATTCAGCAAGTGAGAAAATAAAAACTGGTAAAGAAATATCAAAAGATTATTTAGATGTGTTGGATTATATTATAGATGCTAAATTCCCAAAACATTTTCATACACATAGTGCTGATGGTTACGGATTACATCCTGAAATAGAAGAATATGCTGGTGTTAGGATAAACGAGATTGGATATAAAAATAGGGGATTGAATTCAAGAGCTGGGAATTTAGGTAAGTTGACTGGCGAAAAACTATGGGAAGATAATTGGTGTCATAGAATTATACACAATGTTTTATTACCAGATGGAACACTTCAATTGTGTTGTCAAGATTATGGTTTGGAAGAGCCTCTTGGTAATTTACTACACATTGATTATCCTGATATTTTTGAAACAGAAAATTTTAAGAAAAGAATAATGACTGGAAAAACTGAAATTTGCAATAGATGTGATGATGGAATAGCCGTTTCAAACGAAGGTAGAGATAAATTAAGAAGTATGCAAAAATATGAATCCGAGTGGAGAGTAAAATCTTAGACACATATAAAATAGAAGGTACTATTAATTTAGACCAACATTCTTGTTTTAATAACCCTAACACTTTTCCACAATTTCAAGCAGGACTTAATCATTTTAAATATCATTTACATCAAATGGTAGATGATGGTGAAAGTGCTACTTTTTATAAATTTGGTGACGGTGATTATAGATTTTTAACAGCACAAGAAGTGGGTAGTGCAAAACCAGGTAGTAGGGCTTTAAGTCTACCATATTCAAAAATAAATTTACAAGCTCATAAGGATGGTGCTAATAAATGTGATTTTTATACCTGTGAACTATATCCAGAAAATAAACAAATGTTTTCAGATGTAATTGATAGGGATATAAACTATCCAGCAGAATATGGTTATGGGTTAGTTGCAAACAAATGGCTAATGAATGAATTTCAATCTTCTATAGGAATACTTGGTGCACAACCAAAGGTAATGATAATTCAAGAGTTAATGGAGTATTCAGAATATCAAGATTACTTAGGCCTTGAGAAATTTAAAGATTACATATACTTTCCACAAAAGTTTGCTGCTGATGATTTAGATAAGTTAGAAAGTATAGTTAGACCTCAATTAGAAAAATCAACATCTAAAATATTTTTACTCGGTATAGGTCATGCTAAAAGTGGAATATTACATAAGTTTTCAGAGTGGAAACCAAATTCTATTTTCTTAGATGTTGGTGCTGGTATTGATATGATTGCTGGTTCTATAAATATAAGACGACCTTATGCTGGAGATTGGACAAATTATAGGATTAATAATTATAATTACTCTGATGTAGATTATCTTAGATATTCTGGCGAAGGAAAACATATATTTTTATAAATAAGTTGATTGTTTAAGATACAATTTATATATTTATATATACACAAAGGTTATTAAATGAAAAAAAATGTAGTATTTTGGGTTGGTGTAAAAAACGAACAATACTCCGAAAAGTATGGTGGTTGGGAATGGATGGAAATAAGCCGTAAAAGTTGGGAGTATTGGTGTAATAAAAATGATGTTATATTCTTCCCAATGGAAAAACCAATTAAAAATGATTTAACCAACTACAGAATTAATTGGCAAAAATCAATATATTGTTTTGACTTATTAGATGACGCTGGTATTGATTATGACCAAATATTTTTGGTTGATGCTACTTGTATGGTCAAATGGGATATGCCAAATGTATTTAAATTAACAGAACACAAGTTTACTGCTTGGAGAGAAACTGATAATCTAAATTGGGTTTACGATAGTATAGTAGGATATGAAGATTTCTTTTCTTATAATTTAAACAAACATGACTATTTTAGTTCCGGTGTTATTATTTTTAATGAACAGCATAAAGAGGTTTTTCAATCATTTAAAAAATTATATCTTAATAATGTTGATAAGTTTGTAGAGTTACAGGATAAGTTAGTAAGGAAAGGCACAGAACAAACTCCATTAAACTATTGGGTTCAGAAGAATGGAATTGAATTAAATTTAGAATTACCATTTGCTTTTAAATTAACACATATACATCGTAAAGATATGTTTAGTCATAACTGGCAATTGAACGAAGACATGACACCTTTTTTTATAAAGTACGGATATAATTGGGTTTTTAATGGGATACCAAAAGACCAAAGAACACAAGTTATGTCTCAGGTTTGGAGTCTAGTTGGAAAAAATTATAGTGATGATTATATATTAAATATAATTGACAATAAAGGTAAGAATAAAAATACAACATCTCGTAAATTCAAAGAGGACATATTGAGATTATTTGGTGAAAGTTATAAAGACAAAATTATGTTGGAACTTGGGTGCCATCAAGGAAACACAACAAGAGTTTACTCCGAGTGTTTTAGTAAAGTTATTGCGGTTGAGCGTAGTGAACAGAATATTGAAATAGCAAAAGAAAATTGTAACGATGTTAGTAATGTAGAGTTTATAAACATGGATGTTTATTCTAACGATTTTAATATACCACAAGTTGATGTTGTTCATGTTGATGCTGGACATACTTTTCAAGAAGTAATTTATGACATTGAAAGATTAGTTAAGATATTGGATAATCCAACTTTTATATTTGATGATTATGGTCATGTTGGTAGAACAGTTAGAGATGCTATAAATACTAAGTTACAGGATGGTACTATTAAACTAGTTACTTACATAGGAGAAGATAAAGGTTTTGTTGCAGCTAATGATAAAATTTTTATTGGAAAAGAGGGGGTTATTTGTAATGTTTAATTACGCTGAATATAGAAACATAATTACATTGGTAAAACAAAATTTACCGATAATGGATTTTTCAGAAGTCAATGATGAAGTTAATGCCTTCTGTGTGTTAAGACATGATATAGAATTTTCAATAGACAGAGCATTACAAATGGCTCGTATAGAACATGAGGATTTAAATGTCCATTCTACCTATACAGTTCAGTTAAGAAATAACACCTACAACGCTTTATCTCAAAAAAATATTGAAGCCATTCAAGAAATAGAATCTATGGGGCATTACATTGGGCTACATCAAAATCCACCACAGATGAGTGATGATGAGTTAGTAGATTACATAACAAAAGATATAGAAACACTTGAACATTATTATGGATTTAGTGTTGATAGATTTGCCTTCCATAGATGTGGTAGTAATCCAGGTATATTAGAAAGGTATGTAGAGGTGCCTGGTAAAATTAATTGTTATGCTAAAGAGTTCTTTCATTATTTTAGTGGTGATAAACCCGAAGAGATTAGAGTTCATTATTTAGCAGATTCAAATCACGATTGGAAATATGGTCATCCATTTAATATAGACTATTGGGATTTACCACAGAAGATGCAGTTACTAACACATCCATATTCTTGGACAGAAAGGGGCTATGAAAATATCAGTAATTTTACTAAATTAATAAAAGAAAGAAATGAAGAGTTATTATCAGACATGAATAGTGAAACAAAAACATTTCCGAAGGAGTTATTATTATGAACGAGAGAAAAGATGTAATCAATTATTTTGTACAAAAAAATAATTATAATTCTTATTTAGAAATTGGATTATATGGTGCCCCAAGAACTTTTAATAATATAGGGTGTGAGATTAAAAATAGTGTTGATCCAAATCCAGCAGCAAATGCTGAGTATTGTACAACATCAGATGATTTCTTTAAAGATTTAGAAGAAGATTTACTAATGATACCACCTGATTTTAAATGGGATATAATTTTTATTGATGGTGATCATTACCATGAAACAGTTGATAGGGATGTCCCAAATGCACTAAATCACTTGTCAGATGAAGGTACGATAATAATGCATGATTGTGCTTATGGTGAGGGTGCGACACCAGCAAATCCAAGAGGTACTGATGTTTGGAAATCTTGGGTAAGGTTGAGATGTACTAGACCTGATTTGTATATGAATGTTATTAATATCGATTGGGGTGTTGGTATAATACAACGAGGTACTCAACAAGTTTGGGATAAAGAACCATTAGATATATGCTTAACTGAAGAATATTTTACAAGTTTAGTTGATAGTAATTCTGCTAATCCATTGGACTCATATAATTTGTCATCAAATGGTCAATTTTTAGCTAATGACTCATGTGTATATAGTGTTGATGATAATTTAACAAGAACAAAATTGCTACCATTAATAACCGAACAAAGGTTTTATAAGATATATGAATAGTATTTTTATAACAGTACGGACTGGATCAACAAGGTTACCTAACAAATCTATTTTGAAAATAAAAGGTAAACATACTATTGAGTATGTGATAGATAGTGTAAAAAAATCAAAATATGCTGATAATATTGTTTTGTGTACGACTTTGAATAGTGAAGATGATATTTTATATGATATTGCGAAAAAGAATGGAGTTGATGTTTTTAGGGGTAGTGAGCACGACAAACTTGATAGATGGTGGTGGGCTTCTAGGTCAAGACTTTGTCAATCATTCGTTACAGTTGATGGTGATGATTTATTTTATGATGCAAAATTAGCAGATTTATGTTTTGAACAATTAGAAGATAACGATTTTGTCAATGGCCAAGGTTTATACAATGACACTTATGGTTTTAAGGATACTTTTTTAGAAGAAGTTGTGGAAGCTAAAAAAGACCAAATTATTGAACCACATGAAATTGTAAACTTTTTAAAGAACAAAGACTTTAAAGTAAGTGAGTTAACCGATGTGCCTTATTATTTTAAAAAACAAAAGATAAGAATGACACTAGACTATCAAGAAGATTTTGAGTTCTTTAAAAATGTAATAGAAAATTTAAATGATGATTTTACATTTAAAGATGTGCTGAATTATTTATTAAAAAATGAATCGGTTGTTGATATAAATTATTTTAGAGAAGAGGAGTGGAAAAATAATCAATTAGGTATTGATAAGGGTTGGAGATTTAGAGGAAACGAAACTGATTATTTAACTAAGACTTTAGATAGTGGGTTTAGTGCTGGTGAAGATGGGACTATGGTTGAGAGAGTAGAAAGATTATTTTCAGAAAAACATAATCAAAAATATGCTATAGGTTTTAACTCAGGAACATCAACTTTACATGCTGCTCTAAATGCGTTTGGTGTTGGGATTGGTGATGAAGTTATTGTTCCAGCATTGACACCTGCTATGTGTGGATATTCAATATGGCAAACAGGTGGAACTCCTGTTTTCTGTGATGTAAAAAAAGATACCTTTCTTATGGATCCTGTAGATATAGAAAGAAAGATTACAGATAAAACTAAAGCTATAATGGTAGTTCATATATATGGTTTAATGTGTGATATGGATTCTATAATGGATATTGCTAATAAACATAACTTGTATGTGTTGGAAGATTGTGCTCAATGTTTTTTAGCTAAAGATAATAATGGTAACATATCAGGTACTATTGGTCATATAGGTAGTTGGAGTTTTGAAAATTCAAAACATTTATCATGTGGTGATGGTGGTATAGTTACTACTGATGATGAGGAATTAGCAAAAAGTATGAGACAATTTGGTGGGGTTGGATTCAAAAACTTAACTGCTAGTAGTGGAAAGGTTAGAATATCAAGAGATAAGTTTCAAAATCCAAATTGGGAAAGGCATAATGTTATGGCTTTTAATTACAGAATGCCAGAGTTATGTGGTGCTGTTGCTTTAGCTCAAACTGAAAGAATAGAAGAATTTTGTGATAAGAGAATTGAAGTTGGAAACTCGTATTTAAAAATGATACTTGATAGTAATACCGATTTGTTAAAACCACAGAAGTCGCCTGATGGTTTTGTTAATTCTTATTACACTTTTGGTGCTTTATTTAATGGTGATAAACACGGCATTGAGTGGCAAACCTTTAGAAAAAAATACATCGAGTTTGGTGGTGATGGTATTTATGCTGCTTGGAAAACTCAGAATCAAGAACCTTGTTTTAAAAACAATAAAATAGGTTGGGGTGATGCTCCTATTGCTGAGAAATTACAAAAAAACTTGATGCAGTTCACTACCAATCAAAAAAATAAAAACGAGATAAAAGTTCAAGTAAATGCTCTTAGAAAAACATTGGAGTACTTTAGTAAATGAGAAAGATAATAATAACAGGCTCATCTGGTTTGATAGGTAGCGAAGTCACATCTTTTTTTAAAAAAACAGATAAAGTTATAGAGTGTGATTTGTCACTTGGTCATGATTTAAATGATGAAACTTTTGTAAAGAATTTTTTTAAAGAAAATAAAGCTGACTATTTAATTAATGTATTTGCTTTAAATCATCATATAGGTAAAGATGGTGGTAAAACATTATTTGATATATCTTTAGATTCATTTGATGATTATCTAAAAGTAAACTTAACATCTTTATTTTCTGTATGTAGAGAGTTTGCTAAAAATAATAGTAAAAGTTCTATTGTTAATTTTTCTTCGACCTATGGTTGTGGTTCTCCAATACCAAGTATGTATACTAATGGTGAAAAGCATATTGGATATGGTGTATCTAAGGCTGGAGTGATACAATTAACTAAACATTTAGCAGTACATTTAGCTCCTAATATCAGAGTGAATTGTGTTTCACCTGGTGGAGTTAAATTTAATCAAGATAAAGAATTTATCAAACGATATAGTAATCATGCTCCAATGGGAAGGATGATGGAGGTTGATGAACTAAATGGTTTGTTAAGTTTTTTATGCTCAAAGGAGTCAAGTTATATGACAGGTGAAAACTTAAAAATAGATGGGGGATGGACATCGTGGTAAATTTTAAAACTTTAGATGATTTATATTTTATTGCTGAAATTGGTATAAATCACAATGGTGATATTGGTATAACAAAAAAATTAATTGATGCTAGTTTTGCTACTTCATGGGATTGTGTTAAATTTCAAAAAAGAAATCCGGATGTGTGTGTACCGGATCATCAAAAAGATGTTATGCGGGATACTCCTTGGGGTAGGATGACATACTTAGAATATAAACATAAAGTAGAGTTTGGTAAAGAGGAGTATGATTACATTAATGATTATTGCAAAGAAAAACCAATAGATTGGACAGTATCGGTTTGGGATATAGATAGTGTAAACTTCATATCTGATTATGATGTACCATTTATAAAAATACCATCTGCTATGTTAACCAATGATGAATTAATAGAAGCAACTATTGGTACAAAAAAACAGATAATTTTAAGTACTGGTATGAGTACAATAGAAGAGATAAATCATGCTGTAGATGTCTTAGGAAAAAGTGATTTTACTTTATTACATTGTAATTCAACTTATCCAGCACCAGAAGAGGATTTAAATTTAAACAATATAAAGATGATGCAAGATAAATATAATGTTCCAATAGGTTATTCTGGTCATGAACAAGATTTAGAAGCTTGTATGGTTGCTGTTACTTTAGGTGCTAACATAATAGAAAGGCATATAACTTTAGATCATAATATGTGGGGTACAGACCAAAAATCTAGTTTAGAAGTTGTAGCTATGGATATGTTAAAGAAGAGATGTAATAATATTCAGATGATGTTAGGTAGTTACGAAAGAAAAGTATCCGACTCGGAAAAAGAAATAAGAAAAAAGTTAAGGGGTTAAAATGAAAAGTGTTTCTATCTTATGTAGAGGGCAGAGTTTAAAATACATTGAAAAATCAGAAAAATCTGATGTTGTTGTTTTAGTAAATAGATTTGGTGATGAGTTGAAAACTTTTCCAAAGGTTGTTGAATATATAACTGATTCAGAAGTTTACCTTTGTACTAGTGGTACTCCAGGTGAATTAGATACATTAAATAAATTTGGTTTTTTTGATAGTTTTACTCCTACTAAAATGATAAGACCGTATTTAAATGAAATTGCCAATACGCATATTAATTTACAAAATTCAATTGGTGTACAAGATACTTTTTTATCAAATGCCCATAAAGAATATATGTACCAAATTGAAAATTATAAATACCCGTACACATACCCATCATCCGGTATAGCTGCTTTGTCTTATGTAGTTTTAGAATGTGATTTCGATGTGGTAAATATAATTGGGTTAGATTTTTACGAAACAATATCTAACTCATCTTTTTATGCTGCTGGTGATGATCACGAACATGCTGATTGGGGTAAAGATGGGCATATGCAAGAAGTTGTGACTAGACTAGTAATGAACCATCCAAACAAGCAGTTTAATATGATTTCTACTGCTGAAAAACATTTACACGATGTTAAAAACTTTAAAAATATGAACTTTATAAAGGTAGAGATATGAAAAAAATAGCTATTTTAATAGGTGGATGGCACTATCCAAAAGGTTTTTTCAATCAACTATCAAAACTAAATTGTCCCGATGGGTTTGAGTTTGAGACTTTTTTAGTGTCACATAGAGATGTTAACTTACCGATAGTACATCAAGAAAAACTTGATGCATTAAAGAAGATAGATAAAAATACTGATAATGGTCGTATGGACTATGAACTTTATAGTCAGAAGTTAACTAAAGAGGATTTACTATCTCAAAACATAAAGGTTATTGATGCTAAAAACAAATATGGAGATTATTATTTTATAACTCAATGGTTGAGTGAGTATGATTATAATGATTATGAATATGTTTGTTTTTTACACGATGATACCTATTTACTTAATGAGTTTTTAATAGAAGATATAGTAGATGATATATGCAGTACTTATCATGTAGAAGGTCAAGAAGTTTTCAATCCAAACTGGCTAATGTTATTTAATTCAAATGCTCCAGGTAGTATTACACCAAGGGGTTCTTTTGCATTTTTCAAAAAAGAATTTTTTAAAGAGTTTGGTAATCTTCAATATACAGTAGATAGTATTAAATTAGATAGAACAGATAAGGTAAATACTCCAACCAACTCTAGTGTTTTAAAGGAATGGAATACAACGACTAGAATGCTTATGAGGCAATTTATAGATAAAGATATGCTAGATAGAATTTTTAAACTAAGTGATGAATACAGAGTTAGTGATTATATGATAGAAGCTGAGAGAGGACTTATGACACCAATTAGTATATGGGGTACAGAATGAAGAACATAGTTTTTATGATGGATATTGATTTGGCTGGTGAGGGTAGATATGCTAGTAGTAGAAGATTACCATACAAGTATTCAATAAAGAGCTGGGAAAAATGGTGTGAGAAAAATAATTGTGAATTATTTGTTCTTACTGATTTACTTTTACCAAAAGAACAAATGGCTATATGTTGGCAAAGATATTATCTTTTTGATATACTAGAGGCTAACGACATAAAGTATGACCAAATCCTTATGGTAGATGCTGATACTATTGTTCATCCCGATTGCCCTAACTTCTTTGAGATGACCGATGGAAAAATGTGTGGAGTTCATAATGAAGGTAGTTATGATTGGATTATCAGGAGTATAGAGAATTATGGTAAATATTTTTTCAATGGACATATCTTAGATTTTTGGAAATATATTGATTGTGGATTTGTAATTATAAATGAAAAACATAAACAATTTTTTAAAGAGGTAACGGATTTTCATAATCAAAATGCTAAAATGTTAAGTGAAGTTGAAAAGAAATGGCATGCTGGTACAGATCAAACACCAGTTAATTTCTTAATTGAAGATAGGGGTGTTGATTTTAAATGGTTGCCTTATGAATTTAATATGTGTGATATGTTCAGAAAGGAATTATTGAACGATGATATGACATTTACTAAATGGGGATGGGTATACCAATATAATAGCATTCCAAATAATAAAGAAGATAAGTTAACTTATTATTGGATGAAAAAAACATACGAAGGTTTATATGCTAAGAATTAAGAATAAATTTGCTATTGGGTGTTTAGTTCAATGGTATGAAATAGAATTGATAGGTGAATATTTACAGAGTGTTAAGAATGCTTTAGATATAATAGAAAACAAAGAAAATGTCATCGTTGATTTATATTTCAACATGACAACTTCTTTGGAGGATATAGACGAAGATCAATGTACTATGCAAGAAATAAATAGTAGATTTAATGATATTGAAAAAGACTTAATTAAGTTCGGTATCACATTAAATGTTCAGCGATTGGGTGGTATAATGTTACACGAAAGAGAAAAGATATATACTATTGCAGACTATCGTAGAGAATTTAATAGCAAGTATTGTGACGAAGTTGATGTTCTCATGTGGGGTGAAAGTGACTCTTTGATACCTAGACAAACCTTTGAAATACTAGATAACTTACATAGTGGAGTTAGAGATACAACACCAAAGTATGTTAGTTTTTTTGCTACTTGTAAGATGTGGGATAAAAGTTGGGAAGTACTAGAGCATCCTGAGTTTACAGTAAAACCTTTTATAGATATGAGTACGGTTGATACTAAAAATTGGTGGAGTCTTAGATATAATATGAACATAGATGAAATGAATTCTTTTAATGATAAGGTAGATGATTTAGATATAAAAATTTTAAATGAATATAAATTTAATGGGTGTGGTTTAGTCATATCATCTGATGTTATCAAGTCTGGTGTTAATATACCTAGAAGTGCTTTTTTCATACATGAAGATACGGCATTTCAATTTCAATTACAAAGATTTTTTCAAGGTCAGATACCACAATATCTAATTAAAAATATTTTATTAGTACATAATAGAAAACATATAAAGAAGAGATCATATATAATGGGCGAAGATGGGGTAGAGCTGGGTGATGTAACTAGTGGTAGAAAAAAACACGAATGGTATAGAAAGGCTAGTGAGATGAGTCATCATAATACATACAATATGTTTAATCAATCAAAAATTTATAGTTGGAAGGATGTTTTATGATAAAAATAAAATTATCTGATAACCAAAATCAAAAGTGTTTTAGTGGACTAATTATATCAAAAAATATGTTACGAGATTATAGCATAAAAATAACTGATTCTGAGGATTATGATTATGAGTTTATAGATCACACCAAATTTATAAATAACTCACTTACATTACATGATAGCATAGATTGGGGATTAGAAGAGTTATCTAAAAAGTCAGGTGATTACTTCTTATTTCATGGTGGAGATTCGACTTCAATTATGGGTGTCTATGAGGTTTTTGCTAAGTCAAATGCTAAATATCTGTTTAAAAAACAATTGTTATCTCAAGAAGATTATAAAGAAAAAACAACTATAAACAAATGGTTTTTTGAAAAAGGTTCAATTTTAGATAGAGGTTATGATATACCAGATAATATATATGATAGAATAAAACTTACTGGTTATAATGTTGCACATAACTGGCCTCATCTACAAAAAATGCAAGTCGGTAATGTAGACAGAGATATAGATGTCTGTGCTATATATCAAGGTATATTGGATAATGGTAATATGGATCATCAATTAAGAAGTGATGTTCTTTACACTAAACATAGAAATGGAGCTTGGAAAGAGTTAGAGAAGATTAAAGATAAATATAATATAGTCAAAGGTCAATCATCGCCACAACAATTTGTTGAAGTAATGAAGAGGTCAAAAATCGGATTATCTCCATTTGGTATGGGTGAGTTATGTTATAGAGATTTAGAATTAATTCAATGGGGGTGTTTATTAATCAAACCTGACATGAGTAAAGTTATAACAGAGCCAGATTTCTTTAAACCTATGGAAACTTATGTATCAGTTAAACCAGATTGGTCTGATTTAAATGAGACTATTGAAAAAGTGCTTGCTAATTACAAAGATTATGAGTATATTATTCATAATGCTAGACAGAAAGTAGTAGAGATGTATTCATACGAAAATGTCTGTATGTATTGGTATAACTTTTTTGCTAATATGAGTGGAGTAGAAAATGCATAAAATAACTACAACTATATCTACTAACAATAATTTAGAGTATTTAAAACTTGCTTTAGAATCGATTAGGAAGAATGCTTATTACCATGACATGCCTATTATTGTACATGCTGAGAATTGTACTGATGGTACAGATAAATGGTTAGAAACAAATCCATATGATGTAAAATATTATATTGACCATAATGATAATCCAAAGGGCATCGGTGGTGGTATGAATTTTTGTGTTGATAAAGTTAAAACGGAATTTGTAAATATCATCCATTCTGATATGTGGTTGGCACCTAACCAAGATGTTGAGTTGTTAAAGCTATACGATAATATAGACAAGGATAGGAGATTAATCGCTTCTTCGTTCAGAATACAACCAAGAATCTTTCCAAATGATCCTGATTATAGACCAGGAACTGTGTTTGTAGATATGAAACAATTTGGTGCATATGCAGAAGATTTTGATTCAAGTTCATTTGATGAATGGTCTAAAGAATTTTCTACAATGAATGATTCATTAGAAGTTCGTAAAGGTGGTGGAGCTGGGTTCTTCTGTAGAGTAGACGATTATAAATGGATAGGTGGTAATGATGATTTGTTTAGACCAGCTTCGTGGGAAGATAAGGATTTATTTATTCGTATGCAGTTAGAGGGGTATGAGTTTAGGATGATACCTCAATCAGTTGTATGGCATTTTTCTGCTCGTGGTAGTCATTTTAGAGATGAAGCTAAGGATGACTTTACAAAGACATCAAAAAGACAACAAGAAGCAGAACAGAGAAATATACAGAAATGGTTATCTAAGTGGGGTAGATTACCTCAAGAAGATAAAGATACATTTGTTATACCAATTACTGATACAAATAACCAAAATAAAATAGAGTGGTCATTTTAATGAAAAATAAGACAATACTGATATTCGGTGGTGCTGGTGCTTTGGGTAAAACTTTAATTAAAAGGTATTATGATGACAATAACATAGTTGTATTTTCAAGGGATGAGCATAAACATTATCATTTATTAAAAGAATATCCAAACTTGAAGTCTATTATAGGAGATATTAAAGATAAAGATTCTATAAATAATGCTTTATTAAAAGAAAAACCTAATGTTGTGATAAATGCTGCTGCTTTAAAGCATGTTCCTGTATGTGAAGATAACCCATATGAAAGTGTTAAGACTAATATAATAGGACATCAGAATGTGATTGAATGTGTGTCTTTATACGATATAGAGACTTTAATATTTGTATCAACTGATAAAGCTTGTAAACCTATAAATGTATATGGTATGTGTAAAGCTATAAGTGAGCAACTATATATTAGTTTTGCTAAACAACAAGATAAAACAAAAGTAGTTACAGTTAGATATGGAAATGTTTTGGAATCAACTGGTTCGGTTATTCCATTTTTTAAAGATTTATTAGATGATTTAAATACAACAACTTTACCAATAACAGATTATGGTATGACTAGATTTTTATTGACATTAGAACAGGCAACTGATTTGATTCATTGGGCTTATGAATATCCTAATTCACATGGTAAGATAGCAGTACCAAAAGTCAAATCATTAAAGGTTACAGATGTTGCTAATGCTTTGATAAAAAGTTATGAGAGAGATATAGATTTAATAATGATAGGTATCAGACCTGGTGAAAAGTTACATGAAGAGATGGTTTCATCTGAAGAATGGAGAAAGACAGAAGAGTTAGAAAACTTCTTTTTAATAGGTAATACTACTATTAATAATGAACACCATTCGTATAATTCTTTAGATTACTTAATGGAGAGTTATGATGCTTATTCTTTCTTAAAAGAAAGTGGAGTTATACAATGAAGATATTAGTATTAGGACACAATGGTATGTTAGGCAACTGTGTTTACAAATACCTTTCATCACTTAAAAACATAGATACTTTTAAAGTAAATGGGAGATGGCCTAAAGATAATTTTTTAACAGAAATTGTAAATATGGATGTTGATTATATAATCAATTGTATAGGTGCTATCCCACAAAGAACAGACGATTTTGTTATTAACTATGACTTGCCTATATGGCTGGATAAAAACTTAGAGTGTAGAGTAATACATCCAGGCACAGATTGTGAAATGGATAATGATTACTATGGAATATCAAAAGTAAATGCTTCTGATTATGTAAAGCATAGTGGTATAAGAACAAAAATAATTAAGACATCTATAATAGGTCACGAGTTAAACACTTCTAATAGTTTATTGGATTGGTTTTTAAATAGTAAAGAGGGTGTATCTGGTTACACTAAAGCTATGTGGAATGGGAATACTACCTTAGAATGGGCTAAAATTTGTGTTGATTTGATGGAGAATTGGCATTCCTATGGAATAGAAAATGTCATACAATCTGATTGTATATCTAAATTTAGTTTATTACAAGAAATATCAAAGGTTTATGAAAAAAAAATTGAGATAAAATCAAATGAATCCGTAGTGGCTAACAAATGTTTAGTTGGTGGAATGCAGACAAACTCGATAAGTATACAGTTAAAAGAACTAAGGAATTTTTATGGTTATTGATGTTTATCCTGAATTTGGTTATGAAGTAGCATGTTCGATTCCTTATGCTTATTGGTTACATGAACGAGGTGAATTAGATGGTGTTGTTACTTGTGTTGGGATGAAACCATTTTATTATTTTTGTGACAATGTAGAGGAAAGATATAAATTTAGAAGTATGGACAATACTAAAAATGGAGTTCAAAACTTACCAAACACTTGGGTACATCATAATGCTTTTGCTAACTTTGGTAGAGACTACGGTGATTTAACTGATGAAGAAAAAACAAGGGCAAATGGTTGGTTGGATTATTCAAAATGGAAATGTCCACCATATAAAAAGCATTACAAAGATTTAAGTTTATCGTTACCAAAAAAATATGTTATAATTTCAAATAGGTATAATTTAGAACATGGTAATCGTCCAATAGGATATTTTGACATAGAATCTTTATATAATCTATTTGAATATTTTACAAACTTTGGTTATAGTGTGGTGTATAAAAGACCAAAAAATACAGAATTTGCTACTGATTCTAATGAGCTTTTAGATTTAAATATAACTGCTAATGTTGAAGGTCAAGGTGTAATAACAGATTTTGATTTAACTAAACACTACGATAGTGTATTTTTAATGGACGACTTAATCTCAGAAATAGGAAGAGGATATAATGAAAGTCAATTAAATATATTTGCTGGCTCATCTGGTTTTGTTTCAATGGGTGGCGGTTCTAGTATATTGTGCAGCACTTTTGGAAAACCCGTAATCATTTATGTTAATACTTCTAGTGATATTAGACCAGGATATTTTGATGAAAATTCTTATTTTAGAAAACTATCTAATGCTCCAATATATCCAGTAGTTGATAAGAAGGATGATATAATTAAAAGAGGCTATAGAGATTATAGTAAAGTTTATAAAAATATAAAAGAGGTATTTAATGGATAAAATAATAAGTTTTATACAACCAAGTAGAAACAATCTAACGTATCTAAAATGGTCTTACAATAGTATCAGAAAGAACTTAGGATACAGACATGAGATATGTTGGGCTGATGATTTCTCAGACGATGGAACTTGGGAATGGATGCAAGAAATTGCTGAGAAAGATAATAATGTAAAGATACATCGTAACGAAGGACCAACTCGTTTAGGTCATACTATACTTTACGATACATTAGTAAATGAATATGCTACAAGTGATATCGTGATGATATATCATGCTGATATGTATGCTTGTCCTGGTATGGACGAAGCTGTATTAGGTAGGTTAACCGAAGGTAGTGTTGTATCTGCTACACGAATAGAACCACCGCTACATCCCGATGGTCCTGAAAAGGTATTGTTAGACTTTGGTATAGAACCAGAAGAGTTTGACGAACAAGGATTACTGAGTTGGTTGAGTGAAGAAAGAACAGAAAAGTATACACGAGGTATCTTTGCTCCGTGGGCTATACATAAGAAAGATTTTCAAAAGATTGGTGGGCACGACCCGTTGTATGCTCCACAATCTAAAGAAGACTCTGATATATTCAACAGATTTCAGTTGGCTGGTTACAGAACCATACAAACATTTCAAGGTTTCGTATACCATATGACTTGTAGAGGTAGTAGATTTAAGGATGGTGCTATGAGGAATCCTGCTGGAAAGGTTTTTATGAAGGGTAGAGAATCGTCAGAGTGGTTGGCTCAGAATCTAAGGAGTACTCGTAACTTCATTCGTAAGTGGGGGCATATGGTTCAACATGATGCTTATCTTAAACCGATAGTTCCACCTAAATATGATATTGCTTTCAAAGCTCTTAATTGTAACAAACAACTTCTATATGAATTAGAACCTTGGTGTAGTAAAATATATTTGGACTATGGTTCAGTAGGAAAGTATTCATCTGAATATCAACGAGAAGAACAACCAAATACTCAGTTTAATTTAGATGAAAAAATAAAAATGTATGGTAATGCTGATGTAACTAAGTCTCATGACATTTTAGTTGAGTTTGATTGTGGGAAACTAAACAACGAGAACTTTCAGGTCTTAGTAAATCTATCAAAGATGCTACAAGATAGTGGTGAAGTCGGTGAGATGGAGTTCGATATTTTTAAATTATATATAAATTCTTTACAAACATATGAAGATAAGTTGGTTGTTTGTAAGAGTAATTTATATTTATAAGTGTAATAAGAGGTTATAATGGAAAACAAACTAGGTCTATATGTCAGTAACTTAATGGCAACTATAGTGGATAAAGAAGAAACTGTATTTGTTAGAAAGTTAGCATTCAATGAATTGGAAAATATAAGTCAAGATATAAGTTCTTTTCTTACTTCATATATTAGTGAGATTAAACCAGATCCTTTTCAAGAAGAACAAAACAAAAATAGAAACAAAAAACAAACAGAAATTAACTTTGGAGTTAAACATGAAAATAGATAATGAAGCATTAGTAGAGCTAAGAAAAATAAGAGCTGCTATGGACAATGCTTATGATAAATTAAATAAACCTTTGTATGAAAAAAATATTGCTACTAAAGTAAGTTACAAAGAAACTATTCCTTTTAATTTAATACAAGAAAACTTTGAGTTTATTGTTGAAAAAATTAAAACATTAGAAGAATCAGCAGGAGTAGAATAATGGCAAACGATCACGCTAAAGATAGATATGCTCCACCATCACTTGGTAGTGATTTTGAAAAAGAATACTTTGGTGATGTAAATATAGGTGAGGTATTTAGACTAAGAGCTAATAGTAAAGCTAAGTCTTTTCGTAAAGTAAAAGATGGTATTGCACTTGACTTAAAAGAACAAAAAGAAGTTCAGTTACAACCAAGAGATGAGATATATGTCAAGTCGTAGATTTCAAAAACCTATACGAATCAAAGGTCAGAGATTAGTCTTAACTAAAAAGATGATTGAAGATGCTCAATCTCAGACCAAATCAAACATGGCAGCTGCTAGGTGGTTAGGAGTTAACTATCTAACTTACCGTAAGTATGCTAGGTTATATGGTGTATTTGAAAAACATCTTAACCAATCAGGTGTTGGAATCAAGAAGGGGTATGGTAAGTGGAGTAAGCCACTTGATGAAATCTTAGATGGTTCTAAGACTTACCGTATGCGACCATCATACATCAAGAAAAGATTAATAAAAGAAAAGTGGGTAGAAGAAGAATGTAGTTCTTGTGGTTACAACGAAATTGTAATGAACAAAGAATCAGTTGCTCTTCGGTTAGATTATGTTGATGGTAATGTAACTAACAACCACTTAGATAACATTAGGTTATTATGTCCAAACTGCTACTTATCGTACAACGGACATATGCCTTCAGCAGAAAGGTTTTACAAATGAAGAAACAAAACGCTATATTGATAAAAGATTATTACAATGACAAAGGTACTCTTCATCGAGAAGAGAAAGTTACAATCGAAGAAGAGGGTAACGGACTAAGTAAAGTAAAAAGTGAAACAGGTGCTATCTTTATCATTCCAACACACATTCTTAAAAAGATTGCTTGACATTGACTCTTTTTTGTTGTAAATTACTTACAATGAAAACGGAGTTTTATATTGAATACAATAATTGATTGTTACAAGCAAGATAATCCATTAATACAAAAAAGATTAAAAGAGGTTTCAGTTGAAGAAGGACTTACGATTGCCACAAAACTATTTTCGATACTTAACGAAAGAAAAGACGGGATTGGGTTGGCGGCTAATCAAGTGGGAATTGATGCCCAAGTGGCTGTTCTTAATGTTAGAGAACCACTCATTCTTATCAATCCTAAAATCATATCTAAAGAAGTAGAGATACCTTTTTACGAAGGTTGCCTATCCTATCCAGGTAAAGGTTGTCATACCAAACGATACAGAGATATAATTATATCCACAGCACAAGAAGAAAGCCATTGGTATTTTAGTGGTGCTGATAAGGGTGAAGATGGTATGGGCTCTTGGGAAATGGATAAAAAAACACAAGGTAAAGAACTTAGAATCTTAGAAGCAGTATGTATCCAACATGAGATTGACCACCTAAATGGTATGAGAATACTAGATAGAGCTGTTGATACTACTATCAGATTTACTGAGAGAAAAATAGGTAGAAATGATCTTGTTACAATTAAAAAAGGCGATGCTGTTAAAGTGTTGAAGTATAAAAAAGCTCAAAAGTTTTTAAGTGAGGGTTGGGAAATAAGTGCTTGACTTTAACATTAATTTATGGTAGATTATATCAATGAGTAAAACATCAAAATATTCCAACGCCGGTAAGGGTGATAAGAGTCGTATAACTAATAAAAAAAGTTTTGATACCAATTGGGACAAAATCTTTAGGAGATATAAAATGGATAATCAATTACAAGAACTTCTAACCATTACTATGGAAGAGTGTGGTGAGTTAATTCAAGCATGTAGTAAAGCCATACGATGTGGTGACTATCATGATAATGCTGCTTTGGTAGAGGAAATAGGTGATGTTATGTGTATGATTGAATTGTTACAACAATATGATTTGGTATCTTATCAAGAAATAGATGAGAGAGTAATAGAGAAAAGAAAGAAACTAAAAAAATGGAGTAACTTAATATGACTAGAAAAGCTTTTATAGAAGCAAGTGGTAACTTTTCAATATATGGTGTGATGAGATTTTCAACATATATGATTTCATCTTCAGCATTATACTTAGAAAACTTTCAAGTAGCTGGAATAGCTTTTGGGTTTGGTGCTACACTTGGGTTTATTCGTAGACTAGCTAGAATTTGGGAGAACTAAATATGAGTATCGGATATGCTTGTATCAATATGCAGTTGAGTTACCCACAAAAGTATGGTGGTAAAGAGAAAGGTGTAGAACCTATCACTACAGGTCGTAGTATGATTAAGAGAACCTTTCAAACAAAAGGTTTGGATTATGCTAGTGAACTTACACTAAAAAATGTGAAAGACTTAAATGGTATTATTAGTTGGAATGTTCTTAACGGATACGATTTCTATCGTATGAGTAGTGGACTAGCACCTTGGAAAACCGAGTATGATTGGGAAGACCTAAAAGATATTGACTCTATCAGAAGATGGTTTCATTCTGCTGGTACTATGGCTAAAACTCATGGTGTTAGGTTGACCTCACATCCAGGTCCTTACAATGTATTGGTATCACCAAAAGAAGAGGTGGTCGAGAATTGTATCAAAGACTTGACTATACATGGTGACGAGTTTGATATGATGGGATTGAGTAGGACACCTTACAACAAGATTAATATTCACTTGGGTGGTGCTTACGGAGACAAAGAAGCTAGTATGAAACGATTTGTCAAGAACTTTCCAAGACTACCAGAAAGTGTTCGTAGTAGATTGACATTGGAAAACGATGACAAAGCTAGCATGTATTCGGTGAAAGATTTATACTATGGTATTTACAAGAAGATTGGTATTCCTATTGTATTTGACTACCACCACCATCAGTTTTGTACCGGTGGTATGTCTGAACAAGAAGCACTTGAGATGGCTTTATCTACTTGGGGTGATATCAAACCTGTAACTCACTATTCGGAAAGTAGAAGAGATGAACAAGAAGATAAAACTATCAGAGTTCAAGCTCATTCAGATTATGTGTACGACAAGATAGAAATGTATGGTAACGACTTTGACATTATGGTCGAAGCTAAAGCTAAGGAGTTGGCTGTTGATAGATATCTTAAAATACATGGTTAATAGACTCAGGCAGTTTATATTTATTATATGGTATGGTCGTCATCTTAAAAAAAGATTTGAGAAAAACAACTTTGGAAGACGAGAGGAATTTTAATGAATAAATGGGATAAGGTAGATAAGAGAAAAAAAATGGCAAGTGAGTCTGATTTATTTTGGGAGAATATGAAAATGGTGGTGATTGTTTTGATTGGAATAACTTACCTTTATTTTTTATTTAAATGATTGACTTAGAAAAAATAATACAATACATAAAAGATAGCTTACCCTATCTGATACTGATAACAGGAGTGTTCTATATAGGTTATGCTATAGCTTGGTGTGTAAATACTTTTATGAAATATTTATTAAAGCTAATAGGTTTCAGACCAAATGTTATTAAGTATTCTGAACCCGAAGAAGATGAAGATGTACTTGGAATATAAATTAAACAACGGAGAATAAAAATGCTAAGGTTTTTAGAAGCAATAGATAAGTTAGTAGTATCAATATTAGGTGTCGCAGTAGTTGAGAAACGTAAAGAGAGTGACAGAAGAATTAAAAAACCAAGAAAAAGAAAACACGAAAAGAGAATTTCGTCAAGAAGGAAATAATGAAAACAGCAAAATATTTTAGTGCCACTTGGTGTGGTCCTTGTAAAGTCTTTAAACCAACTATGAAAGAATTATCTGATGAAGGTTATGATATAGAGTTTCTTGATGGTGATGAGAATCCTAAGTTAGCTAGTGAATATAACATTCGGTCTGTTCCAACTACGGTTATAGAAGTAGATGGTAAAGAAGTAGATAGAATCATTGGTGTTAAAAGTAAAACAGAAATGATTAAGGTGTTATCATGAATATTTATTTTGTATTAGTATTCATGTTATTTAGTTGTAACACGCCACCTCAACCAAAACCATCAGTAGAAACTCCTGTAGAAGCAAAGAACTTTTTTACATTAACTGATTACAAATCTGTTGAGCATACTTACGACAAACCTATTGTAATAAAGCATTTACAAACAGATACTCTTTATTGTAAGTCTTGTCAAAGATGGGAAGTTATCAGAGCTGTTTACATTATGGATAAGGGTGATTACGATTATTTTGTAGGCATCCATAACAAAGATTAAACTCTTTAAGGAGAGAATATGGTACTAGATAGTTTATTGACAGGTGTAATGTTATTTGGTTCATTTGCTATTAGGGATGCTAATGTGCAACCTAACCCAAATGATTACGAAGTTAGCATCGGTATTAGTCACGAGAGCTATTACATCAATCGCCAATGGGAAAGAGAACTTGGTAGTAAATATTTAGATGATCAAGTTTGGTTTAAGATAGATAAATTTTTATATATAAAACCAGAATACTTTAACAAACAAAGTGATAATGTTAAGTATGCTAAAGTAGATTGGAGAAAGGGTTGGAAAGACATTAGTTTTGGTTTCACAACTCGTTCAACAACTGATAAGTTAAATGCTTATGAAACATTCATATCAGTTGGAACAAGTAAGAAAAAAACTTATTGGGATAAGGTAGATGTTGAAGTTTCCTTTGATGGATACCTACCACCTAATTCAGATTTTGAATTTGAAGATAAGTTTAAGGTTAGTTACAGACTCACAGAAAAACTTAGATTGTATAATGTAGGTGAAGTTACTCAAATAAAGGGCGAATCAAACTATCAAGCTAAGATAGGGTTAGAGTACACTCTTTAATATTTATAGGTAAGAAATGAAAATAGAAAAGTCAGCAACACAAAGTTTTACGCCGTTAGATTGGAGTTGGGTAACAACAACTTCGTATGAAATAAATTATAAAATAGTTTACAAAACTGCTTGACTTGTAACGCTATTTAGTATTAAATTTAGGAGTAAATGATGAGTGTATGGACAGACGAAAGGAAAGAAATTGCCACTTGGCTCTCTGGCTATTTAAATATGGTCAAGACTTGGGTAGACAAAATTCTTGATAATGAACATTACGATGTCGATAAAGTTAAAATTATTGGTTTAATTGATGAGTGGATTGCTTGGCTAGAAGAAACTAAATTAAAGATAATGAAAATGAAAGATGTCGATCCCACCCAAATAAACGAAAAGGAATAGTAAATGAAATGGTTATTTTTAGTTGTATTATTAGCGTCAAGTTGTTCAGATTCTATATTTTCTCCTGAAGAAGATTGTAATTGTGAGTTTGAAATATCATCAACTTTACCATCATCCGATGGTATCTATCAATTAGAATTTAACGCCTCTCTAGCACAAACCTACTCGGTTTTAGATGTATCTACCGAGTGTGGGTGGTCACAACATATTCAATGGGATTCAGACTACATGTACAAGATTCAAGGTTCTTGGATAAGTTTAGTTAATCCAGCATCAATGACAGATGAAGATGGTAATGCTAAAATAGTATTTGCTGTTTGGGAAGAATTTGTAAATAAGACTATAACTATTTACGGTGGCTACACGGATGACCACGGACATCACAAAGTAGATTCAGTAAAAGTTCATGTTATAGATAACGAATAGGAGAAGATTATGAAATGGCTTTTGGTAGATAAGAATGATAATATTAATTCTACTTGTGAAATAGGTGCTGGTTTCGGAGAAAGAGGTGCTAAAATGTATTTTATGGGTAGGAAAAGATTAACAAGCGAAAAAGACTTTGACAATTTATGGAAAGTAATGACAGAACAAACTTATAAAGCTTATCAAAGAAGGTCATCATCATCAACCAATCCAAATAGTGAGTGGTGGAAAGATGAATACACTAATCCTGACATAGATCGTTCATAGAAATATGACATTATGTCAATATAAATACTTTGGTATAGAAGTTGTATTATATGTGTAGAGTATCGCTACAAAGTAGGATACTGTTAGTTCAAATGAATAACACAGGAGAAATACAATGACTAGATTAATAGTAAATCCACAACATCTCAACCGAGATGAATTTATAACACCTTTCGATAGGATATTTGACGAACTGATGAATAAGCAATTCCCAGCTTTTCAAGAAGAAGTTGGTGTATCTTTTAACAAAGGTTCTTACCCTAAAGTGAATGTCTATGAATACGATGACAAAATAGGTATCGTAGCTGAGATTCCAGGATTGGATAAGAAAAATGTTTCAGTAGAAGTTGAAGAGAATGTACTAACTATCTCAGGTGATAAACACGGATTAGAAGATGATGGAGCTAAGTGTATAACTAGAGAATTAAAACACTCTTCATTTAAGAGGTCTTTTAATTTAGGTGACCATTTAGATGGAGAAGATGTTAGTGCTAATTTTAAGGATGGTATGCTATCAATATCCATTCCTAAGATTGAACCTACCGAACCCAAAAAACATTCAGTTAAGATTGGATGAAAAAAAATATCATCAATGTAGATGGTAGTGGTTATATCGTTCTTGGAACGGTGTCGGTTCAATCAGGTTACAATCCCGATCAATTAAAATCCATGTGGAGATTAGCCGATACCGTTCTTAGGAACGGCGAAGAGTTTTATGTATGTATGAAAATAATAGATGTAGAAACTTATGCTATTTAGTGCTTGACTTATATAGTTATATTAAAGTATATTAATGTTATGAATAAGAAACAAAAACAACCAACATATGAAGAAAAAGGAGTCCGATATATGATGTGTCAATGTGGGAACTATATCTCAGTAGGTGATACTGCTATAAATGTAACTTGTAGTAGGTGTACAAACATCAAGATGATGACTAAGTTTCCTGAACTACATGAGGAAAAAAAGAAAAGAGAAGCAACAGGTCGTCCCGCTGGATGGCATTTTATGGCTGAGTTCGTAGATAAAGATGGTAATGTTTTTCACAAAGGTAAAGAACAACCAAAGTTGTTTGGAACTTTACCAGCAACCAAAGTCAAGCCACCGAAGAAAAAACCAAAAAGAAGAACAAAAGAACAAATACTTTTGGCTAGACATAAAAAGAAACAAGCAGCATTAAAGAAAGCTAAACAAGCAAAAGGAAAAGGTTAATAATGGCAAAATTCAAAGCCAAAACAAATAAACCATTAGATAGAGATTATTTTAAGTATAAAGATAGACCGAAACCAAAAGATACTAAGAAACTAACATCTTGTTGTGAGCAAGATGTAGACCATGATGTACTAAATGTAAAGAAAAAAGCTGATTGGGAATTGATTGAAGATTACATTGAACAGAAACTATTTGAGTATTCTGATACTGAATCTATAACTCCTGTATCTTGTAAAAAGTGTGGTAGGTTACTGAACTATTTAAGTAAGCTTAAAGATCCTAAAGGTAGAAAAGGTTGGTTTAATTAAATAATAATGTAATGGAGAAATGTAATGGCTAAAAAACCAGCATCATTTGAGTACAATGGTACTCTAGTAAAAGTTTTAGATGGAGACACAATCGATTGTTATATTGATTTAGGTTTCGATTTAAAAATAAAAAAAAGAATCAGATACATGGGTATCGATACTTGGGAAAGTAGAACAAGAGATTTAGACGAAAAAGC
>Ga0316202_10000684_pt1 | contig 33298 bp, 25 predicted proteins | sample 3monrhotite_MG_FD_204934 | JGI IMG/M metagenome (GOLD analysis project Ga0316202, IMG submission 204934) | Microbial mat bacterial communities from mineral coupon in-situ incubated in ocean water Damariscotta River, Maine, United States -... | ecosystem: Environmental > Aquatic > Marine >...
CTAACCGGCGTGTAAGAGAAGACAGCAAACTCAATGAAGCTCGTCGTTTGCGCGAGTTGGAAAGAGAAGCAAAGCGCAAAGCAGAGGAAGTGTTGGTACAGCGACACGGTGCTGATTTTGTGAACCAAGAAGAGCTAGCGCTCTCTATCAAGCAGCGGGTTCGCGACCGCCCCGGCGAATGTGCCATCTGCTTGGAGAACGGCACTGACGCAGCATGCGTTCCGTGCGGGCATGCCTATTTCTGCTTTGGGTGCCTTTCGGAGTGGACAAACAACAAGGGGTCGTGTCCGTTTTGCAGACAAGAAACGAGTATGGTGCTAAAGCTGTATCAGTAAACATACTCTCTTTTTTACTACTACTCACGTGTGCGCGCGCACGTGTTACTCTATGTCTCTGTTGGTAAAGACGCCAAACTTGGAGAGACTGTCCTTGACTCCCAGGTGCGCCAGGGCCATCAGGAAAAACACCAGCGAGAACACCATGTGGTGCACATACTCCCCGTTGACACTCAGCTCGTTGGTCATCACATCCGGTGAGCAGGGCGTCGTGTTTGGACAGCGATCAATTGTCTCTTGAATCCCGTTTCCAAACTGCGCGCAACAGTACCTGTAGTCGTTGCACCACGTAGATGCCGCAGAGTACACTGTGTTGCATCGGATACACCATGAGATGAGCAGCAGGATCCCCACAATACCGTTGGCCACTAGCAACAGAGCGGCCAAAAATCCATGGAGCCGAGCATACTCTTCCACGCGATTGTCTGTCAGTGAAAAGGCAAGCAGCAACGGCAGCAGCGCGTTGAGCGACAAGATCCACACCAACCACCACTCATAGTGATAGCGCGAGCTCTTGAATGGCCCAGGCAACTCGGACGCCAGCGAAGGGTACCCGTGCTCGTAGACTGTGTTGTTGAGTGGGAACCCGGCCCAGTAGAAAAACACCAGAGCGCTAAAGATGATAAAGATGGTACCCCCGATAAAGTGGCGCCGAGTGGGGTCCCTCCGCGGAGCGCGTACAACCACAGTCTGCCTAGGTTCCTCAACGGGATCGTTCCCTACATCCAGGTAATCGTGCCAGTCAGATGCCAACGCCTGGAACGATTGGCGCTGAGAGAGCGGGTATCCTTCCTGTGTCATGGTCTGTGTGCGAGACATTTTTCTTTTCCCTTTACAGGTCCATGTACCAAACTTGAGTTGGTAATCTGATATTAAGCAGTTTCGTATATATGTGGGGAGAGCTAATCTCAGATTCGTTGATTTGCCTACTCCCGGGGCACATCAGCTACACACTGTGCTTTTTTTTTCCAGGGGGAACTGATTCGTGTGTACAACTTTATCGCTGTACATGACTTGATCCTACCCCTCTTTGTTTTTTGAAACACGCACACACGCACACCCGACGACAATGGCCCTACCTGGACTCGTGGGTGGCATCATCGGTTTTTTGGCCGCCGTTGGTGCCTTTGTGCTGAGAATCATTTCCTTTTTTGTGGTTCTCCTCAGCTGGGTCGGACTTGTCTTTTCGTCGCTTCCCTTTCTCATTGTGGCCCTTGCCGTGACGGCCATCATGATCCCGTGGGTCAACTACCACGACCGCATCATTGAGGAAGCTGAGTTTGGCCTGCGCACCAAGATCTACCCCGTGTGGCGGGACACGGTGCGCGACTTTGTCAACCTGTTGCGCCTGGTGTACAACCCCCTGATCTGCTGGTGGAACGCCGTCAACTGGTGGTTCTTTGGCCTCTTTCGGGAAGCGATATTTCCAACGGCCTTTGAATGCGGCGTCAAGGACATGCTGGTCAACCTTGGCGCCTTTCTATTTGCAGTCACGCAAGACTTTATAGCGGGCTACGTGGCCAATGGGAACTTTATCACGGAACAGGTGGACTTTACCAACATATGCAACACCTGGATTACCTTTTGGAACTCGTGGATAGATCTCTACACGTGCGGATGCACAGACCTGGGAGACATTCTGCGCGTCATTCCCATCCTGCCGCCGCCCATTCCCATCCCAATCCTCTGGATCACTGTCTTTTTCAGTGAGCAGTGGGCCGACCTGCAGACCTGGTGTTTTATCAGCAACCTGATTGACGCGGCCTCTGCGCTGCTGAGCGAGTTTCTGCTGCTCACGCTCAACATTCTCCAAGCCATTACCAACCCACCGGGGCCCGTGCCCTTTCCCAGGCCAGACTTTCGGCGCGCGGCAGACTCACTATGCAGCGCCGTGTCGTGCCTGGTGCGCAGTTACGAGAACGCCATCCAGCGCTTCTGGGACATGTTTATCCCCTTTGACTTTATCTTTGAAAACTACCTTTGCGTGCTGGACTCGCTGGCGTGCATCCTGCTCAACGGGGCCGACAACATTCTGCGCATCCTGATCAACATTGACAAGGTGGTGCTCTATCCGTCCGATCCCTTTTGGGAGGAGGTCATCAAGCCAGACTTTATAGAATGGCTCAATCTGATTGCGCCGCCGACGGCCTTTGCAGACGTTCCGGTGCCCAGCGCGCCCAACCCGACCATCTTTACCATTAGCAACTACTTTCTGGACACTAGCATTGAGAGTCTGCCCAATGGCAACCCCAACCCAGTCTTTGGCAAGAAGCGCCTCTCAGAGTGCATCTGCATCTTTATCACACGAACCATCTGTGACCCAAGCAACATGGACACGGCTTGCTTTTCCCAGGGAGCGCAGGAACTGCTCACCGGGCTGGACTTTTGCTGCATCTTTGAAGCGGTCCTTGGCCTGGCGGTCAACCTGATGGCCGGGTTCTTTGAGTTTACGCTCTACCTGGCCAGCGGCTCTGACATTTTCTTTCTCTTTGTGGATGAGAACCCGTGGACCACGCTGCTCAAGGACGACCTGGTGGTCATTGCAGACTGCGCGCTGCAAGTGTTTACCCTGATCCCCGAAGTGGGAACGTGTCTCAAGGACCTGATTGTGGGCGTGGTCAAGTACCTGCTGTGCATGATTGACTTTTTGTGGCGCGTCGTGGTGGGACTGGCCACGCTACCCTACTTTCTGATCCGCCTGCCGAGCGTGCCCAACTTTGTCTCGCGCACATCCGAAGCACTGGACTTTTTCATTCAAATCAACACCGAGCTGGTAGACACCACGTCGCCCACGAGCGTAATCAACTGCCTGTGTCTGTTGCTCAACAAGGGATTCCCAGTGCCACCCATTCCCTGCCCCTCGTGCCAGGTGGGCGGCTTTGTGGAAAACCCGGGCGCGCGCAAGAAGCGGCGCATGTTTGACCCCGTGACGGGAGAGATCTACTCGCCGTGGAAGATTGGCATGGAGGCCATGGGACGCGACCCCAGCTCGGCGACGATGCGCGTGACGCCCCTCATCCGCTACACCAACCACACCACGGATCCCTTCAAGTTGGGCAAGATGCTCTGGGTCAACGTCAAGGAGCTCAACCCCAAAGACGGGCCCTCCAAGCTGGCGTTTCCCGATCTGGGCAGCGTAGATCGCTTTGTGGATCTCAAAAAGGCCGAGCTCATGGAGCGGTGGACCAAGAAGCGCTCGTGTGAAGAGAGACGCCGCGAGGACCGAGAGCTGCGCATAACCAACCCGCACAAGTGGGCTTACAACAAGCATCGCGGAGACTATGACTTTAGTGATTGTGGACCGCCAGACATGCCGTGGATGCCTTCTGGCTCTGCTTCTGGTTCCAACGAGAACGGAACGTCGTCTTCTGCGCATGAGCAAGACTCGCGCCTCACGCTAGAGCCCACACAGCCCCCACTTGCGTCGTGTACGGATCCCATCCCGCCCTGCTTTGATTTGTGCTGCATCATTCGGACGCTGTTGGACTTTATCATTCACGTGCTCAACTTTACTGGGCGCTTCTTTAACGGTATCGCTCAGGGCGAGGCCTCTCGCTGGGCGTCTCTCGGCGTCACGCAGGACTTTCCCTACTTTACGGGCGAGTTTTGCGACGTGGGCCAGGACTGCTTTGAGAGCGACGTGGTATCCTTTATATTGAAGCTGGTGGCCCCGCTGCGCTGCGCGTGCGAATTCATCAACCTGGTGATTCCGGTGCTGCCCGACAACCCGCGCGAGGACCTCTGCTGCTCCATTCAGCGCGCCGGAGAGCTGCTGGCGTGCATCTTCCAAGTGATTGTCAACAGTATCAACTCACTGGCGCTGGGTGCCGGACAGTCGCCTCCCTACTCGTACTTTGTCAACAACATGTTCTTTGAGGATGTGAGCACCCTGTTTGACATTACCCTGGAACTGGTAGAGTGTCTGTGCGTGCTGGTGCGCGGTATCTTCCCGCTGCAGTTTATTCCCGGATTCACCGAGAGCGTCAACTTTGATCCGTGCTGTGCCGCGCAGGCCCTGGTCGTCACCATTGTGGAGATTGTGCGCTGGGTGCTGCAGACCATCATTGCCCTGGCCACCATTAGCGTCACGCCGCAATCCTTTTGCTACTTTAGGCTAGACACGACGGCCGGATGCCCTGGAACGCTGGACGAGATTGGCTTTGTCAAGCAGTGGGACACGGTATTTTCGTCGCTGTTGCCCGTGCGCGACTCTGCGTGCCAGATGACCTGCGGAAAGGACCAAGGCCAGGGAGGAATCATCCCGTGCGCGTGCCAAATCCTGAATACGCTGCTTCCAGCGCGTGCCGACCCGGCCATGCCCGTCAGCTGTGACCCCGCGTCACCCAACTGCCCCGATGTGGACTTTTGCTGCCCGCTGGTCAAGGCTGGAATCGCCATCAACGATCTGAGCATGTTTCTGAGCCGCTTCTTTGCCGCCCTGTGGCAGAGCTGGGACCCCGGGTACCCCGAGTTTTGGACCAACTACATGTTTTGCGACGAGACGGGATCCGCCGCCTGCACCGTAGCGGCAGGACCCCCCGCGTGCGGTTGCGGAACCTTTACCTGTGGCAAGCTGAGGCCCTTTATCATGGCCCTCACGGATCCGCAAGAGGGACTGATTGCCAAGTGCACGTGCGAGTTCTTCTCGCTGCTGGACCTGCTGCTTTCAGACTTTTTCGCTCTGTTGGGCGGAACGTGGGGAGACTGCTGGTGCGGAGCAAGCACAGGAATCCTACCCTCGCTGAGCAACATTGTGCAGAGCGTGCTCTTTGTGGTTACCGACCTCATTCGCAAGTTCCCCCTCCTTTGCTACTGGAAGCCGTGCGATCCCAACCTGGGTTGCGTCTTTGACACGATTGAGGAGAGCTGGATCTTTAGCTTTCTGGGGCCCATTGCAGACTCGCTGTGCATTGCCGCCGGAAACCTCATGTGCTTTGTCAACAGCGTCTTTCTGCTGCCGATTGGATGCCTCGGAGAGGGCCAAGAGTTTCTCGGAGGCGCCGTGCGTTGGGTCTTTGAGGCCGTGTTTCGCATCATCTCGTTCATTGAGGGATTCATCCGCCAGTTTACCGACGAGCCCCCGTCGTGCGTGGGAGGAAACTGCGGAGCCGGACCCGGAACTGCCTTTGGCGTGGCGCCCAATCCACTGGGAGCCATTCTGACGGCACTGCTCTCGTTTCCCATTGACTTGTTGATTGGAGACAGTGATGTGGCATGCACCACCATCTGCCCGTGCATAGAGTTTGGAGAGTCGCCCTCTCAGTGTATTGACGACGCAGACGATCTGAATGATCGCTGCCTCTGCTGGGATCTGAGCCCCAACTATCCCGGAGACGCCACAAACAGGCTGTACGTGCACACCGCCGGAGGATGCACGGTAGAAACGGGCACCCCCTGTTGCTTCCTGACGGTGCCCAGCGCCCAGCATCCCCTCTTTATGCCGCTGTGCCAGTCGCCGACCGGACCCGCTGGACAAGGCGGTTCCTGTGTGGTGCGAACCGCCTGCCGGCCCGACACGCTGCCCAGCTGTGCGTCTCACCCCGACACGGACCCCTTTTTGGCTGCGCCTTACCAAGGGTCTATTGATGGGGTCATCATTGCCCTGCTGCGCTACCTGCAGTGCATCTTGGGTGTCGTGGGTGTGGTCTTTAGGCCGCTCATCATTCTGTTTAGTATCCTGTGGCAGATCTTGGGAGGCGTCATGCGATTCATCAGCGCCCTGCTCATCTTTATCCTGTCACTGTTCAACTTTGCCGCTGGATGCGAGTGCCACGACTACTTTGATCCGGCACAAAACGGAACGGTGACGCACATTCAGCGCGCCCTGTTGTGCTACCCGTGTCCAGACGTAGACACGGCATGCAGTGACATTGCCAACTCGTGTGGCGCTCATTGCCCGCGTACCACGGGAAGCGTGCAAAATTGTATTGCGGCACTCAACAGCGGAGACCCAGACGCAGACTACAATACGTGCATTGGAGGCGGGTTTGGAGCTGAGGAGGCGTGTACCGTCCAGGGCCAAGCCGACTTGTGCATTGATCCCGGGTGCCAAGTGGGTGGAGGCAACATGTGGCCTGCATGTGGATGCAATGGGTGCACCTACCCAGACAACCCGCTGCCGCTCTGTTCCTTCTTGCTGGCCATTGGGCGCTTCTTTGACGTGATTGGGGCCTTTATTGCCATCTTTACGCAGCCCATTATGATTCCGGCATCGCGCGACTTGTCGCAGCGCCCCATCGGACCCGTGATTCGCGAGAGCCGTGCTCAGTTTAGAGCGCGCGTCGTAGAGCTGAAAAAGAGCCACCCGCCAAAGGACGCGCGCAACCTGGGACTTTCCAACAGCGGAAACATCTTTGAGGCAGCCGTGGCGGCGCTCTACGACTTTGATACGAGCGACTGCTACGACGACCCCATTGCGTGCTCGTGCCGCAACTTTCACATGCCAGAGCATTGCACGTACGATGCGGCGCGCGGAGGAGTGATTCACACGCGCGAGGAGCCCATGACCACGGCAGAGCTCACGACCTATGTGGCCGAGATGTTTGATGACACGAGCGTCTGCGACCACGCCATTGGGCAGTGCGGAGGCGTGTCGTGGGAGAGCGTCCCAGACACGGCCAAGAACCAGTGGGTGGACTGCGTGGACAAGCGCGTGCAGGGCGAGCGCCTTCACGATGTGGCCGACGAGATCCCCAAGAATTTCATGTACAAGACCAACGCGCCCTACACCATGCTGGAAAACATTATGAGCAAGATGAGGCAGAACATGTACCACGAGCACGAGACGTACACCAAGCGGCATCAGGAGCGCGCCGAGAACTTTCAGCAGCACTGGCCTCGCTTTGACGACCGGTTGAAAAAGAGGCGCGCCTTTGTGCGCAACCTGATGGTGACCAAGAAGAACATCAAGCGCACCAGCCCCGTCTTTGAGGCCATGGTCAAGGCCGATCAGGTGTGGTTCAAGTGGCAAACGGGATACTACAACTACATTCTGGAGCGCGCCTCCACCACGGTCAAGTCGGGCAACTGGAACTTTCCGTCCACCAAGGACGCCGTGAATGATTTGGCATACTCTGTCAAGAGCCTGAGCGGCGTCGTGTATCACCAGCCCTACCGCAAGCTGGTCAGCGAGACTGTGGATGCCACGCGCGTCATTGGAAAGGCCATGACGGACGTGTGGGAACGCGGCATCCTCAACACCATCAACGACAAGCGCCAGGAGCGCGCAGACGTGTACTGGAGGCGCTACGGAAAGGCCAAGGCCGAGAAGAAAAAGGTGCTCATGAACATGTGGTACAACTCTCCGCTCTACACGTGGTGGTGGAAGACGCCCGTGGAGCAGCAGGGACTCTTTGGCCCGCTGGCAGAGCACGTGAGCCGCACCATTGCCTACCAGCGGGAGCACTGGAGGAGCGAAAACTTTAGCTTTTGGAACGCCGACCTCAAGATGGCCGCCATCAAGGAGGCCTTTATTGCACGCTGGACGCCCAAGTGGACACCCGAAAAGGTTGCCAACTGGGAAAAGCCAAAGCGCGTGGCCATGCGCCTCTACGACATGGTGTACCCCAACGTGCTGAGCGAAGAGTCGCGCAAGCGATTCATCTTTAACTGCAACTGCGTGATTGCGGACCGCGCGGCTGCAGTGACTCTCAACAGCATTGACTATTGTCTGAACGGCTTTATGCCCAACGTGGACTTTTCGCGCAGGCACGAGTACAACCGGCTCTCTACGTACCTCAACAATACGTCGCCGTTCCGCAAGGGCGGATTCTTTTCTCACGAAAACAGGTGGCGCCTAGAGATGACGGAACCGAGCGACTCGCAGGCTTGGATCCGACCCCGCATCAAGGTTCCCGAACGCGAGCCCAAGCAGTACGTGGACCGCAGAGTATACAGACGCAACGCGGCAGTGCCTGTGGGACCCGGTGGATTCAATTTGATTGACCAGGTGGTCTGCTGGTTTGAGGAGATCTTCAACACCCCAACGCTGTCACAAGATCTGGAGCAACTGTTTGACGACATTCGCGCATGGTTCCAGAACCCCAACCTCAGCGTGAGCGACTACCCCGACGTCGGGTTTGCCTACTGGGCCACGTTTGCGTTCCGCTGCGAGTTTCCAGAGAGCTTGAACTGCAGTATCGGAATCGGACTGGAGGCAGCCCTGGGGCGCGTCATTGTCGTGGGAATCATCCTCTTTTTCCTCACGGCCTACCTGTTCCCCGCCGCGCTGCCAGCACTCACCTTTATCCTGTTTGTGGTGGCAGTGCCCGCGGTGGCCTGGCACTACTCGCCACAATGCTGGTTCATGACACCCAGCTTTCCGCTGGGTGGTGGACTGAGCGTGCCCATCTGGCCCGTGCCGATCGCCTTTCCGGCGCTGCCCGAGTGCATCATGGATGAGTTTGTGGCCCTGGCAGACAAGTACATTACCGACTGCTACAGTGGACCGGGGTCGCCCAACATGATTATACCAGAGTACCTAATCAACGGAGAGCTGTGTCCAGCAAGCCTGGACCAGCACATTGACGTGATCAACTGCAAGGACGTGGGTGTCTCGGACGGCATCCAAAATTTGCTGTTCTTGGGAGTCTGGACCCTGGGATCCGGATTCTGCGACTTTGCACTCCAGATTGTTTCTACGTGCATTGGATCGTGGTGGCCTGGACTGGAGGACTACATGCGTGCGACGCTAGAGTCCTTCAAGGACGTCACCGACACACAGATGCAACGCCAAGTGTTTTGCTTCTGGGCCACGATTCCCACCATCCTTTTGCCGCTGGTGCTGGCCTTTGTGGTCTTTACCTTTTTTGGATTCATCATACCGGCCATCATTGAGCTCATCATATCCGTCTTTGAGCTATTTGCGGCATCGCCAGCCGTTGCAGGGTTGCCTGGATACGGGCAAGAGTGGTTTGAGCTCAGCATGGACGAGGCGGGAGACGAGCGGGTCTACCTGAATCCCGACGACGGAGGAGGAGGAGCACCGCTAGACGAGTTTGGTGGGGGCGATGATGATGTCTTGGGTGCGCAAGCGTATGAGCAGGCGTACACTCTGGCCGACCAGAGGGCCCGTCAACGGAGAGTGGGAAGGCGCCGTCGTCCTGCCACCCTTCATCAGAGAAGTGGACTGGACCAAGCTCGCAACTGGATGGGAGCCACTCTCGGAGATTGGTTCTTTCCGCGTCGCAAGCATAAGAAAGAGTAGAAAGTAAAACCATAAATATGGATACTGTGCGCCATGTTTTATGACTTTACATGTAGTGACGCGGCGCTCGTGTACACAACACCGCTTTTCATCCCCCCATCTCCCGTTCAGAAACACACACACAGAGAAAGCGCGCGTGGTCGTCGTCGTCGTCATTCTGTATGGATAACAAAGATGTTGCCGTTTTGACGCGGAAAGAGGTTGAACAACAACGCCGCGATGCTGATGGACGGATCCCCGTCTCAGACAAGGCCGTCAACAACATGGCCATGCTCACCCGGGGCTGGGGTACCCTGGGGCTCATTACCTTTTTGGCGGGCCTGCTGCTCATTCTGCTCTTTATCTTTTTCCTGTCACGCGAAGCACCCGAGACTGCCGGGTTCTTTCAGCCGGGGGACAATTGTACCTTTATAGAGTGTCCAGCGGGTCCGGTCGGATTGCAAGGTGTCGCGGGTCCCGTCGGGCCACCCGGTTCGCAGGGAATCCAGGGGGTAGAAGGCCCCACCGGACCACCGGGGATACAGGGGGAGCCAGGTCCACAAGGACCAATGGGGATGTGTGCCAACGACAACCCCATGTGCATGCAAGGGCCCCCAGGAGACACTGGACCCACTGGTCCCGCGGGGCCAACGGGAACTCAGGGGCTGATGGGATTGACGGGGCCGATTGGGCCTGCTGGACCCCAAGGCATACCCGGTCCCACAGGACCTGTAGGACCCTCCGGGCCCACCGGAGACACGGGGCCAGCAGGTCCTCCCGGAGCTGTCGTGGTACCCGATCCCCTGGGTATCAACGACCTCAATGTGGCCACCAGCATCACGCTGAGTGGTACCATGACGTGCCCTGGAGGCGCCCTGGACAGTAGTTGCTTTGGACTGGCCGTGTGCCCTGACTTTTCCACGTGCGACTTGACGGCGCGCTCTCTCACCCTGGACGCGGGAGTGCCCCTAACATCCCTCAAAGTGGGCGCCGTAGGGGACGGTGGTACGACCACGGTTGAATTTGGAGTGTCCCCTGGATACTTTATTGACACGTTTACCATGTACGGTAACACGGCCCAGTACAACACAAACGGAGCACAATCCTTTGCCACTCTCAACGGAGACATTAGCATGACTGCGGCCGGAGGAATCACCCGTTCCTGGACCGCCCTCAGCACCGGGCCCGCCAGTATCACTGCTGGTCTGGGACTCACGCTGAGTAACAGCGGCCCCGCCAACGTGTTGATTATCAACTCTGGAACCAACCAGGACATGACCCTTTCCACGACCCGCGAGCTCTTTGCCACGGCCCCTCTCATGACGGTTCAAGCTGGGACATTTACGCTCCTAGAGGGCGTGGCCGACCCGTGGTTTGCAACCGACCCCGTCAACACGCTGTCGTGCGGAACAGTGGTCCCTCTGCCCGTTGCCCCTGGAAAATCCATTGTCTTTGACGATGATATCATCCTCGCGGCGGGTGTCAATCTGATGAGCGCATCGCCCGATGCGCTGGTTCGCGTCGGAGGTGGTATCAGTTTGTGCGGCGTGCTGATAGAGAGCTCGGGCCCGACGCTGCAGCTGCAAGGCGACACACCCACCAAGGTTCTTGATATTCGCGCCACCATTGTCAACGGACAGGGTGGTCAGCCCGTGATTGTCTCCGAGTCGGACGGGTTTGACTTTTCAGACACGCCCATTGGCAACACGGGTGGTGCCACACTAGGCACCATTGCAGGTGCCGTCTATGTGAGCGACCCCGAGGGCTTTGAGACGGCAGCAGACATTTTGGGCGGAAACGACATTACCGCCACTGGGGCCATCAACGGCGCCACAGGCACTATTGGAGGCACTTCCTTTGCCGCTGGCGGTGTCATTACGGGCGTCACCATGATCAACGGATCGCCCTACGTTGCTGGCGCGGGCCCTTGCTGTACCTCGGACAAACGTGTCAAGCACCAGGTGACTGAAGTGGCACCAGAGGAGGATCTCGCCTATGTGCTGGGGCTACCCAAGCGCATCTCCTTCAAGTACAACAAGGATTATCAGGCGGTGGACAAGTGGGTCAAGGACCACGTCTATCACTCGTTTATTGCGCAAGAGGTGGAGAAACACGACCCCACTCTGGTGCACTCGGTGGAGCAAAAGGTGGGCAGCGTGACCTACAAGGATTTGAAAAAGCTCGCACTGCAAAAGGCTGTTCCCCGTCTGGTGGGAGCCATCAAGGGTATTCACGCATCACACATGGATCTGTTGGAGGACCACAAGGACCTCAAGCACGCGTACGCCGTGCTCAAGGATCAGGTCGCGGGGATGGAGGAGAAGATGGTCAAACTGGAAAGGGCGCTGCTTCATTAAACGCTCTTTTTATGTCTGTTTTTTGTTTTTGTTTGGGAAGGGAGAAGAGTGTCCTACTCATGTGGCGTGAAAAGTGAAGGATGTAGCATCGTATGTCACATTCCATCCCTTTGCGTTGTACGCTGCCTTGATCCTTGCGCACATACCAGGGTCCCTAAAGACTTTTTCCCCCTCTTCTGTCTTTTTCCGGGCATCCCCATCATCGTTGGACAAGGCAGATCCCATCAGAGATGCTCCCAGCTCCTCAAATGTGATACGGACAGTCATAGACAACGAATCCAGGCGATCGGTCAGAAAGTCCTCAACTGTTCTCCTTATCACATCATTCAAGGTCACTTGAGCTTGGAGAATCTCAGAAGGGGTCCTGCAAACACCAGCCCTCATAGCGCGTATTATTTTGTGAGCTTGGCAGTGACTCAAAAAACCGGACACCCCTCTCTGGCAAAAAAGTGTCCAAAGTTTGCGCGCCCCGTTTTTCCGTGCAAATCCGGACACCCCAAAGGGGTGCTGATGCCATGAAGCGACGCAAGACGGCCTCAAGCGTGTTGCCGCGCGTGCCTGATGGCATTCCTCCCGAGTTTTTGTTTGCGGGGTTGGGTGTGACCGACGGGACGTTGAGTCTCCCCCCTGATGTGCTTGCGAATTTGGTCAACGCCACTGGTGGTCCCCAAGTCCAACCGAGTCCTGGAAAGGGCTACGGACTCTTTGCAGAGCGCGACTACAACACAGAAGAGTCGGAAGACTACATTGTAATCGCGTTTTACAACGGTGTTCGCTACTTGCGTGATCCGAGGGGGTTCCTTCCCAGCTCTCACGACAACTATTTGCTCAAATTTACCACTACTGGCGACCGCGACTACCATGTGGACGGTACGACGGGCTTTGGGCTGATGGAAAAGGGTCGGTGGATCAACCACAAGGCTCAAGGAGACGGAGACGGGCCCAACGCAGCGTGGCGTTTGAGACCAGGCACAGAGAACGCTGCCCTGAACGACATTGTCATTGAGATCTATCTGATTGACGATGTACCCCAAGGAGGCGAGTTCTTTATTGACTACGGGCCCGAGTACGAATACGAAGACATGAACACGCTCCAGGCCACCTCTCCATAAAAAAGGGGTGGGGCGTACGTGAATTAAGAATTGTTCATTTGAGCAAAACCAGCGTATATACAAAGACACGCACACCCAGCACTTTTAGATCTGCCTTTTGAGAGGAGAGAAACTCCCTCATGAAGATCCTACTTGTGTAAGAACCCACACACACACACACACAAAATGCGTGCTCCAAAGTCCAGTCCATTCATCTCGCGTGACGGCACGGACCTCTACGAGTCTAGCAATGCACTCTACTACTTTTTGCAGATTGTGCTTTGGCTCTACGCACTGGGTTACGTGGCCAACCTGGTACTGGTCATGAACACTAGCGTCACCCACACCTATTTCAAGACGTTGCCTGGGGGGGCGCTGTTTACAGAGCGCTACGTCACGGCGCGATGGATCTTTCTCATGTTGGCGCTGCTGCGGATTCTGGTTCCCATTTGCGTGCTGAGCATGGTCCTCTACCGTAGATCGCTGGGATGTCTCATTGGCTGGTTGGTCGTGCTCGTACTACTGGTCATTGTGGACGTGCTGGTGCTGATAGCACTAGGGACCGACTATGGGGGATGCAACGGGCAGAACGAGTTTGGAAACCTGTGCAACGCCCCTCTCTGGTGTTGCGTGCCAGAAATTTACGGAAACCCGGCCAACATGTGTCTCAACAGCGTCGGGTGTACGCCTGCCGTGGCACTGGAAGACCTGAGGCCAAACACAGACTTTTTGTGGCTCTTTTGGGTTACCTTTGTCTTTGTGGTCTTTGACGTCGTACTGCTGATGGTGCCGGTAATCATATGGTTGGGACAACCATTGCAACGACTGGACTTTCGCTACGAGGTGGAACCGGCAACAACAACAACACGGAACAAGGACGAGGAGAGTATGATCCGGGCTCCCATGTCACCACCTCCTCCTTCAAGCAGCAGCGGTGCACAGAAAAAGGGCGTGAGAAGACGCAACCACGCGCCTCCCTCCAACGGCGGTGGCGGCGGCGGCGAAAGGAGAGCCCGCTTGCCCACGCGTCGCCTGCAAGCACTCAAGATGCCGCTCAGCACACATGCTGTCATGAAGGCGCCTCCCTCACGCCACGGAGTTTTGTCTTCATCACCACCGGTTGCTTCCATTACGCACATTCCACACCGAGGGGAAGCCGGATCAAAGTGAATGAGAGTGAAACGCACATAAAAATCTCGCTTGTCGTTTGAGTAAAACTCATAGTCGTGTTATGAATCACCGCACAGCCATTGCCACGGGCTTTGTCTTTTTGTGTCTTTTTTTACTGAGTGGGACAACCTTTTTCCTTACGGGGTGTGGGCACTATGGAAATTGGTGGTCGCTCTTTGCGCCTCTCACCATGGTGCTGGCCTTTTTGACCCCAGCCATATGCTACGGGTACAATGACGACAACGAGGCCAACATGTTCAACTGGGACATGGAGATGGACACGAACACATTCAAGAGCTGCCGAGACCTGGGATGGGTCCTGGGAATGATACTGGGCATCTTTAGTCAAAGCATCCCGGCCATTGTGTGGTACAACGAGCCGCTTTCGTTGCCGTGGCCAGGCGTGCTGTGGATTATGAGCGGGATCATGCTGTGGTGGTGGTCTGCGCTCATACTACTCAAGATCTTTGTCTTTAAAAAAACGGTTTAGGTGTACACTTTACTAGAGCCACACGTTCCACAGAGTGGTTTGCCTGTGGTGCGCACATCCTCTTTAAGAATTTCCTTCCATCTGAGTCCAATGTCGGCATCAGAAGCGTCGTACGGAAGTGAAATGTTCTCATAAACCACAAAAAACGCCTCAATGTCGTGTTCCGAATTTGTGTACCACGTCCTACGAATGCCCGCACGAGTTTTCTTGTGGTTCCACGGGAACCCCATGAACCGACCGTGCTCTGAAGCAATGTAGATAGCGTGTACCCCAACCCCAACAACAACGCCAGTCGTGAATCTATTCATGAAAGCGTCCCTCAACCACGTGCGTATAGTGGGGGATTTACTCGTCTTTCTCTTTCCACAGTCGCTTTGCAGTGTCTCCGAGCGCCCCGAGGTGCGTTGAAAACACCTTTACTTTAGATGGCAAAGTTCCCGTTGTCAGCTCCCACGCGTCACGCGCGGCTGCCTTCAAGGCGACAACACTCTCTTTGAGCGTCTCAATGTCGCGGTGGATGCTCCCAATCTTGAGCAGTAGGTAGCAAGTGGTCGCAATATTGACCAACAGCAAAAAGGATAAAAGACGCTGTTGTTGCATGGCTAGGGGAGGGTGGAGCACGCACGCGCCCCTGCGCTTTGCAAAGTGTGAGAACACTTCTGTTTTTACTTTTTTTTTTCTTCTCTCTTTTACGCTGGCAAGTCAGCCAGGCGCGTGACCCAAAACGAACTGGGAAACGGCTGAAGTGTGGCGACGTTGTTGTTGACCATCCTCCAGCGGATGAGTGACGCTTGTGTGACTTGTACGCTTGCGATAAAGATGTCGGATCGGATCGCTGGCGAAAACGTCAGCAAGCCGGTAAACGTGTTGAGTGGTGTCATGGTCATGTCTTCCACAATGATTTCCACGGTAATTGTGTTGGTTACTGAAGGGCTGCTTGGTCCTGCGCTGAAAAAGATGCCAATCTCGTACTCGCCCGTTGTGTTGACACTGAGGTAGCGATCAGTCGGCACACCGGCCTCTGCCCACGGCTGGCCGTCTGTTTCCACTACATTGTACACATATTCCGCTGCCAGTGCGAGCGGGGCTGGAACTTCGGTGCTCATGCCGCGCCACACAGTGACCATTCCAGCGGGCTCGGCCGACATGAGGATTCCCACCTGGTCCATCAGCATAGACACCTTGTCTGCCGTGTCGGCAAGCGCGGGATTGACGCGGGTTCCCGCCCACACGCCAAATCCCACGGCCAGTGCAATCGCTCCAATGACTCCAGTCACAGCAAAGACGTACAAGAACGGGTGGCTGGAAAACGTCACGCCTCCGGTGCCATCTCCAATTTCAGGCCCAATCAGAGGCACTTCCCGGCCCCTGTTTCCACGTTTGCTACCAGGGCGCATCTCTCTCTCTAGTTCAAAAAGTGAAAGGAAACGTGTGTTTAGTTTGTATGATGATTTTACTAACATAGTGGTCCCTTAATCACTTGATTCCAAACTTTTGCGTCCACTCTTCGTAGCGCGGCAGTGTTGCTGGGTCCACGCTGGCCTTGCTGCTCTCTAGGGCAACCGTAAAGTCCTCAAAACAGAGAGGGGGCTTTTGTAGGATGCTCATGTCTTCAAAGTCTTCCCAAGACATTTGTTCTCCCATGGGATCGTCCGCCTTGCATGGGTGCGCCTTTCCACTCACAATCTTAAAGTGGGAGGCCTCTTGCACTTTGCGCAGCGGCCTCAGCTCGGCTGCCTTGACGACCCCGGCCACATCAGATCCGCTAAAGCCATCGGTGCACTCGGCCAGCGCACCGCACTGTTCCGCGTTTAGGACGCCCTTGCTGTGAATCTCAAAGAGGCGAATCCGCGCCGCGCAGTCGGGCAGCGGAATGTAGATCTTCTTCTCAAAGCGGCCCGTCCTCAGCACGGCGCTGTCCATCGCCCAGGGTCTGTTGGTGGCGCCCAGAAAGAGCACGTTCTTCTGGTCCTTTCCCACGCCGTCCAGCTGAGCCAAGAATTCGCCCACCACCCGGTTGCCACTCCCCGCGCTGCCTCCGCTTTCGCCACTCCGCGAGGGCAGCAGAGCGTCAATCTCATCCACAAAGATGATGGCGGGCTTTTGCTCTCGCGCCACTTCAAAGAGTGCCTTGACCAAGCGTTCGCTCTCTCCCACCCACTTGGACATCATATCAGAGGCGCTGACGCTGAAAAAGGTGGCCTGGGCCTCTGTGGCCACGGCGCGCGCCAAATGAGACTTGCCCGTGCCAGGAGGGCCATAGAGGAGGATGCCCTTCCAAGAGCCCCCAGAGAGACCCTCTAGCAGCTGGGGAGCCTGAATTGGAATGATGGCAGCCTCTTTGAGGGACTTTTTGGCCTCGTCCAGGCCGGCCACGTCGTCCCAGCTCACGGGATCGGTTGCCGTGGTAATGGTGGACGAGACGGCGTCCCTAAGACGAGAGCTCTCATCATCCCCCTCACCGGACGCCTTTTGCTTTCGTCTTCTTGCTGCATTTCCCTTGGAACGAGAACCAGAAGAGGAGGACGAGATGGGACGCGGGGTGCCCTTGATCTCTTCCTTGATTTGTTCGGCCCGCTCAATGTAATGGAGCATCTGTGCCTTGAGCTTGTCCTTGAGCACGGGATTTCTCCCATGTTTGAGCTCCATCTCAAAGTAGCTGAGCGCCCGCATGTAAAGAGCAAAGGCGCGATCCAGGTAACCGTCCTCGTCGGCGCGCACGGCATCGTTCACGGCGCTCACTCCCTTTTTGACATAGTCTTCCATATGTTACGCGCGCGCACACGCTCTAAGAAACAAGAGTAACAAAGCTCCAATTTATAGAGACAGATTGCTCAAGTGCGTTTTTACAACCACCCACTTCCTGATACGTGCGCATCAATGGCCCCCAGCGCGCTCGCAGCACCCAACCCCTGAATAGAGACGTGTCTCGGGTCTGTTTCAATGTGGGCGTCGCGAATGGCGGGATCTTGAATGGCGGCGTTCTCCAGGTTGATCCGGACCAGAATAGCGTTCTTGTTGCGCACCCACCACGCGCTCTCGCAACGCACCGTGGGAATCGTTCTGCCTGCGCCCACTTCAACCACAACCACCGGATCGGCTGTGGTTCCAGAGGGAGTTGCCTGCTTGAACGCGTCATAAGCCTGCTGCTGTGGGGCGCGCCTCTGCTCGTTAAAGGCGCGGTCCCCGATCCCAAAGACGTTGAGACGTGCAATGGAACCACACGTAGGACACTTGGGTACAGCGGCATTTTCTCCACCTGTGAGCAAATGGGTCTTGGGGTCCACTTGAAGACGTTCAAGCTGATCTTCTGCGTGCCAGGTACCGCTATGAGGACACACTGCCGTTTCAGTACACTGTGCGTACTTTATGGACCCGTGATACTCCATCACGTTGTTTGGCGCTCCAGGAAACAAGTAACGGTCCGTGTCCATGTGGTAGTAGAGCCACAGCCCGTCAATGTTGCTGGTAAAAGAAAAGGTCCCATGCTTGCGCGCCAGGCGGTTGGCCCAGTCGTTCATGATTTCATATCCTGTGTGCTGTTTGGCGTCCTTGTAGAGGTCCCAGCGCATCTTGTAGTAGCTCCAGACGAGCACGGGGTCCTCCAAAAGGGTGCGCGGCTTGGCCACCTGATAGAATCCAATGTCGCGCTCCTTGGCGGGGGGCCAAACCTCTCCAAGATCCACAGCACTTTTGCCCCTGTACGTGCCGAGGCCAGAGTCACAGCTCATGCCCGCGCCCGTCATGTAAACCAAGGCAGATGCTTTTTGGATGATTGCGGCCGCCCGCTTAATTTCATCTTCGGCGCACAACAAGCGGCCCTCTCCCTCCTCCATTTTCAACTTTACGACAGACAGAGGGGCTCTTTTTTTTGGCCTTGTCTGAATGAAGCGTGGGTTTTCACACCTTTATCCGACTGCCAACGCGACGGGTGACGACGCAGAGGCTAAAACACAAGGGCCTGTTGCTGCCGTTGAGGCCAAGTTTGCGTCTCCAAGTGTACCCAAGAACCCAAACGCGGGCAAAACACGTGCGGATTTCCAACAGACCGACGGGATCTCGTACTACAAGCAAGTGTGTCTCTTTGTGTTGCTTGAAGCGCACGTCAACCAGGGCGTTTCGCACCAGGCAATCTTTAGCACGGAGAAACAAGACTTGTAAGAACGTTGTCTATTTATGCACTCTCCTCCGTATGCTAACTTTATATTTGTGTGTACGCGCAGCGAGACGCAAGAGATCAACTTCAACTTTGATTGAGTGCTGGTGGCGACGATCCGCATAGAAAAATGTCAACCAAAGTAGAGCGCGCGGGCCCCTATGTTCAGCTGGCAGCTTCCATGAGCATGGCCAACCATCTCTTTGAGACCAAGACTCTGTCGCTACCCGAGGAGAAGCTAGACATGCATCAGCTGTCCAAGATGTTTCAGCTGTCTCTGGGAGAAGGACAGAGTGTGGCTGCGGCGCTGGGCAACAAGAGCGGCAAGGGAGTCGTGGACTTGAAGGACATTCTGGGGCACTTTGCGGGCACGGGATCAACACTGCACTACGACACCATGGAGGGGCCCCTGAAAGAGGTCTTGAGGCCCATGTCGCGTCTCTCGCAGGCAGGCATCTCGGCTCCATCCGTGTGTGTCTTGGTCATCATGACGGGACAGCAGAAGCAGACCGATTACGAGTGGTCGCGGGCACTCTGCGTGGGTGGGATGCACGACACCCAGTACTACTTGATTGACCCGGCATCGGGTGCACTGGAAATGTCAAAGAGTGTCACGCAGGACATTAGCGGGCACATCTTGTCCCTCTACGGGAATAGGCCCGCCTCAGCGGACGTGTACTACAAGGCGTTCTTTATCAAGGAGTTTGAGATCCCCAAACTCCCGCTGCCCCCAGTTGTCGCCATCAAGGCAGAGCCCAAGGGAAAGGAGGAGGAGGAGGAGCCCGAGAAGGAGGAGGTGAAGAAGGACAAGAAGCCAAAGAAGAAGAAGACCACCTTGGCTGCCCGCAAGAGAAAGAGGTCCACGCGCAAAAAGGCTTCTCCTGCACCGTCTCCCCAGGTCAAGAGCGACAAAAAGAAAAACAAGATAGAGAAAGAAGAAGGCCAAGCCTCAGAGTAAAGAAAGGGTTAGTTGTAAACGGTCGCCTTTTTACTCTGTGTTCTTGGCCAACGCGTCCTTGAGTTGTTGATTTTCCCTTTCCAGTTGCGCCACACGTCGCCCGAGCTCCAGCTTCTCTCCCAACAACTCTGTGTAGGCCTTGTCCAGATGATCCTCACCGGCGGGGCCTTGTGAGAGTTGTTGAACACCCAGCCGCGTCTGCAAAAGCTTGTTCACTTGCCTGAGACTCTTAATCTGGGCAATCTTTTGCTCCATCTCTGCGCGAAACGACTCTTTAAACCCAGCAGCCACCACTGCCGTCAGCCGATCACACTCTTTGCGGTTGGCGCGAGCAACCTCTCGTAGTTGACCGTGTAGCCGTTGTAAAATGGAATAGTCGGCGCGTAGCTCTGCATATTTGGTCCCTAGATCGCGCTCGTCATCATCGTCATCATATTCCATATAGTGTTACAACCCCCCGTGCCAAGGACGATTTTGGCCGAAAAAGCAAAAAGGGCACTCTCTCACCAAAAAGGATGAGGTGAATTCTCTACGAGGAAGGACCGTTTAGCGTATTATAGTGCACTAATCGGTCCTTCCGCGTTGAGAATTCACTCCATCCTTTTTTATCAGTGGGTCGCCTTTTTTTGTGTCTGACTTTTTGTTTTTTTTTTTAGTGAGACGCTCCCACCCAAAAGTATGAGAAAGGGGCAGCAGCAGCAGCAGCAGTCTTCTGTTTGGAGCGTCAATGCGCACACGGGTATCCACACGTTCAACTTGGGTGATGGTCAGGTTGCGGCCATGGTGAGCGACCCCGTGCAGAAGGAGTCCTTTCAACGCCTCGTGCAACACTGTGTCCCCAAGCGCTCCGTTTCCAAGACCAAGGGCTACAGGATCAACTGCACGTTTCGCGTGTCGGAGAGTGCCAAGGTCAAGAACCTGGTGTCTGCCGAGGCCGACGAGACTGTCATGATCATCAAGCCACACTGTGCTGTCAAGCTGTGGAGCAGCATGCTGTCGCGCGGGGAAAAGATGGTCTTGCACGCCGAGTTGAAGGGTCTGGTGGACGCGCATGGGAGGCCAGATGTGACCACAGTCTTTGGAAGGAAGCACACCAACCGGGGGCGTCTTGTGCTGGAGCTGGCGCACACCGAGGGCCAAACCTACACGTACGGGGGCAAGACGACGCACCCTGGCATTGCCTTTGGCAACGCGGCCAAGTTGCTCATTCGCAACAAGATTGCGCCCAAGCTGGGCGTGGAGCCAGAGCAGATCTGGGCACATGTGGTCTTTTATCCTGATGCCTCTACGAGTCTGGGATGGCACGGAGACTCGGAGCAGGGCATCAACCCGCACGTCGTGCTCGGCCTCACCTTTCTGGAGCACCCCGAAGCAGGAGTGAGGCCCTTTCAGGTGCGGAGGCGGGATTACAAGCGGATCCGGACGCTGCGCACCAAGATGGACGAGCGCCAAAAGCGGGGTATGGACCCGGCCATGAGCAACGAAGAGGTTGTGGATCTGGAGGGCGGGATGCCTGACTCCCCTCTGCCCCCGTCCAAGAAGCTCAAGAGAAGCGATAGCATGACTGTGATTGACGAGTGGTTGCGCAGCAAACAGTAAAACGCGTGTGCATGTATATGTGCGTTTTTCGGACAATTGTCGTTGTCGTGCGTTTTGTGTCCAAAGTTTGTCTTGCCCTTTTCACCATCCGTCAGCATGGAGGGGTCCCCTGTCTCGCGTGTGCCGCTCTTAGACACGCCCGCGTACCCGGTTGAAACCCACTCTGATCGTGTCTTGGATTCTCTGCGCGACTCGGATTGCCCCATAAGCAGAGCTGTGGCCGCATGGATTGTAGACGGGCACTATCTCATCAACAGGATCACCGCGCCCTTTGCAGACGACGACGCACGCCGCGACCTCTACGACATGGTGAACCGGACGATGCTTGTGATGGAGTCTCAGCTCAGGTTTTCGGGGCCTCTCCCCCAAGAAGGCCAGCAGCACAAGAGGCGCCGCAAAGACAAATGAAAAAACTAAAGTAAAACGTACAAGAAGAAACGTTGCGTTTGTTTACTGTTTGTTGTTGCCCCTGCCAAAGAACGCCATGAGCGTGCCCTTGACTGGCGCCGTCTTTTTCTTTTTCTTCTTCTTCTTTGCTCGCTTCTTGCGAGGTCGTGGATTCAGGGACGTAATGACCATGGGCCGCTTTGCAATGGGTCGCACCCCGCTGGTAAAGCGCGCGTACTCTTCGCCCAGGTCTTCCACATCCACAAGCACTCTGTTGCGGTGGAAAAAGTTGTCGCAGATCAAGTTGGAGCACTCTAGCAGATCTGCGCCCTCTGGCAGCCCTTGGCACTCTCGGCATCGGTCCCAGGCGTCCTTTGCGTCTGTCTTGCGCTTCTTGAGCTTGCCTTGTACCTCCTCTCTGAGCTGCGGCTCCTCGTCCGTGCACTTGATACACACGGGGCTGTCGTTCCACTCCACGTCCATCGGCGAGCCACAACCCATGCACCGGTTCCTCTTGAACGTGTGGCTGCCAATCTCATAGGTACGGGCCTTGTCCACCTTTTTGCGGCGCATGTGGGGCAAACTGGACGCAAAGAGCCGTTTGTACGCCACCAGATCATCCAGATAGACCTTGCCCTCCTCTCCAGCGTGCTTGTTGATCGGCACCTTGTCGTTGAATCCCTCAAAGTGCTCTCCGTACATCTTGCGGTAGCGCATCGTTTCCTCCATGGAGACCTTGGGCTTCTTGGCGTGCGCCGAGCGTAGCTTCATCCCGCTCACAATGTCCTTGCACTGGTGCGGCGCCCAGACCCCTGTAAACACGCGCAGACACGCGCTCATCACCTGCTTGGAAATGTAGTACTGCTTGTCAATGGGCACACCGTTCTGCTGAGCGTAGATGGGATCCTCCACGCGTTCGTAGGCCTTGCTGCCCTTGGTCCCCTTAATCATGACAAAGGGTACACGGTCTCCCGTCTGTGCGCTCTCCTCTCCGCGTGCCCGCTGCTTCTTGCCCAGCTCCACGTGCTGTTGCTTGGTGCCCCCCTTGGCGTACTGCTCCACTGTCTTGCTCAGCCCCTTGGTAATCACGTACTGCGACATGTCCACCCTATCCATCAAAATGTCCTCTAGCACACCTTTGACGTAAGCCTCGGCCCCCTCCACGTCTCCGTGCCTCAGGATGAGCTCTAGCACCTTTTTCTGGGTGCCTCCGCCAATCGGAGCATTGTCACGTCGCTTGGACTCTAGCCCCTTGCAGTTGAGCTTGGCCCGCTTGCACGCGCTCTCGTAGCCCTCGCCGTACTTGTAGCCCTCTAGCTCTAGCGCCGCGTAGCGCTTCTTGTTGAGAAAGAGGGAGCGAATCTTGACGCTCTCAAACTCTAGCAGGTTGGGCGACACAAAGGTCTTGGTGGCAATCTCGGAGCACTCCTCGCCCAGACGCATGCACTCGTCCAGCGAGATGTCTCCAAAGTTGACCATGACGCTGTCCGTGTCCCCATAGACACAGTAGGCGCCCCGCCATGGCCTAGGATCATCCGCTACGGGGTCTTGTCCCTCCCCGGGTTCCCACTCGGGGGAGATGCCCTGGGCAGCGCACGCAACGCGGTCCACCTCTACGCGCATCTTGCTGTAGTACTTTTCCACCACTTCCTTGGTCTTCATGATCATCCATCGGCCCCAGCTGGTCACGCTGCTCATGAGGTCCTTGTCGGTGAGGATAAAGGCCTTGAGGAATCCGTAGACGCTGTTGCAGACCACCTTGAGCGCAAGTTGACGCCCGTCCAGCACCGCGTACAACAGCTTGACGCGCGCCAGCTCCTCTGTGGTGACCTTGCCTTCAAATTTGGCCAGCCACTCGTACTCTGCTTGTGCCTCTTTGAGTGCATCCTCCTTTTCAACGACGTCCTTTGCTCGCTCGGCTGTATCGTTGTTGTGTTCTCCAATGCCATCCTTGTGCTCCTCCAACCACTTCCGAGCATCCTGGACCTTGCTAGGGTCCCAGGACTCTGCGTTGTCAAATGCGTGTTGAGCAAGATTCAGGGCGTCCTTTGCAGCCTTGAGCTCTGCAGCGTGATCTCTGTCTCCAGAGAGCCACTTGGCCAGGGCCTCCTTGTCCTTCCAGGCTCCCTTCATCATGCCCTTGACGTTCTTGCGCGCTCCCAGCAAGTCCTTGAGCATCTTGGGCAGGATCCCTTCGCGGATGTGTGCCTTGACAAAGCAAAAGTTGGGCTCTGGCTGGTCCTCGGAGAAGCGCGGTGGCACCCAGTAGTCGTCCTCCTTGAGGTTTTTCCGTGCCCATGCCAGGCTCTCCTTGGTGCTGTAGCAAATGTTGTAGGCAATCATGATGCTAGGATACAACGAGGCAAAGTCCAGCGTGGCAATGGGCACCGTATAGTAGCCGCGGATGGGTTCTTCCACATGACCGCCAGCCGTAAAGGCGCTGTTGCTGTCGCTGCTCTTGCTCGGCACCACCTCGTGGTCCTCCTTGTACCTGAGCAGGTTGCTAAAGGTCTTGATCCCTTGTCCACGCGAAAGGAGCCACTTGAGGGGTACGCCAGTCACACGCGATTGCTCAATGCCGTTGATAAACGCCATCAGCTTGTCCAGGAGCTCCAGTGGCAGCAGACTATCCTTTAGACAGTACCACGCCAGGCGTCCGCGGTCCTCGTCGCTCCCATCATACAGGATGGGGATCTGATCGTAGCCCACGTCCACCTTGGAGTCTCCCAGGATCTCTTGTGAGATTGCGTTGAGCTTGTAGGAGCGGTACTTGGTCATCTGTCCGCGGAGCATAAAGGTGAGCCCGTCATAGTTGAAACGCCCGTCGCACATGAGCTCATAGCTCTTGCGCGCTCCATACGCCTTGCTGTTGAACGTCTTCTCGCGCAGGTAGGCCTTCTTGTGCGCGACGCGTGTAATGCACTCAAAGTCGTCCCCCAGGCCGAGCACCTCGGCGCGCTTAAAGAGGTAGGGCCAATCAAAGTTCTCAATGTTCCAGCCGGTAAAGGCGTCCGGGTCGCACTCGCGCACGTAGCGGGCAAAGCTCGTCAGCAGTTGCTCCTCGCTGTCGCAAATGTACATGGTGGCGTCGGGCACGTCCTGACATCCTTCGTTGCGAGGAGCCGTGGTAAAGACGGCCTTGTGTGAGATCCCTTTGCCAATGACGCTCAGCGCGGCGCAGATGGTAATGACTGGGTTCTCCTCGGCCTTGGGAAACCCGCGCTCCTTGCGGTAGACCTCAATATCAAAAGAGAGCACGCGCATGGGCGCCAGCTCCCCCCCGCGTTGAGATTCGTCGCTCGTGGGGATGGGCACCACGTCTTGCCAGTCGCAACGCACCTCCAGCTGGCATGTGGACGCCTTGGAAGCACCAGATACCACCTTGTACTTGGAAGCGGGCAGCTTGATCCACTGGCACCCGCCCAGCTTGCTGTCCACCATGTAGCGCAGTGCAAAGGGCACGTTGCCCTCGTAGGTAGCGCACTTTTCCGCAATCACACCCCGGTTGGCAAACTCCAGTGCGTCGCGTGCCTTGGCCACGTATCCGGGCTGTGCCATGACAAACTTGTACATGGTGCTCAGATCTGCGTCGCGATGGTAGCCCCGGATGCTGCGCTTGCGCTCTTGAATCACACTTAGCACATAGGCGGGCAGCTTCTTGCGCGAACGATCCTTGGTGGCCAGGTAGGCGTCCATCTTGCGGCGCACGGTTCCCACGTCGGCATAGTCTGGGAGCTGAGCGTAAAAGTAGGGCTTGAAGTTGCCCACTTGCATCATGACGCTGTGTCCGTCGCGCGTGCATCCCCAGACGCGAATCACCGGCTCCCGAGAGCCCCGCGTCACCGCGTACGTCGTGTCAATGTGCTGAAAGATAAAGTCTTGCGCATCGGGTTGTAGAGCCTCTTGCACCGCGGAACGAGACCACAAAGGACGCTCCTCTTCAACCGCAGCAGTAGGTGGAGCAATGTCCTGCCACTGTCTCAGGTACTCGTTGGGCGAGGAGAACTGCTCTTCCTCCTGAACGTCGTCCACCAGGTCGGCCTCGCACAACAAGTCGTCGTCATCATCGGCCTCTGGTTCGGGTTCGCCTCCCATGCCATCGTCCACCAGAATCTCAGCTTCCCATCCCGGGTCCAGCGTGTGTTCCGGGACGGGCTCTGTGTACTCTTGGTAGTTGCCCGTAAAGTAGCGACCAATCACGTTCTCTTGCTTCTCTCTCTTTCGCTTGCCCTTGCCCTTATGGGCTTGAACAAGAGGGGGAAGGGGAGACGCCAGAGGCACAAACACCTGCTCTGCTGATTTTGTCCTATCCTGGTCCCAAGCCTCGTTTGTCTTGAGGTGTTTGGGTGGGTTTTGGTCTAAATCGCCATTGCCAGCGGCAGCGCGCGTTGCATCTCCGTCGCATAAAAAGGAGGGAGAGTCGTCTTCTGCTTCCTCCTCATCCCCAAACCAAGAGGCAAAGCGAGATACATCACGCCCCCGTTTTAACATGTGTGCGCTCTCATAACACACCCTAACACAGTTCCATCTAGAGCCCCTCTTCCAACGTATGAGACACGCGCGAAAAACAAAAAGTCGGACCACCCAAAAACTCGGACCAACAAAATTTTGTCCTCTCAGAGGGGTTCTCTCCCCACCCCCCTCCTAAACAGCAAGGACCATGGGCCTGCATAAGTATAGATTGAGACACACAACGCAGAGACGCAAGCGATACTGTATCAACGACTTTGCAAACCAGGATGTGCTGCACCTCGTTGTCAACGGACATCTCGCAAACGACGCAAAGAGTGTTGGGCGGGCCCGACTGGTCTGTAAACAGTGGGCAGCATCCATTACGAGACCACCGCGCGGCTCACTACGTGTGTGTATCGGGTGTGGCGACGACGAGTCTACGTGCAAGCTGTTGCATGGAGATGACGCGTTTGACAAACAAATAGGATGTTGCGCGAACCATGACTGGTGTGTGGCGGACGACATCAAGGGCACGCTCCAAACGAAAGCTAGGGAGACTGGTTACAAAGACTTGCCCGTGTCAAGGGCCACTCTTGGCAAGTTGCCGTTGTTGTGTGAGAGTTGCGCAGAAGACATGTGGTCTGATCACTATGGGGACGAAACCTGCGACGAGTGCCTGGACAGCAGCGATAGCTATGATTGGGATTGGTAAAAATGAAAAACGCGCTCTCTCTCTTTGGTGATTTGTTTTTTGTCGCCTATAAAGACTGCTGTGCACCTCCTGTATTTGCGTTTGTGTGTAACTGGGAAAGAGAGACACACACGCGCGCTCATGGAGAAATCTATCATTATTGCCTTGGTCCTCGGATCGGTTGGCCTGTTGTTTGGCGTGGTTGGCTTTGGGCTGGCTGTCAACACGCACATTGGCCTGACCAGTGGAACCGCCGACATCAGCGCGCGGAGTGGTCGTTTTGAGAATCAAGTGAGCGCGGGAGGCACACGCGACAACCCGGGGGTTATCCTCAACGGGCAAGGGGTATGCAAGGACGGCGTAGAAACCAACCAAAACAACAATGTGGCATGTACGAGCGTGGATCAGCTGCAGCAAACGGTCGTTCAAGTTGAGGCGGGGTCTTGCGCGTGCTCTGGAAGCAACACGACGACAAACTCTAGCATGCCGTCTATCAACATTGTCAGTGGGACGTGCGAACTGCAACTGGTGTATGCCAACACGCTGGCACAGGCAACCACATACACCATTGTGGACCATCACGTGCAAGACGACCTCTACACCAGGGTTCTGAACATTGCGCCACCCGCGACCGGTATTGTGTACCCAGACGGTACCAATGTTCAAGCCGCTCTGCAGTTTGCCAACTTTGCGCCCCTCTTGCGAGAAAACGCGTCCCCCGTGTCGGTGCCACTCTACACTGCCGTTCCAAGTATCGTCATGGCCAACCCGGGTCACGTGGTTACAGAAGCGGCTCTACCCAACACGTCGCCCATGCCCGTTACGCTGGTAGTGGGGGGCCTGTCGCTCTTTACCGTTGGCCCAAGTTACACGTGCACGGTGGCTAGCGGGGGATTTCAGATTGCGCTGGGAACTGTAGTACACTAGAGAAGAGAACGTGGTATCTATATAAAGAGTAACGCATGTCTTATATCTGTACATTCAGCATGAGGGGCTTGTATCTGTGTCTGGTTGCACTTGCGCTCGCGCTGTCGGCGAGCGACGTCGTAGGTATTCCCTACTCGGCAGAGATTTGTCAAGGGGACGCGTACAACTACGTACTTGGGTGCGTCAGCCAACTCTTTGATGCCAACGACGACGACGTCATTACGGCTGCTGAGATTGATGCGGGGGTGTTGGCGCTGAACGGCACCGACACAGCACAGTTTTACACGGGCGTCAATTCAACTGGCGTGCTCATGTACTGCGATCTTGATCTGGACGGGCAGCTCACCATGAACGACTGGAACAACTCAACCCGCGAAGAGACGAGTATGTGTCTGCAACACCCTCTGTACTACAACATCATGTGCTGGGTGTGCGCAGACAACGGCTACAACCACACCATAGTATCAGAGTAGGACAAGGGAACTCAAAGAGTAAAAAAGAAAAATTGAGACTTGTCTAGACACACACGCATTGGTTTTTTTTGTATTTTTCTTTATATATCCCTTTTGCACACGGGTCTCTACTGAACGCGGTGAAAGGTGAATGAGTTTCCAGACCCCACATGATTGCAGTTATCCACTGGCGCCACAGGACAATGGCACTGAAATACCATTCGGACCGGGGTGCTGGGTCCCATTGGAATCGCTGTTGATCCTCCAAATGTCCGCGTGCCCACCGTGTTCCAAAACCTCCTCAGCTCCTCGTAGATGACCTGGGGGGTGTTGCACGTGGCCGTTTTGCAGTAGCCAAAGATCACGTTGCACTCGCGAATGCCGTTGTTGATGGTGACCGTGGTATCAACCTCCGCCACATAATTTCCAGACGTGGCCGGAGACGTGGCCGAGGCGTACGTGAACCACGATGTCACTCCAACATTGGCAACGTTGACGCCCACGCTGGGGCTGGGGACTGGAATGCCGACGCTAAAGCCGGAAATAACTCCTGTGGTGGCTGTGACTCCGAATCCAGTACCGCCAGAAAGGGAACGCACTCCATCGTTGTTGATCTGAAAGACGCCCGCCCCTGGATTAGAGAAGCTAATGGAAAGCCCTTGGCGCAGTGCAACCGCTCCCGTAACGGGAGCGATAAAGGGGAACCCTCCGATGTTTTGCCCCTCAATGCTAGACACGCCTGTCGGAGGGGCCACGGCGTTGATGGTGACATCGGTTCCACTGACACCAAACGTGATTCCAGTTCCCGCCAGTAGACCGCGCATGGTCATACCAGGGCCCGTGCCGTCCACCACCAACGAGGTAGTACCCAGATTGGCAAGGGTAGTGGTGGCTGCGTTGATGGTCACGTCTGTGCCGCTGATGCCAAACGCGTCCATGTTGGTTCCAGCGACGAGCCCCTTGAGCGCAAGGGTGGGTCCTGTCCCATCATTGACGAGATCTGTTGTCCCGGCGTTGCTCAGCGACACCACATCACCAGCAATGGTAATCGTGGACGCGCCGGGCGTTATAGTGACAGACCCGGATCCCACAAGATCCACGTTTCCAGCCACGTCGGGCGTTACCCCGTCCAGCGTGACGAGGCCGTCGTTCTCAAAGGTGATGTCGTTTGAACCGGGGCCAGTGGTAATGCTCACCCCTAGCCCCCCTATAAGATCTATGTTGCCTGTGCCATCGGGTTCTTGGCCAAGAATTGTTTTGACGGTTTCTCCGTCCAGCCCGTCTATGGCGGCCTGCAGATCCGTCACGTTTTGCATCAGTACCATGTCCTTGTCCATGAGCAGCATGTCCTTGGCGATGCGTGCCGTTTCCTCGTCCTCAATCGCGTCAAAGAGAGTGGTAATGTTTGCCATCTTGATCATAAAGAGCTGCATGGTCTCGTTGTCCAGCATGCTGAGCATGGATTGCAAATCGGTCACGTTCTGCATGAGAATCATGTCCTTGTCTATGCGCTCGTTCATCTCTTGCACGAGGCGGTTGTCTAGATCAGTGACGTTCCCCATCAGAATCATGTCCTTGGCAATGCGAGCTGTCTCCTCGTCCATCAGACGCATGTCTAGCGAGGTGACGTTTGCCATCAGGACCATGTCTTTAGCCTCTAGGAGGTCCACTGTATCACGCGTCCATATAATGTGCCAGATGACAATGCCAAGCAGCGCGGCGCCAATCAATGCCAGTAGCACCCAGAGAAGGGCCCACATGTTGCGGCGACGCTCATCCTCTTCTCGTTTGCGGTTTGCCCGCTTGGCGCGTTCAGGTTCTCTGTGGCCTGGAACATGCGCAGACACTGGGATCAGAGGCTCTAGCTCGCGCTGGCGTCGGCTAGAACTCCCCCCGTGTCTTTTGGTTGCAGTGCGTGTACTACTCATATTTTTCACAACATGACCTCTCAAAAAACCAAAAAGCGTTTCCTGGAGACTCACGCAGGAAGTACAGAAGACATGAGGCGCGCGGTCGGTATAAATGGGACCAATTTGTTAATTCGTTGGAATCTTAGATTCGCTCGCTCCCTAGATTTTGAAAGTGTAGAGGGGTGCATTTTTCAAAGCGAAAACGCAAAAAAAGATGAGCGAGGAGCAGCGCAAAGCGGTGGTCAGGGCGCAAAAGATTGCGTTCAAGGCACTCACCAAGTGGATGGACGAGCACATTAGCTACCAAATTGCGTACAGCCAGACGCCGCAGCCCGAGGCCAAGAAGCGATCCAAAAAAGAGCCTCAAAAAGATGAGGATCCACGTCCCGTGAAAAAGAAGAGGACGCAGAAGCAGGTCGCCCCCAAGCCGCGCCCGCAGTACACGGGGTGTGGACCCAATTGCGCGGGAAATGTGGTTGCGGGAACGCCTTGTCCCTCCAACTCAGAGGCCACCCCTGGAACCGGAGTCAGACACGCGGGCAAGACGCACGCCGTGTGTGACACGTGCCGCAAAGCCGTTCAGGCATTCAGGCGCAAAAAGAAGCGCGAAGAAAAGAAAGTCGGCTCTGCAAAGTAAAACTCGGACACCAAATTTACAGGATGAAGGGCTTCCTTGTTTTGTTGTTGTTGTTGTTGATTGCTCCACCACTTGTATTTACCGTCCCAACGATAAGCATAGAGGAGACGTTTGACACGTTTATCTCAAACGAGATAAGGCGACTCGTCTATGCAAGCGCAAGCCAGGGCACCGTTTACTACGACGAGCAGTGGGTTCCGCGCCCCGCGCTACGGGACATTGTGACTTTTTGCAACAAACACCCAGAATTTGGGCTCAAGTGTACGCTGCAGCTCAAGGAGGAGAAGCAAGAGAACCTGGGCAGCGTGTGGACCGAATTTCACAAAAACTGCAAACCAAACCCACCCGACCCGAGGTTTCCGCCACCAGGACCACCATCCTTCACATTTGTCAGCATACAAGATATGACACCGCGACAGCTGAAACAACACCTGAGCCCTGGATACTGCGACCAGCATATTCGGGATTTTCCAGTGCCTCGCTTTAACGTGAGGACGTCCATCACAGTGGACAAGATTGTGTAAGTCGTTGACGGAACGGACGAGTTGTAAAACGTGTGTTCCGTTCCAGACGAGTAGAGCAAAAGAGAAGAAGCGACATATTAAAGAAACGATACCCTACTTCTCTTTTTGCATACACACGAGCGTGCTCAAATGTCGTCATGGACTGAGCGCAACAAGCCCAAGAAGCGCAACTATGTGCTGTTCAATGGTATTGCGTACCCCAAGGTGCTACAGGGCAAAAACCCAACGACCGAGGTCCAGGCGAGTGAGAATGACCGCGAGGCGTTTTACAACGACCCTGCAGTCATGCTGTGCGACGATGATTTGGCCGCTTTCAACGGCACCGAAGGCGCGCCCATCTGTGTGGAGCATGATCGTGATGCAGGCTCCGTGGGAGAAGTTCGGCACAGCTGGATCTCTAGCGAAAAGGGTCGCGGTCTGCGCGTCTGGGGTCGGGTCTACACAGAGGACGAGCAAGGGCGGCCTCTTGAGAGGGGCAAACAGATTGCGGATCGGCTCAAGCGGGGCGAGTTTCGCGGTCTGAGTGTGGGCTACGGGATGGATTTGGTCAACAATTCCCGTGGCACGTCCAATTTGACCGACAAGACCTTTCGGGAGATTAGCCTTTGCGAGGAACCCTTTTTTGAGAGCTGCCGCATTTCGGTGGCAGCCAGCAAGGAAAAGGTATCTAAAACTCGTGACTACAAGTCTAGAGCGCAAAACTCGTACTTACCATCTTCCGAAACCCCACAGGACGGCGACAGTTCAACAAGTGATTCCGGAAAGTTTTTTGTCCCCATAGAAATTATGGCATCCAACCAGCAGCAGCAGCAGCAAACCGAAAACTCGGGCTCGGCCGACGCCGGCACCCCCGCCACTCAGCCCGGATCCGGAGCCGGAGCCGGCGACGGACTTGGGGCCGTGCCTCAGGCTGACGCCAGGGAGCTACTCAAGCAGGCAGACAGCCTCAAGGAGCAGGCCGCCGCCGAGCAAAAGGCGCGCGTGGCGCTTGAGGAGAAGCTCAAGGCCGCCGAGGAGGCCCTCAAGGCCAAGGACGCTGAGAACAGTTACTTCAAGGAGCAGGAGGCCAAGCGCGCCGCGGCCTACCAGGCCAAGCATGAGCCCGAGTACAAAGAGTACGTGGACGCGGTCAACGAGCAGCGCAAGGCCGAGGGCGAGCCTCTGCTCACCGAGGAGGAGAAGAAGGTGTACCACGCGCAGTTTACCAACCCCCAGTTTGAGCTCGGCCGCAAGGACATGTGGCGCATGCACCAGCGCACCGTGGGCGTCGCTGCATCTCTCAAGGCCAAGGAGGAGGCTCTCAAGGCAGAGCAGGAGCGCCTCAAGGTGGTGACGGAGAAGAACAAGCAGCTCAACAGCAGCATCGGAAAGGCCACCAACGCCATGGTCAACGCCCACAAGAGGGACGACATTGCCAAGAGCCTGACGCCTGAGCAGCAGCAGCTCGCCCGCGACGAGGACTCTGAGTCTCGCAAGACGGCAGAGGTCAACGCGTCGGGTGGAAGGAGGGTGCCCCTGGAGCCAGGTCAGATCATGCACGCCACACCCCACGCCAACGAGAAGAGCTTCCTCGCCGCCTATGGCTTTGTCAAGGAGACGGGCGTCAACGCCTCGGACCAGTACCAGCCCGGCTACAAGCCCGTGCAGAGCCGCACCCCCATGACGCTGTACGAGCCTCGTGTGCCTCGGGTACTCTACGACGAGGAGACCATGAGCGGATCCGTGCCCGAGAACTCGGCGCGCAACTGGGAGTGCGGAAGCAGGATGTTTGCCGTCATGTGCGACCCTCGCCTTGGGCTGGCAACTTCTGATCTGTCTCGTCTGGTGCGCTACACAGAGAACGTGGAGGCGCGCAAGGATGCTGGTGACTGGGAGTCCAAGAGGGTTCTCTCTCAGGCCTCTCAGGCGGGTATCATGTGAACAAAAAGAGACACCGGGGGTGGGTAGAGGGGGCAAAAAAAGAGAAACAAAAAGTAAA
>Ga0316202_10000685_pt1 | contig 33237 bp, 28 predicted proteins | sample 3monrhotite_MG_FD_204934 | JGI IMG/M metagenome (GOLD analysis project Ga0316202, IMG submission 204934) | Microbial mat bacterial communities from mineral coupon in-situ incubated in ocean water Damariscotta River, Maine, United States -... | ecosystem: Environmental > Aquatic > Marine >...
TTGCTGATACTAGAGTTGCTGTATTTCCATCAATATCTGTATCGTTTGCTAATACATCTATTGTCACTGCTGCATCTTCATTTGTAGTTGCGCTATCTGCTACTACTGTTGTTGCATCATTTACAGCGTCAACTGTAACAGTTACACTCTCAGAGTTTCCTTCTGAGTTTGTATATGTAAATGTATCTGTTCCATTAAAGTTTGCGTTTGGTGTATATGTAACTGTTCCATCAGTTGTATTTACTGTTGTTATTCCGTTTGTTCCATCTGTTGCTGATACTAGAGTTGCTGTATTTCCATCAATATCTGTATCGTTTGCTAATACATCTATTGTCACTGCTGCATCTTCATTTGTAGTTGCGCTATCTGCTACTACTGTTGTTGCATCATTTACAGCTTCTACAACTACTGTAGATATGTCATTAGAACTTCCATCAACAGATAAACTATCAAAACCACCACCACTTACTTCTTGAATGGAAATTGTATAGTTTTCTCCACCTTCTAGACTAGAGTCATCTCTAGTTAAGATAGTAAAAGTAATTGATGTTTCGCCTGATGGTATTGTTACAGTTGTAGTTCCATCATAGTTCTCACCATTTACTGTGCCTTCATATCCTAATGTTACTACAACATCTGAAGTTGGTGTCTTACTTACTAACAGTGTATATTGAGCTGTACTTCCCTCATCAATATTTGCATCTCCAACTATTGAAATAGTTGCATCATTTGCTACAGAAGCTGGTGTTGGCTCTGGCGTAGGTGTTGTCTCAACCACTGGTGTTGGCTCTGGTGTAGGTGTTGTCTCAACCACTGGTGTTGGTGTTGGTTCAGGTGTCGGTTCAACAACTGGCTCTGGTATTGGTGTTGGTTTTGGCGTTGGTTCGACCACTGGTTCCGGTGTTGCTTCAGGTACTGGCTCAGGTTCTTGATTAATACCAGTAATTTCTGTTTTAATATCTGCAATATTATTATCTGCACCTGATTGATTATTCCCGCCATCTAAAATATTAGAATTAGGTGTATTATCAGGCGTATTGTTAGTAACAATCTCAACTTGAGTATCCACATTGTCAACTATCCTTGCAAATAATTCACGCACATCACGTGTAACTTGTCCTACTTCACCAAAAGCATCATTATCGGTATCTGCTTTAATATCAACACTATCATTATTACGCTCTTCATAGTCTGCGCTATCATTTGCATTTTCTTGAGAAGCTTCATCACCTGCAGCTGTATCATCAAGTTCATCAAGACTTTCACCAGCTAAAATTGCATCTTGGATACTTGAAGCATCTACAACAGCTTCACTATCATCTATACCACCATTCATATAGACTGTTTCATCCAACAGCTGAGAAGTTTCGCCTTTAAGGACTAGAACTTGATCATTATTAAATTCAATTCTAATCATATCCATTGATGTGACTAAATCATTACTATAGACTAAGTCATTCAAATTAACTTCATCACCTTCTTGAAGCTGGTGTATCTCACCACTTGCCGTTTTTACAAAGAAAACACCATCAACATTTTGTACAACACCAATTACTTTAGTCATCTCAGATCCATTTCATAGCAGATATAGTATTCGTTACTATTATGATAACAAGTCTAGAGGATTAAAACAATTGTACTTTAGTACTAATTTAACTATTTATGAGAAGGGCTAGTGCTAATCTATCTTTTATTTGAAGTTTTTGAAAAATTGAGCTTAAATGTGCTTTAACAGTACGCTCGGTAATATCAGCATTTTGTGCAATAATTTTGTTACTAAGACCTTGTGATACATAGAGTGCTATTTGAGTTTCACGTTCACTTAATTTTTTAAGAATATCTTCATTATTTCTCGTTGGCATACCTGCAACATTCATAATCATTTGATTAATAAATTCTGGATATAACCATGCATCTCCACGTTCTACAACTTCAATAATCTCTTTTAAAGTCTGACCTAAAATTAAAGAGTTTGCATAAGCTTTAATTCCAAGTGGAAGAAGTTTATAACCCTCTTCAAACGATGGATGTCCACTAAAAACCATAATTTTATTATTATATTTAGATAACTCTTGTAAAACACTCAAATTATTTTCTTGTAGATGAAACATTATTATACTGTCATAATGTTTTGCAAAATTATCTTTCAAACTTTTAATTTTGCAACTACTAGGCAAAGAGTTTTTCCAATGTAACCTTACATTATTATTAGTAGTAACTGCAATGATGGTTTTCATATCACCTCTCCGTTAATGCATTTTGTTGAGCTTTTAATATCGGTTTTAATAGATAGTCCAATACACTCTTTTTACCAGTTAAAATATCTACTGTTGCTGTCATCCCTGGTATAATCATCTTTTTCTCCGAATCTTTTATGTCACCGTTTGCACCACCAAGATAACTTCTATCTGTTTTGATTCTAACTAAATAGTAACTGTTCTCTTTTCTATCTGTTATTGTATCTGCACTTATACGTGAAACTTCACCATCTAAACCACCATAAATTCCAAAATCATAAGCTGTAATCTTTACCATTGCCTTCTGCCCAGGGTACAAAAATGCAATATCTGATGGCTTTATCTTTGCTTCTATTATAAGTGTATCCTGATTTGGAACAATTTCCAATAAATCCATTCCAGGTTTAATCACACCTCCGACAGTATTTATAAATATCTGCTTTACAACACCATCAACAGAAGATTCAACTGCTGTCCTGTTAACTTGATCTGCTAACGCACTCTGAGTTTGCCCTATTCTATCCATCTCTGAGAGAACCTCATTTAACTCTTTTTTAGCCTCATTTTTAAAAATTAATCTAGTCTGTTCTATTTTACTTCTAATCTCACTTACACTAGATTCCATTCTAGGTAAAGAGATACTAGCAGCCTCAACCTTTTCTAGTAAATCATTAACATCTCGTTTTAGCTTCAAAAAATCCACTTTAGATTCTAATCCCTTACGAACAAGAGGTTCTGTTATTTTAAGCTCTTCTCTCATAAGCTTATAACTTCCCTTAAGGCGTTTTAATTTAGAAGTTGCCTCTTTTAACTCACTATCTCTTTGAGAAAGCTGTTCTTTTAAAACACCCACTTCACTCGTTAACTCCTTCTTATGACTTTCGTATAAACTTCTCTCATCTATAATAAAGCGTCCTAAATCTTTTTCCACGTCTTTATCAATGGTGAAAGGTTTATCAAGTGCTTCAGCTTGTAATCTTATTGATTTAGCATGTAATTCATTATATTTTGACTGACTCTCTTCGTAAGAACTTACAGATTTTTGATTATCTATCCTTAGTAATATTTCTCCTTTTTTAACTGTATCACCCTCTTGAACCAAAATGTCTGAGACTATCCCACCCTCTAAGTTTTGTATAACTTGAATATGTCCTGATGGTATTACTTTAGCTTCTCCACGTGTTATTTCATCAATATCTGCAAAATATGCCCAAGCAAGAAGCCAACTGGCCGTACCAAAAATAACCCAAAGCAGAATCTGATAACTCTTTGTAGATTTTTGTAGTACCGCGGAGCTTAAACTTGACATATACTCTAAGTCTTTCTGACTATAATGTACATTATGTGTAGATTGGCTATTTTCTTTCATTATGCTGCTTTCTTTTTAGGATTCAAGCGGGCAAGAACTTCCTCTTTTGCACCATCCATTACAACCCTACCTTGATCTATTACAAGTAGTCTATCTACAAGAGCTAACAGTGTACTTTTATGTGTTACTAAAATAGTTGTTTTATCGGTTAATGCTACCTTTAGACTATTTAAAAGTTTTAATTCTGTTGTATTATCCATAGAGTTACTAGGTTCATCCATAATAATAAGTGGATTATCAACTAAAAATGCACGCGCAACTGCAATGCTTTGACGCTGACCACCTGAAAGACCATCACCACGCTCTCCTACCTCCATATCAAAACCCTTAGGATGTAAGTTTACAAAATCTTCAGTTTGACTAATGTAAGCTGCTTTAATAACTGCTGCATCATTTGCATATGGTGCTTGAATTACAATATTCTCTTTTACTGTTCCTCGAAACAGAGTAACATCTTGTGGAACATAACTAATATTTCTTCTTAAATCACTAGGATCAATCTGACTAATATCAATACCATCAATTAAAATAGTACCCTCAGTTGGTTCATAAAGTCCTAAAATAAGCTTCTCAATTGTACTTTTTCCAGAACCTATTTTGCCTATGATTCCAAGCTTATCACCATGATTAATTGTAAATGTAGCATCTTGCAAGGCAAACCTATCATCATCTGGATATTTAAAAGATACATTCTTAAACTCAATTTTACCAATGAATGCTGGGCGTTCAACAAACTGTTTATCTTGTGGTCTCTCTTGTGGCAGTTTTACAATATTGTCTAACCCCATATATGCAGTTTTTGATTGTTCAAAATTTGAAAGAAGCGCCGCTACTTGTCCAATTGGTGCAATTGTTCTTGATGATAGAATTACAATAGCAATCAGTGCACCCATTGTAAGCTCTTTTTCTTGAATCATATAAACACCATAAATGATAATTGCAACAGTTGTAAGTTGCGTAAACATTTGAGTTACAGATGATATTGAAGCACTAAATAGTCTAGACTTTACACTACGCCTAGAGATTTCGCCAGTTGCCTCTTCCCACTTCCACTGCGCATGTGCATTTGTCCCCATAGCCTTAATTGTCTCAAGCATTGATAATGATTCAATTAAAATAGCACTTTTTTCAGCAGAGGCTTCATATGTGCTTTGAATACTTTTTCTAAGAGGCTCTTTCACTAAAAATGAATAAAACAAAATTATAAACAGACCAATCATTGGGATTATAACTATTGCTCCACCAAGAAGGTTAATTACACCCAAAAATATTAGAACAAAAGGCAAATCTATAAGTGCTGCAAGGCTTGAAGTTGTTAAAAAGTTTCGTATTGTGTCAAAATCTTTTAAATTATTTGCAAATGAACCAACAGATTTTGGACGAGCAGAGAGTTTTAAATCCATTACCTTCTCAAATAGTATTGAACTCATTATGACATCACTCTTTTTTGCAGCTGTCTCTAAAAAGTAGGTCCTTACTAACTTTAACGTTAAATCTAATACATAAACAACTGTAACACCAATAGCAAGTACCCACATAGTCTCAATTGCACTATTTGGAACTACTCTATCATATACATTCATTGTAAAAAGAGGTGAAGCTAAAACAAATAAGTTAATTACAAAAGAGGCAATAGCAACATCACGATAAATTGGAATTGAAAGCTTTAATGTATCCCAAAACCAGTGTTTATTTTTAGTTTCTAGTAGATTAGTAGATACATCTTTAAATTTATACTGTTTCTTAATTAAAAATACAAAACCTATATACTCTTGTTCAAACTCATCAATAGGAACCCACTCCTCAGATTCTCCTACTTCTGGCATTATTATTTTGACATGAGTTCTTTCATCATTGAAGCGTTCAAGTATACATGCATTTTGATTTTTTAACACCAAAATTGCAGGAAGAACCAAGTTTGAAAGTTCTGAAATGCTTTTTTTAACAAGTCTAGAAGATAGTCCAGCTCGTCCAGCTGCACGTGAAAAAGCTGACTTTGAACCATGAATGGAAAAAAGTTCATGGTATGATTGCCCCTGTGCTAATGGCAGTCCTGCAGTTAATGCTTCGGCACTAAATGGTTTATGATATAACTTTGTAAATAGAACTAAAGATTCTAGTAAAGGGTCTTTTTTTGAAATTTCATCCATCTATTACATTCCTAATATTTTTGGTTCAGCTACTAAACTTCCCTGAAAATATAAAATTTCCATTTTTTTCAGTTTCTCTTTTTGATCTTCAGTCTCAACTGCTGTTGCTATAATATCTATATTTAAACTTTTTGTTAAAATAAATAGTGCTTCATTACTCATGCCTGAATCATCAGAATACTGTAAATCAATTAGATAAGACTTATCAGCTTTTATATAGTTTGGTTTTATTTTTTGTAAATAACTCATATCACTTGAATCACTTGAAAAATTATCGATACCAAACTTGTAACCTCTAGCTTGAACCATTTTTGCAAGTTCTGTAAAAATATCTAAATTTTTCAAAATTGAAAAATTAGATGACTCAAAACATAAAATAACATTTGATTCTGCTGAGAAGCTATATAACTTTTCTCTTAACCAGTGCATATTCGAAGCATTTGAGATAAATGAAGCTGCAATATTTATTGCAAGAGATTTAATATCTTTCATATTTTTAAGATGATGCATAGCAAGTTCAACAACATGACGATCAACATCATCAGTTAAGTTCAAATTTATAAGCATTGGCATAAAGTAACCAGCATTATAAATTTTATCTTTTTCATCAACTAAACGCAAATATACTTCATCATGATAAATTTCAGAATCATCATCAATAGTTACAACAGGTTGAACTGCAACTTTTAGCATATTTTCGTCCATTGAAGCACTAATCATCTTCACCCATTCCTCTTTACCTAATACTAATGAGCTTTCATCACTTTTACCATACTCTATTGCATGACCTCTTTTTACTTTTGCAGATGCTAATGTAAAGTCGGCTTTTGAAAATAGAGTTTTAGTCGTATCATCAGGAGTGTAACCAACTGCACCGATACTTATATATGAAACACTAGGATCTAATTCAGCACTATTGAAACTCTCTACAGTTTTATCTAGTATAGATTTAAAATTTTCCTTAGTATCATTAATTCCATATGATGGGATTAAAATAGCAAAATCAGAGTTATTCATTCTAGCCACCACACTATCATGCAACGTCTGTGTTTCTGTTTTTAAAATGGAAGCAATATTTTTTAAAAGTTCTTCTAGCTTAACAAACCCAAGAATTTTTTTAGCTTCATCAATACCATTAAAACTAAGCATCATAAATGAACCTTGTGAAACTTCACTATGTGCATTTTGATAATTTGAAAGTTTTATTAATAGATACCTTCTATTATAAAGTTTAGTTACACCATCAGTATAGAGTACTTCATGATACTTACGAAGTGATTCAGCTTCTTTGTCAAAAATCTCTTTAACTTTTACAATCATAGAGTTCATAGCGACAACAACATTTTTAAATTCAGTTGTAAAGGGAATCTTATCTTGAACAATAAAGTCATTTTGATTAATCGCTAAAGCTTGTTCCTCAACTCTAACAAGTGCACGAAGAATGATTTTAAGCAAAAGATACAAAAGAGCCAAAATTGCAACACTTAACATTGCAAAAGACTGTCCAATTTCAATAAGTGTCTGCCACAGTTGCAAATACGCATGTCCAGGATGGACACGTACACTTAGCTGTCCAAACATTGTCCAACCAGTTGAAATTTGTGTAGTTGCAAGTGGCGTTTGAAGATCAATGAAATCAATAAACCATGTTGGAATATCTTTTACAACAACAGGCTGTTTTTTCTCTACTAAAATTTTATCATCCATATCACGAAGTGTAATAGCTTCATAATAACCACGATCAAAAATTGCATTTATCATTGTTTCCATAGTAGACGTATCCTCATAATCTGCGACTGGACTAAGGGACAATCCTAAAGAGGTTGCTGTGTCTTCTGCTGTACTTAAGAGTTGACCTTGAACAAAATCATTTGCTGTTTTAAAGTTAAGCCATAAAACTGTACCTAAAATCATCAAAAGTGAAAATGTAAAAATCGCTGCTATCTGTTTAAAAAGTGTCATGTATCATCCTAGTCATATTTTATTACTTTGTACGTCATTCATCAGTTTTGCCCATTTTTTATTTTTCTTTAGAGCTGATGGAACTTTTTTACCCATACCTTTTTGCTTCGCAAGGTATAACTCATCCCCGCTAAAACTATAGACTGGAACCAAATCTGGACGTTTTGATGCTGGCATAATTTTTTTAACCAAACTATCTAAAACCAAAGGAACTGACTTTGGCTTTTTAAAATATGTCAAAACCATATGAGCTGTATTTGTCTTTTTATATTTTGCATATGTCAAAAATAGTTTTTTAGGAGATACCCCAAGTTGAACTAATGTAAAATATTTTGCAGCTGCATAATCTTCACAATCGCCCATATCTCTGCCTAAAAACTCCATTCTAGTAGCCCAATAATCTTTTTTTCCCCAAACTTCCATATCTGTTTTATATGGAACTTGATTAAAGTATTTATTTACAATAATTAATTTTTTAGCTTCACTCTTATTACGAAGTGCATTCATAATTTTTAGAAGTTTTGTTACACGTGCTGCTGCATGTTTACCATATTTTTTTCCAACAGAATCTATTGTTTTTTTAGAGATGAATGGTTCCACAGAAGCATATAAGAGTGTAAATGCAACTCCTAACAATAAAATCATAATCATTTTATTCGGCATCATAAACTTTCACATTACTTTTATGTGTCCATAAATCTGTTTTAGATTTTATCCATCTATTACCTAAATAGTAACCATCAATTTTATACCACTCACCTGATTTTTTTTCTGAACTGAAACGTCTACCAATGGATAGAACCATAACTTTTTTTCCAGCTTCACTATCACGTACAGCTGAATTGCGTATTGTCTCATATGTAATATTACTGTCTTCACTAAGTTGCTTTAGTGAAGTGTTATTCTCAAAGTGTTCAGGTATAGTAGCATTTATGTCATAACGAATTGGTAACTCAATAGTGACGTTATACTCCGTATCAAAAAGTTCAAGTTCATTTTCTGTGAACTCATTTTCATTTGTTTCATCTTTGTTCCAATAATCCCATGAATCACGAACTCTTACAGGTAGTACTACCTCTTCTTCAAAAACATTATCTTCTAAGTCATCATCGTCTTCACTAAATAGTGCTTCCTCTTCATCAAATATTCCATCATCTGCTAGAAGTGCTTCTAAATCATCTACATCAGATTTAATATTTTCTGAATCAAGTAAAGATAGGTTCAAATCACTTAGTCTATGATCTAGAGCTTCTAATGAAAGCTGAGCACAACCAAACTTATTAATCACAATTGTAGATAATGAATTAACACACTCATCTATACTATTTGGTACCCCATCACCATCGCTGTCTTCAATAATGGGTAGCTTCTCTTTTTTAACCATTCCGATTTCTAATAGATTATCAGCACGAAGCCCAACAGTTGGTTTAACATTAATTTCCAACGCACCACTAAGTAAACCCATAGCATCAAGCACTCTCATTTTTGCAAATAAAATATCAAAATTAACATTTATAAGCTTACTATGAGCGGTATTTAGTTCCGCCTCTGCATCAAGTAAATCAACAAGTGAACGACGTCCTAAAGAGAACTCTTCTCTATATGCGTCTAATGTCTTTTGAGTATAGTGTTCATGTTTTAATAAAAAATCTTTTTGACGACTAACTAATTCATATGCAGACCATGATAATTGTAACCCTTCAATAACTTCTCGTCTTAACTTTGACAAACTCTTATCTTCTTGATGAATTAAACTAAGCTCCTTTTTACGCTGAGCCTCATCTCTTCCACCATTAAAAAAGTTATAACTAAGTGTGACAAGTGCTTGTGCAGTCTCATCATTGCCGATAATTCCACCTTGATTTTTTCCCCATGTTTTTAAAAATTCCATATCAACAGATGGGTAATATGGTGCTTTTGTAATCTCATAAGATTTTTGAGCAGCTTCTAAACTGTACTGGGCTACTCTAAGTGATGGATTAGTTCTAAGAGCAATTTGTAATGCTTTTTCCATAGTAGATGGTAAATCAACCTCTAAATCTGGCATCTCGTACGCTTCAGGAGGAATAAAACGTCCAATGAAACCCTCAAATCCAAACAGTGCATCTTGGTAATTATTATTAGTAACAATGTAATTTGAGTTGGCAAGAGCTAAACGACCAGCAACACGTTCAAGTTCAGATAGAGGACTTGTTCCTGATTTCTGTCTCTCTTGAACTTGAACAAAAGTAACCTCATGTAAGTCTACATTATCTTTACCTATCTCCATCAAACGACTATAACGAAGAACATCGATATAGTTTTTTGCCATCTTAAAAATATGATCATTTGCAACTTCAACATAACTATATGCAGCAGAATAGACACGTTTTGTCTGCTTTTGTGCCTCATACTTTGTCTCAAAACCACCAAATAGATTTTGATTCATACTAAAGGTATTATTCATAACTTCTGAACTTCGTTTAGAAAAACCAGTAGATGAATTTTTAACCTCTTCTAAACCAAAACTTCCTCTATAGCTTATTGTAGGATAATAACCAGCTTCAGCAATTTTAATATCTTGAGAAATTGAATTAAAATTATTCAAACGTTCAATAACACTTGGATGCGTACGAACTACTTCTGATGCTGCATCAGATAGTGAGAGTGCCCACGTATATTTTAACAATAATAAAAATGTTATTAAAACTAAACGCACATATCTCCCACTATCTTATTTTGACTATCTATTTACTTAACAGTGTACCTGTTGCAATTTTCTGTACACCACCGACTGTACCTTGTAGAGTAAATACAGCACCTAAACTTTGAGCATTTGAGCCAAAAAATTTACCACTAAAATCACCATTTTGTATGAAAGCATCACTCTGTTGTGAAGTTGAAAAGCCATCAATTGTAAATGCATTTCCCTCAATTTTTCCAGTTAAATTATTAACCTGCCATCTCTGACCAGCTTGAGTAAATCTTACAAAAGAGCCATCTTGTAGTGGCTGTACAGCTCCAAAATCGAAAGTCATACTAAAGTCACCACTATCGATGAAATCATTACTACCCTCTTGTGCAACAATTCCTCTAACATCACCACTATAACTTTTTTTAACATTAGCAATCTGTAACTGTTCTATGCGTGAAGCTGTTGCTTCAATCCCCTCTAACCAAACAGTTTTTACCTCATTTGCACTAAATTGTGCTGCATTTGAAGAGCCTTTTAACCAATATCCCCATTTAATAAGGCCATCTTCACTAGCAAATGCACTAGACTTTACATCCGGTAACCCCTCTAAAGCTTTTCTTTTTGCTTCTGCTTCACTATCTTTTTTGACCTGATTTTTAGTGTCTTGATCTTTTTTGTCTTGTTCAACATTAACTGTATCTTCTTCTGTGTCTACAGCTTCCACAGCATTATCGCTACTACTAACTGTATCTGTTTGCACATCTGTATCTTCTTCTATTTTCTGCTCTTCTACTTGTACAACACCTAAATCTTCTTCAAGTCCACTAAGTTCTTTAGAACTAAATGAACGGGCAACAGTAGGTGCTGCATCTATTCCTACTTTTGTGATTTGACCCGCGTTTACACGAACAACTTCACCTGTTGAATTTGAAGTTACAGCAATTGCACCAACAGTACAAGCAAATGTAGTTTCTACATCGCTCACACGACCAATAACAGTAGTTCCACGTATTCCCATCGTTGCAGTTTTTGTTTTTATTTTAAATTTTTTAGGAGCAACTTTACCAATTTTCCCAGTAATAGATTTAAAAACACCTCTAGCTATACTAAATCTAGTTTTTTTAACTTTTGGTTCAAAGATATAATCTGAAATTTTAAAGTCACTATTTTTACCAAGTGTAATAACTGTATCATCTTTAAAACTAAGCTGTGCAACAGATTTCCCTATTGTTAACACTCTATCTTTAACGTTTAGAGAAAAACCTACAACTGCGTTAATGCTTTTTTCATTACGCACAATCTCTACTTGACCTTTAACTGCTGTTACAGTTGCAATTGATGCCAAAAGTGATGTGCCTAAAAAAAGTAGTAAAAAAAGTAACTTTTTCATAATTGTCTCCTAAAAATTCATATTCACATTTAATAAAAACTGTGATTTTGTATAATCAAATGGGTCATGATTTGATTTATTTACAATGAAATTATATGTTCCATTGAAACTAAATTTATTTGCAAACTGTTCGCTAAAGCCAACACCTAAAAGATGATTTTGATCACGTCTTTTAGATAAAAACAGTGTATCTTCATCACTAAACTCTTGGAATCTATAGCCATAATTTACATTATAACTTAAGTCATCAGTAAACCTATGCTGATACTGAAGTCTTAAATTATACGCATCAAAATCAACGTCTGTACGTCCCTCATTCTCTTTTTTCTCACTGGAATACCCAACTTCACCAAACAGGTATCCAGAACCAATTGAAGAACTTAAGCTTGTCCATACTCCAGTTTGCGTGGCATCTCTATCTTTGAAAGTTACAAAATTTTTAATTCCATAACGCGCCCTTAAAGATAGTATGCTCTCATCTGAGAGTAGATAACCAAACGATGGAGCTAACGCATAAGTGTCTAAATAATCCTCAGAGCCATACCATACTTTTTCGTAAACAACAGGAATATAATAGTTATACTTTTTTGTATAATTTGCGATTCCACTTTGAATGGCAGAAAACAGAATATTGTTTTCACTAAATTTAAGATAATGCTGAGAATAGAAACTTAATCTATTTTGCCACATAAACCCATTTGGTGCACCAAAATCATATGTGTGTAATAATCCTAACTGTTCAATGTGTGAAGTGTCACTATCGTGTGTTGTAGTTTGATTGACATTTAAACCTAATGCTGGAATATTTAGTATGGTGTTACTTGAGGTATTATTTACATTTGTGGCATGTTGAACACCAACAGATAAAGAGCCACTCATAGTGTTACGAATATATTTTGGTTCAAGTGCTATTAAATAGCTATTTATTTTTTTCGCAACTTCTTTGGGTGGATTTGTATCTAAGACGACTTGAAACTCCTCTTTTGATTGAGTAGCAAGACCTAAAAGAAAAAGTACACGAGCATATTCAAGACGTATTCGTTGTTCATTTGGATAATAGAGTAAAATACGTTCATAAGCACTAAGTGCAATTTCAAGTTTCCCTGATTCAAAAGCAGAACGGGCAAGATAAAAGTTTACCTCTTTATTCGCATAGTCATCTTGTAACAAATCAGTAAATTTTTTATATGCCTCTTCATAATTTGCATCTTTAAAAAGTTTTAATGCTTCATCATAAAGCTCATTTTCACCACTTTTAGTAGCTATAACTTGCAGATATTTTTTTATTCTCTTTATTACAGCGCGTGGAGGACGAGTTTTACTTTTTAGTACCATTTCAAACTCTTTTGCAGCAGCTTTAAATCGTCTTAATAAAAAAAGTGTACGTGCGAGCTCTAGCCTTACTCTAGAATCATCATCAAAATTATGTAATAAAAACCTATAAGAGGATTCTGCTTGTTTATATTTTTTCATCAAAAAAGACGTACGTGCTAAATAAAAATGAGACTCTTTATCTGTAATATCTAAATTAACTAAATCTGTAAAACCATCTAGAGCCGCTTGATAATCTTTACTTTCAAAAGAGACATATGCTTTTTCAAACATAGCAGCCACATCTTTATCTTGAGCGTCCAAAGATGAAAAAAGTAAAATAATAATAAATAGTATATTTTTCACCTGAATACCAACCCACCTTATACACTAATTGCAAATATCATTCCATTTTATAATAATGTTACTTTAAATGTCGTTAAAGAATGTAAAAATATCGTCAAAAAGAGTAATTTCTAAAATATAGATAATTTAGAAATTATAATATAGACAAATTACTTTATGATACAATTCATTATTATAAAAAAATATAATTTAAGGTGATAAATGCTTGACAATATGAACTTCTATAAATTTTTACATAAACAGGTATTAATTCTTGTACTTTTGGATATTACAACAGGTCCAGGGTACATATATATTGGATTACTTCATGGAACAATATTACTTGAATCACTATGGTTTATGACTATGTTTAGTGTCTCTTTATGGGGATATAAACTATATAGAGATTACGCAGATATAAATTTAAATCTAAAAGAAAAAGAGAAGTGGTTACAGAAAGTAAAAATATTCTTATATATATCTTTTTCTTTGTGGACAGTTATATTTTTAATTTATACCTCTCGTAGTGACATAGAATTACATTACATCGCGATTGCAACACAAATTGGAGGCTCAGTTGTAGCTGCCACAATCTTAGCATCACAAAAAAAATTAGCTATTATCACTGTTATTAGTATGATGGCACCATTAATAATTTATTTCTTAATTATAGATGAATTTTTCACCTATCTACTCTCATTTTTTGCAGTTGTATTAAGTCTCGTTCTTTTACATGCATCTAGAAATACATATGAAAATTTAGTAAAAAGCCAATATCAAGCTTATCATGACTATCTAACTTCACTTGGTAATAGGCGATTTTTTATAGAACTTCTTGAAGATACTTTAAAACATGAAAAAAAATATACTTATCTATTAATCATTGACTTGGACCATTTTAAGACAATTAATGACACTTTAGGTCATGATATAGGAGATGCATTACTGAGGGAAGTCGCATCTAGAATGATTAAAATATCTAGTAAGTATAACAATAAAGTTTCAAGACTTGGTGGAGATGAGTTTAGCATACTTAGTGATTCGTATGATACAAAAGATAAATGTATTGAAGATGGTATTCATTTTGCAAAAACAATCTTAGAAGTCATAAAAAAAAGATATTTAATCGAAAAACATGATTTATATATGAGTGCTAGCATAGGTGTTAGCATTATTAACAATAAAAATATAAGTGCAACTCAGTTTATAAAAGAGGCTGATATCGCTATGTATGAAGTAAAGGCTAGCGGAAGAGATGGCATTGTTCTATTTAATGAAGAGTTATCTAATAGAGTTGAAGAAAAACTAGAGATTGAAAGACTACTCTATTTTTCACTCGATCACAATGAAATATCACTTAAATTTCAACCACAAATACACCATCAAACAAATACAGTTAGCTGTGAAGTTCTAGTAAGATGGGAAAACAAAAAGTTAGGTCAAATAAGCCCAGAACTATTTATACCAATAGCCGAACAGACAGGTTTTATTATAGAACTTGGTTATTTCATCCTAGAAAATGCTCTTATATCTTTAACGGAGTTGGATGAAAAAGGTATTGAGATAGATCAAATGTCAATTAATATAAGTATGAGACAGATGTTTCATGATACATTTATAGAAGATGTAGAAGGGTTATTGCATAAACATTTAAACGATAAATTACGCTCAAAAATTGTATTTGAGATTACAGAGACAAGTGCAGCAGAAGATATACAAAAACTTATAAAAGTTATGAATGTATTAAAAGAGTTTGGCATACGTTTTTCAATGGATGATTTTGGAACAGGTTATTCATCACTTAGCTACCTATCACAAATACCAATAAGCGAACTAAAAATAGATAAATCATTTATTTCAGAACTTAGTGTAACTGATGGAACAATTGTTAAAACTGTACTTGATGTTGCAAAAAATATGAATATTAAAACTGTTGCTGAGGGTGTTGAAGAACTATCTGAAAAAGAGTTCTTGATAAAAAATAATTGTGACACTTTACAGGGATATTACTACTCAAAACCACTAGATAAAAGTGATTTTGAAGAGTATGTTTTAAACTCCTCTCATAAAGTCTAAAATATATTTTTATACTCTGCTAAAAGTTTTTTATATATCTTTTCAAAATCAGTAGGATAGACTCTTGTATGTGCAATTGAAGTTATAAAATTTGTATCTCTATTAAAACGTGGTACCAAATGAAGATGAATATGTTCAGCAATTCCAGCGCCACCCGCAACACCTAAATTCATACCAATATTTACACCATCAGCATTAAGTGTTTTTTTTAAAAGAGCAACACCTTTTTGAGCATATGTACTCATTTTTAGCCATACTTTACTATCTAAGTTTTCAAGAGAATCTGTATGAGAGTGAGGAATAATCATAAAATGTCCTGGTGTATATGGGTATTTATTCATAACAATAAAACAGTCTTCATCACGGTATAGTACATGATGTTCTGTATCTAGTTCACTATTTAAACTAATATTACAAAACACACAACCTTTTTGCTCTTTATCACTCACATACTCAGTGCGCCACGGTGCATATACTACATCCATAATTTAACTCCTTAAACTTCACTTTTGCAATTGGTTAATTAATGACTGTGTTCTCTTTGCCAATAACTTCATAAGTTTTAGCACTTGATCTGGATTACTTAAAAATCTTGACATGAATGCCTCTTTTGAGAGTACCATCATCTGTACGTCTGTAATAGCTACAATATCAGCAGATCTTGGCTCATCTGTGAGTAATGATAGTTCACCGAACATCTCTCCCTCACATAGTTCACCCAAAATATGATCTGTCCCAGGCATTCTTGCTTGGACTTTTCCTTCAATAATATGAAATGCCTCTTGACCAATTGTTCCGCCTTCAATAATCAATTCACCAGCTTTATAAAACCAACGCTCATAATCATTCAAAAAATCATTAAACTGATTTAACTTAATAAAATTCAAAAAGAAATCATTGAGTCTACTAGATTCCAAAACCAAAGGTAACATTGGCACACCAGTATGAGGTTCAAAAAACTCTTTGTCAATCATACGAAAACCAATTCGCTTCAACAGATTACCAATCTTTGGATTAATAGGAGCTACAACATGCGTAACATCATTGGAAATAGCAAAATATGCGGACATTAATATCAGACCCATTGACAATTTACTACTACGATGTGCTTGTGAGATACAAAATAGCCCAGCATGCATTAAACGACTATCATTTGGTAGATGCTTACGAAAATCGTAATACTCATCTGCTGGTAACCCTTCTGTTGAATCAAGTGAAAGTCTAAAAGTTCCAACTACTTCATCATCCTCAGTGCTAACAACTAAAATTTTTGTTGATGGGTATGCGTCAAAACGATCTATTATTCTTCCATCATCAGTAGCTTGAAGTAAACCCTCCTCTTCAACAAAAACTTTATGGCGTAACTTAAACGCTTTATCTAAGAGTGTTGCATTGTTTGCTAACATAGTTTTAAAAGCCATAATTTATCTCTTTATTAAACAGATTCATTAGAGTATTGAGCTACTGCTATATACTCTCCATCATGAACATCACCACTAAACTTAGAATCTAAATAACTATCTCTAAACTCATTTGCTCCTGCTATTTCAAGTAGTTTATAATCAACAGTTGATAAAAACTCATCCATACTATCTTTTGAGCAGTTCCAATTTAATGGTTCATCTTTTATCTTTAAGTAGAGTTTCAATAGAGGACCATATGATGTTGTACTATTTGAAGATGGCTCAACTGCTGTAAATATAATTGTTGTCTCTTCATCTACAATTTGAGGTAGAGAGTTAAATAGATGCTCAATCTGTTCTAAATTAAGGTACATGATTACACCCTCTAAAATATACAAAGTAGATACATCTTTTTTTAAATGTTTTGAACTACCTAGTTCATCTTCTAGTTTTTGTTTAGTAAAATCTACAGGTACAAAATGAAGGTTTTCTCCTGAGTTAGTAAGAGCATCTCTTTTAATTTTATGAGTAGCAGGATGATCTATCTCTATAAAATTTACATCTTTGTACTTTTGCGAAAGACGATAAGCAAGAGTATCAAAACCAGCACCAAGGTTTATAACCTGCTTCACTCCATTTTCAATTGCTTTTAATGTGTACTCTTCAATATATCGTTTTCGCAAAACATAATGCAGAGTTATACCTGGCATTATTAACTTTTCAACTAAAGGGACTATGGGTCTAAACCACCAACTATTTAATTGATTAAAACGCTTTTTACCCTCATCTGAGTTTAAAATAATTTTTAAACTTGCATCTTTTAAATCATCTGATACCAATTTTGAATGTATATTATGATCAGCTATATATAAAACACCTTGTAAAACCGTAAACGCCGTCGAGCTTGCTTCATTCTCTTTCATACAAAAAATCCAAAATATTATATTTTTAAATAGACTTCTTGCAAAACTAGAAGGCTAACCTAAAACGGTACAATTATACATAAAAATAAAATAAACAAAATTTTTATAGTAAAAAAGTAACTATATTTGGAAAAAGAATAATTATAGCTAGTGCTAAGAGTTGTAACAAGATAAATGGTATAACACCTTTATATATATCAATTGTACCAACTAAATTGTTTGCAGCACCCTTTAAGAAGAAAAGTGCAAAACCAAAAGGTGGTGTTAAAAAAGAGGCTTGTAAATTCATAGCAATTAAAATCGCATACCAGAGTGGATTAATAGCTAACTCTTCAACAACAGGTAGTAAAATAGGGACAACAATAAAAGCTATTTCAATAAAATCAATAAAAAAGCCAAGAATAAAAATTACAACCATAGACAAAGAGATAAACAGCCATTTAGAAAAATGTTCCCCAGAGAAAAAATCTAAAATAATTTCTGAACCTCCAAGCTCATTAAAAACTAAACTAAATGCAGTTGCCCCTATTAAAATCATAAAAATCATACCAGTTAATCGTACAGTTTTAAGAGTACTACTTGTCACCATTTCTACACTAATTGTTTTATTTATACTACTTAATATCAACGCTCCAACTACTCCTACAGCCGCGGATTCCGTTGGGCTTGCAATACCAAAAAATATGCTACCTAGCACTGAAAGTATTAAAAGTAGTGGTGGGAATATTGCAAAAACTGCCTCTTTATAGACCTCTAATCTTGGCGTATTATCATCTACTATAGCAGGAGCCAAATTTGGATTTTTCCATGATACGAATAGAATATAGATAAGATATAGTCCAATTAAAAGTACTCCTGGCAAAATTGCAGCTTTAAAAAGATCTCCTACACTAATGCTCATAACATCACCTAAAATAATTAGCACAACAGATGGTGGTATAAGTTGCCCAAGAGTACCACTAGCAGCGATTGCACCAGAAGCTAAAGGTTTACTATAAGAGTTCTTAACCATTATTGGAAGAGCTATTACGCTCATCATAACAACACTAGCACCAACGATTCCAGTACTTGCTGCGAGTATTGCACCAACTAGAACAACACTAATTGCAAGCCCACCTCTTATACGTCCAAATAGTTTAGCCATAGATTCAAGTAATCTTCTTGCTAAATCACTTCTTTCTAAAATTAGTCCCATAAAGATAAAAAGAGGAACTGCCATAAGAGTAAAATTTTGCATAATTCCATATATGCGAAATGGTAAAAAGTTAAATACTTCAATGCCGATTTCTGGGAAAATAACAGAAAAAGCGATAGCAGTTGCACCAAATACAAATGCTACTGGAAAACCTACCATCAAAAGAGTAAGTGCTGCAAAGAACATTATAAGACCACTCAAGAGAGACCTTTTAATTTATTAAACGATTTTATAGTCTCACTTATGGCTTGCAAAACAACTATTGCAAATGAAAAGAACATTAAAGATTTAATTAAATAACGAAAAGAAAGACCTCCAGGGTCTGATGAACTCTCTAACTGAGATATGCTAAGAGATATAAAATCTATACTAAATATAATAATAAAAGATGAAAAAGGTAAGACTAAAAAAAGCATCCCAAAAATATCTACAATAACTTTTGTTTTTTGGCTAAAATGCTCATAAAAAAGATCAACTCTTACATGCTGATTATATTTTAAAGTATAAGAAATAGAGAACATCATTACTATATCAAAAAGATGCCACTCTAACTCTTGAAGAGCGATAGAGCCACTATGAAAAAAATAACGGGTAAATGCGTCATAAACAATCAATAGAGAAAGAGAGAGTAGTGTAAACCCTGCTAAGTGTCCTACCCACTCAGTGAATCTATCAATATAGTCTGAACTTTTTTGCATTAAATAAAATTGGGTGCATCATTGGCAAAAAGTACCAAATCTTCCTCTTTTAAAACTTGTGAAAGTATAACTTCCATTTGCGACTTCTCTTTTAAGATAATTTTATTCCCAACCTTTAAATTTTTATCAAAAAGTTCACTATTTAGGCTACCTGTTACAATTACAAGCTCAAATACTTTATTAATCTCTTCAATAAGACGTAAATTAAGCTCATCTGTACTCTCTACAAGCCCAGGAGTAATAATTACTTTTCGACCATGATGAAGTTTTGCAAGCTCAATTCCCTCTAACATTCCCTCAATGTTTCCATTATATCCATCATCTAAAATAATCTTACCACCAGCATCAATTCGTTCTAATCTATGTTCTACTGGTCTTAATTTTCTTACTGCACTTTGTATCTCTTCAATACTCATATGAAGACGTTTAGCCATATGAATAACTGCTGCAATGTTTTCTGCTTGAAATGCACCTAATACTTTTGTTTCAAAATCAACTTTAGCACCATCAATTTCTAAAGAGAAAGTTGTACCATCTAATGAGCGTACTACATTGCTAACCTCTTTACCATAAAAACTAACTCTCTCACGAGCCTCATTTGTAACACTATGGTGAACATAAGCCTGTAAAAGATTAAAACTCTGTACAATTTCTAACTTTGTACGAATTATATTTTCAAGAGTTTTAAAATACTCTAGATGCTGAGGACCAACTTTTCCAACTATCGCATAATGCTGATTAAGTAATTTTGTAATTTTTGCAATATCTCCATTTTCACGCGCACCTGCTTCTACAATATATACTTGTGTATCTTCACTCAACTCTTCGTTAATATCTTTAATGATTCCAGCAAGTGTATTTACACTGCGAGGTGTTGCATAGACTCTATACTTATGAGCTAATACTTGTGCTAAAAACTGTTTAATACTAGTCTTTCCATAACTTCCAGTAATTGCAATAATTTTTAGGCTTCGCATACTTTTCAATTTATTTTGAGCTGCTTTTTCAAACATCATAAAAATATACCATTCAATTAACTGTGATCCCAAATATGCAATAGCCAAAGGCATAAACAGTCCATATACCGCGCAACTATCAGACATGTAACAGATGAAGTCTTGAAACAGAACTAGTACAAACAGAAGAGCTAGAAATCGTTTTACTCGCCACGTTAAAACTAACTTTTTATCAAGCCTATGGTTCCAAAGCGCGATTGAAGGTAAAATAGCAAAATAGAAAAATATCCAAAAATATTCACCAGTTAAGTGATATGCTAAAAATGGTACTAAAAAGTAGACCACATGCCACCAAACTTTATGATGTTTTAGCATCACACGTTCAATCTTATAGCTATACCATTGTAGATTGGTGATTAAGTACCAACCTAGTGATAAACTAAGTAGTAGATGTGTTACAAATTCAAAAATTGCGTTCCAATCCACAAAAATCCCTTATGCTTCAATATATGTTTTAATCTCTTGGGCTATTTTATCACTATGTTTCATAAAGAAATAGTGGTCGCCATCATACTCAAAAAGTTTTGAATTTAATATTTTTTTATTAATATTTTTTGCAGTATTCAACGGTGTAGCCGTATCATCTTTTCCCCAAAATAGAAGTGCTTTACCACTGTAACTTTCAAATAAGCTTGAAAAATCTTCATTTACTACCGTTTTAAACGTCTCATACATCTGAGGTGATAAATTTTTTCCATCATCTGATACAAAAAGTTTTCTAAATGATGTTATACCAAACTGTTTTAAAAACTTGTTTAAATATATTTTCATACGCACACTAAATGGTTTTGGTACTAAAATTCCTGAACTTCCAATAAGCACCAATAAATCTGGACTTAATAAAGTTGCAACTTTACCACCAAATGAGTGTCCTAAAATAATATCTTTTTTAATATTTGCAATTTTAAAAAACTCATTTAAAATATTTGAGTACTGAACTGTATCTAGTTTTATATCTGTTGTACTATTCCCAAAACCTGGCAAATCGATATATATATGTCTAAACTCAGATAAAAACTTTGCAAAAGATTTACGCATTAAACCTTTGTTACTACCCCAGCCATGAAGTACAATAAAGTCTTTTGTCTTATCTTGATTTAAAATTTCATAGCTAATATCAAATCTGTCTCCTAAAACTTCAAGACTCTTTTTTGCCACTACTTACCTTTTGCAGATGAAATAGAGTGTATATAGTCATAACCTGTACTAATTTTATCTTTTCTTGGTAGGTTCTCTAAGACATCATCTATAACTGAATTAAAATCATCAAAAAGGTAGTGTGCCATACTCCCAGGAATTGGGTTAATTTCATTTAAATAGACTTCGCCATCAACCTCAAAAAAGTCACACCGGATAAGACTACCTATAAAAATAGGATCATAAATTTTCTCAAATGTCTCTTTTATTCTCTTTTCTAAAGATTCACTAATATCAGCTTTAGACACAGCGCTTGTTCTTGAAAAATCCATATACTTTTTTTCAAAATCTAAAAATTCATTTTTTTGTGGTTCTTCAACCATTGAAAAAGTAAATTTATCTGTTTTACATCCAGCTAAATTGTACTCATTAACCCCTGCAATAAATGGCTCAATTAAAATTGTATCGTCATACTCAAAAGCAGAATCAAGTGCATACTCTAACTCATTCTCTACTTTTACTATACTAACACCAATTGAACTTCCAAGTCTCGCTGGTTTTATAATTACAGGCAAAGGAGTTTTAACTATATTAGTTCCACCGCGGTAGAGGACTTCGTAATCTAAAGTTTTTATACCAATAGATTCTGCATACGCTTTTGTCATAACTTTATTAAAGCTAACCATACTAGCTTCAACTCTTGGACCAATATAACGAATCTTAAAAAAATCAAACAGTGAAGCTAAAGTACCATCTTCTCCATCACTTCCATGAACTAAATTAAGCACAGCTGATACGTCAAGCTTTTTACTTCCAAACATACCACTAAACTCAAATCCACCATGAGATAAGCTCAAATGCTTCATTTTTTTGTATGAACCTGAACTAAAAGTTCCAGCATTCATATCTTTTTCATCTATTAAATAAAAATTATGTTCATCATCTAAAAAGATAAATATTGGGATGTAATTCAAAATTGATTTTACTGTTATTGCACTTACTATACTAATTTCATGCTCAAAACTAGCCCCACCAAATATTATTGCAAGTTTCACGAAGTCCCTTTATAGTTTTTGTAATTTTTTCAACGCAGCTTTTACAAGTTCAGAAGTATTTTCTAAACTAAGACCTTGAAGTGCTCTGTTTATCATATCTTTTTTAAAGCCTAAACTCTCTAATGCCATAATTGCTTCACTTCTGTGAGCTGTTTTATCTAACTCATTTTCTGATTGAATAACAAAACCACTAAGTTCAACCAATATGCGACCTGCACTCTTTGGACCAATTCCTACAACTCTCTTTAGTGATGTAATATCTCCAGTTTTTACAATCTGTTCAAAAGTTAATGGTGAGAATGTTGAACATATTGCAAGAGCAGCCTTAGGTCCAACTCCGCTTATCTTAATCAACTCATCAAACATCGTCTTTTCATCTAAATCAATAAAACCAAAAAGTAGCTGAGCATCTTCTCGTATAATGTGAGTAGTATGTAGACTAACTTCATTTGAATTTATAGAAGAGCTTGTATTTAGTGATACCGCTACACCATAAATAAGACCATTAGCATTTACATGTAAAAGTGTTGGCTCTTTTTTTTCTAATTTACCTTTAATTCCTACAATCATGAATCTTCTGTAATTTCACTCTCATAAATCTCAAAGCGTGGCTCTTCTTCATCACCTCTTTCAATCTTTTTAACCATAAACATATTGTTTTTGCTTCCCTCCTTAGGGACAACTTCAACATCAATTTCAGGATTTAACATATGAAACTTAATCTCATTATGTCCACGCCATTTATCTCTATTCATAACTTTTGCTCTAAAGATAGAATCTTGAAAAGTATCATGTTGCATATTCAGAAGATTATCACGTTTATGTTTCTCTTCGTATTCAACTTTCAACTCTTTAATAATCTCTTTTAACTCTGCAAACTGCTTTAATTTAGAAACAAATGCAATTGGCATTGCTATACCACTACGCTTATAACTAGTAAGACGCTTTTTAATCTCTATCATCGCTGGCTCATTCGCAGATAATGTTTTAAGTTTTTTATCAAGCTCTTTTTTTATTCCAAATAGTTGTTTTTTACTCTGTTTAATCTCTTCTTTTTGTTTTTCTAATATCTGTGCATTCTCTTCAGATCCCGTGGGGTCAATCAAAAATTTATTTTCTCTACCTTGAAAAATTTTAATCTCTATACGTTTTGTAGCTTCAATTGTAACGTGAGAACCTATAGTGTCAATATAGACCTCTTTTGCTTTTATATTTCCACCAATTGCTTGACCAATTGTTACGACATCAGCTTCAACACTACCATTTTCAAGTCTCTCAATGTGAGCCTCTTTTGCATAAAGTGTCCCTTTATGCGTGTTTATTGTCGCTTGTTCTGTTTCAATCAGACTAGTCTGATGAGTTTGCCCTTTTACCTCTATCGTTTGAGAGCGTACACTTGCACCTGAAGCAACATTACCTTCAATATTTATCTCTTTTGCTTCAACTTCCATGCCAACGCCAATTGCATCTTTATAAATATCTAATTGTGAAATATTTATAGTTACATCATTATCAATTCCAGCATCAACTGCACCAGTTGCTTTAAAACTAATCTCATCAACATCTACATTATCACTAATATCATATGTCTTATCTTCTTCAACAATATAACCACTACGTTTTGCTATATATTCAATCTTTTCATCACTCTCTCTTGCTTCAATATTTGAAGTAATTGCAAAAGTAGGTTCATGCTTTACAACTGGCTCTTTAGGAGCGATATATGCTCCTTTACAGTTACGCCCAGGTGTACCAATTTGAGGTTTTACATATTCCATTACAAGTTCATTCTCTTCAACACTCTTTACAAAACCTCTTTGAGAATAATCTATACGTCCAAACTCATCTTCATTCTGAACTTTTTTGTTATAGTGTAAAAGCATAGCATCATTAACAGTTGGTTTTGGATCATTAGTTCTTGCTACTACAAACGTATAATTATCTTCAAATGTAAAATCATCTGCTACACGGACTTGTGCTACTAAACTATCTATCCCATCATCTAGCATTGAATCCCAAAGACCGACAAAAAGACCTGCGCGTAACTTTTTATTGACTACTAAACTTTTTATATCTGTCTTCAAGTCACTGTAATATACAAGACGTGACCCAGCTTTAACAGTTGCCACAACTTTTGTAATAAGTCCATTTGCACCTATATTTAAATTAAATTCACTTAAATGTAGATTTTTCTCTTTTGTCTTAATTTCTACTTCATAAATCTGTTTTATGAAAAAAGTAGGATTTAACATAGTCTCCTTTTCAGTCAAACTTTTCATATCTTCATATTCGACTTCTTCCCACTCTATATCTTCAGCTTCTTCTTCAGTAGGTTGACTTTTTTCTTTACCTCTTTCAATTACACGAATAAAAGTTTGCGTAGATATAAGTTCAAAATCTAGTAGGTTTACATCAATATTTAAATTTTTTGCAGCAAGTTTTAGTTCTCTTGAGACTTTTTCAGTACGAACTATAAAAGGGCGAATTGAAGTTACTTTTTTACTTACTTTTTCCTTTTTCCCAAATACTGCCATACTCATTTACCTCAATTAAAATCTGTTCCATCTATTCATCATAGAATAAAAGCAATTATTATACCATTTAAATCGTCAAATTTTTCAATTTTTAATGTAGAATACGCAAATGATTAAACATATTTTTACAAATAGTGCTGGAATACTTGCTTCTCGAATTTTAGGGCTAATTCGTGACCTTTTAACGGCATCCATACTTGGTGCAAATATTTACAGTGACATATTTTTTGTAGCATTTAAACTACCCAACCTATTTAGACGTATATTTGCAGAGGGTGCATTTACGCAAAGCTTTCTACCAGCTTTTACGCGTGCAAAGTTTAAAGCACAATTTAGTGCAAGAATTTTCCTGATTTTTTTAAGTATAATTGGACTTTTAACTATAATAGTCCAGCTCTACCCAAAATTTATAACAAATATTATAGCTTTTGGATTTAGTGATGAATTAATTGAACTTTGTGCACCTCTTCTTGCTATAAACTTTTTTTATCTTGGACTTATTTTTATAGTAACTTTTATATCTTCGCTTTTGCATTATAAAAACCATTTTGCAACTACTGCCTATTCAACTGCACTTTTAAATTTAGCAATAATTGGCGCTTTACTTTTATCAAACGGAATGGAACCATCAAAGGTTGTTTACTATATGAGTTACTCAGTTATTATCGGTGGGCTAATGCAACTTTTTGTACATATTTTAGCTCTATATAAAGTAAAAATGAACACAATATTTTTTGGTGGTTTTAAATATTTACGCAATCAAAAAAAAGGTGTACAAGAACAACAGAATAGATTTTTCAAACAGTTTATTCCTGCTGTTTGGGGCAATTCAACAGCTCAAATTTCTGCATTTTTAGACACATTCTTAGCAACATTTTTAGCAACTGGAGCTGTTAGTTATCTCTACTATGCAAATAGAATATATCAACTACCACTTGCACTTTTTGCAATTGCTACTGCAACTGCACTTTTCCCATCAATTTCACGTCACCTAAAATTTGACAGAGTTGATAAAGCACTAGAACAGCTACAAAAGGTTTTTTGGTTACTTCTTACACTTCTATCTCTTAGTGCCATAGGTGGAATAGTATTTTCTGAAGAGATAATAATTTTACTGTTTGAACATGGTGCATTTACAGCAGAAGATACAATGAAAAGTTCAGTAGTTTTACAAATGTATCTCATAGGACTTGTCCCTTTTGGGATGGCTAAACTATTTTTGCTATGGCTTTATGCAGATGGACGCATTGCAAAAAGTGCCATTATAGCATCAATATCACTTGGCGTAAATATTGTTTTAGCATTAATCTTTTTTTCACCACTTGGAGCATCTGGTCTTGCACTTGCTGGAAGTTTAGGTGGGGTTGTTCTTTTTATTTTAAGTATAAAAGAGTTTGGTAAAAATCGCTTTTTAGGTATAATTTCTGACACTAAAAAACTCATAATCTATTTATCAATTACAATACTTATGGCTATATTTTTCACTCTCATAAAGGACTCCGTACATGACTATCTACGATTCGGTTAAAAAAACAAAAGTTACATTTGAACCTCAAAATAAAAAAGAGGCACTTATATATATTTGTGGACCAACTGTTTACGATGATGCTCATTTAGGACATGCTAGAAGTGCGATTGCTTTTGATATGTTAAGAAGAATTCTAATAGTTGATGGTTACAAAGTTACATTTGTAAAAAATATAACTGACATTGATGATAAAATTTTAAAAAAGATGGATGATGAGAATCGTACTCTTAAAGAGCTTACTGAATTTTACAGTGATTCTTACCATAAAGATATGGAATCTTTAAATGTATTATCTCCTGACATTGAACCAAAAGCTACTGAGTCAATAGAGGCGATGAAAGAGTTGATAAACACTTTATTAGAAAAAGATTATGCATACAAAACTGATGATGGAGATGTCTATTTTGATACATCAAAAGATAATAATTACCTAAGCATTAGTAAACGCTCTTTTGAAGATGAGACACAAAGTAGAATTGCAAACAGTGATAAAAAAAGAAATAGTGCAGATTTTGCACTTTGGAAGAGCTGCGTTCAAGATGAAAATGTCTGCTTTGATTCTAATTTTGGAAGCGGACGTCCTGGTTGGCACACTGAATGTTCTGCTATGATTGAAAAACATTTAGCAAAAGATGGAACTAAATATGCGATTGATATTCATGGAGGTGGAGCAGATTTACTTTTTCCTCATCATGAAAATGAAGCAGCACAAACTAGATGTGCAACTGATCACGAGCTAGCAAAATATTGGATGCATAACGGTTTTGTAACAATAAATGGGGAGAAGATGAGCAAATCTCTTGGAAATAGTTTCTTCTTAAAAGATGCCCTAAAGCACTATCATGGTGAGGTATTACGTTACTATCTTTGTACAACTCATTATAGACAAGATCTAAGTTTTAATGAAGAAGATTTAATTAATAGTAAAAAAAGATTAGATAAAATATACAGACTTAAAAAACGTCTTTTGGGTGTAACTCCAGCTAAAAAAGCTGATGAAAAGTTTGTACAGAATATGAAAAATTCTATGAATGATGATATGAATACATCTATAGCTCTTGCTACAATAGATGATATGATTTCAAATGCAAATGAAGCACTTGATTCAAACATAACTAAAAATGAAAAAAAGATTGTTGTTTCTAACCTAGAGTTTATAAATGAAATTTTAGGTTTTGGAAAACTTGATGTTTTTAACTACTTTCAGTTTGGTATTGACAAAGAGTTAAAAGAGAAAATAGAGAAATTAATAACCAAAAGAGATGATGCTAAAAAAAGTAAAGACTATGCATTAGCGGATACTTTAAGAGATGAGTTAAAAGAGTTAAATATAGCAATAATGGACACACCTAATGGAACAGTTTGGGAAAAATTATAATTGGTCGATATATATTTTGTGCGTGAAGGTGAGTTTATGAAAAGGTATGAAAATGCAAACCATTCTTGAACCTCATACTCTCTTTCACACTTTAAGTATAGAGAGATTTGAAGAGCTCAGAGATTTACCATTTATGATAGGTCCATCAATGGTTGATGCCCTACTTGAACGATTTGACTGGCAAATGCAACAGCAGAATATAATACTTAGAGAAAGTATCGATATTAGTTGTTACAGCGTAGGTTACGATTTAAACAATAACCTAATACTTCAAAAAAACATCTCTTACGATGAAGATGAAACACAAGCGACTCTATGGTAGAATAATTGTCTCTACAATCTCTAAACCAAAACCTCCAAGACTAACAAATTCAGTCCCTTTAGATGAGCTTATAAGCCTAATTTTCTCAACTCCCAAACTCTTTAGAATCTGAGCGCCAACACCATACTCTTTCATATTCGTCTGATGATGTTCTTCTGAATTTATAAACACAAGAACACCACCATTTTGCTTTAAATATTCAATTGATTCTACAAGTGCAGTATAACGCTTACCATTTGTAAGCAAATCAAAGTCACTTCCAATATTATGAACTTTTACATTTTCAATAGAATGAGTCTTATAAAAAGAGATTGCATAGTGTTCATTCTTTTCATGATCTACAAAATTGTGTTTTTGTACCTTTGTTCCAAAAAATTCAATATCTTCTACTGAAGTCTCTTGCACTAAAGTTTCATTTCTTAATCTATACTCAACAATATCAGCGATATAAACAATTTTCAAATCATGCTTTTTCGCAAAAGTTTCTAAATCATCACGACGAGCCATCTCTCCATCATCTTTCATAATCTCACAGATAACAGCAGACGAGATAAGACCACTTAAACGACATAAATCGACTGAACCCTCAGTATGACCAGTTCGAACAAGCGTACCACCTTCTTTTGCGATTAATGGAAAAATATGACCAGGACGAACTAAATCTCTAGGCGAACTAAGTGGATTACCTAAAAGTTTAATTGTCATGTCACGTTCGCCAGCAGATATTCCAGTAGTCGCATCTTTTGCATCAACTGAAACTGTAAAAGCTGTCTCATACGATGAATCATTAGACGTTACCATAGGATTAAGCTCTAAACGAGTTGCGATATCTGGATTAACAGCAACACAAATAAGTCCTTTTGCATGTGTCGCCATAAAATTTACATACTCTGGTGTACTAAATGTTGAGGCATAAACAATATCACCTTCATTTTCTCTGTCTTCATCGTCAATCATAACAACCATGTTGCCACGTTTAATTTCTTCAATAGCCTCTTGTACGCGCTGTATCGGCATAAATATTTCCTTTTTTGCAATTGTCAAATTATATCTCAAAATAGCTTGACAAAATAGAAAAAATTGTCTATAATTCCGCCAACAAAAAGCAAAGAAACAAAAGAAAAACAAATCCGTTGGGGTATGGCCAAGCGGTAAGGCACCGGTTTTTGGTACCGGTATTCCGAGGTTCGAATCCTCGTACCCCAGCCACAACACATAACGCGGAATAGAGCAGTTCGGTAGCTCGTCGGGCTCATAACCCGAAGGTCACTGGTTCAAATCCAGTTTCCGCAACCAATTTAAACCCCAAAACTTAGCCTTTTATTAAACATCAACTTACATTTTACCATTACAAATTTTTAAATTTTGCGAATTTTTGTTTTTACGTTTTTTTGCAGATTTTCATGAGATTTTATAATATTTAGAGAGACGACTTTCACACTTGCACTTATCACACGTCAATTGACAAAATATAAGTTCACAATATGCGAAATTCCAAAAATCGCCTCACGAAATACTACCTTAGAACTAAGTCTTAGTGACCTAGTTCTTTAGCTTGTTTGAGCAGATTAATATCATTTTGATGTTCATTAAGTTTTTTTTGAACTTCATTAAAATTTAAAAGTTCATCTAAAAGACGTTGAACGCTTGACTCAACTTTCGCAAACTTTACAGCAATGTAAACAGTATGAGAAAGTAGAACTAACCCCAGACTTATCAATGCCAGTAAAGATTGAGTATCCATTTAATTATCTTAAACTGTTACCTGTCTAAAATTAACAATTGATACTTCATCAAATTTAACTCCATTGACAGTTAAACCAGTAAGAGCTACACGAACTTCATCATCTGTAACAGTTGATTTAACACGTAAATCTACATATGTTTTAGAGTCAGTTGTTGTATCGTAACCCATTGCAGAACAGAAGTTATAACTTGCAACAACGTCACTTCCAGCAGTTCCTGATAATTCAAAAACTTCATACGCACTATCTAGCATTGATGCAGCGAATGAGTCAGCCTCTACACTTCCAGCTGGAACAGGAATATGTTTATTAACATTTGTAAATCTATTAACGATTAAACTTTTCATCTATTACCCCTTATTTTGAGTACTGCGTTGTGCAGTAATCACATTTAGTTGAACTAACTAAGTTCTCATCGAACGCACCAACAGTAACAGCTAACAAATCCGTAGATGTTTGTAACGCTTTTGCATGAGAGATGCGAACAGTAGCAGACTTATAAACTTTATTTGGATACTTTTTACCAACGGTAAAAACTAATGGTGAAGGAGTAACTGGATAAGCAATTTCTACACCCCCAGTTGACTTACTTGTATATGTATCAATTTGCCCCTCTAAAAGAGCAGAGATAACAGCTTCATCTGCAACAGTAGCACCTAAGTCTAGAGTTGCAACCGTTTTATTGTTAAAAATTTGCTTTAACATTTGGTACACCTTTTTTTTATTTTTTAAAACGAGAGAATTGTATGTGTTTTTAAAAAAGTCCGCAATGTGTCCGTTTTTTATTTTTAAAATGCCTAAATTTAGGGAATTACAAAGCTTTCAACTGGAATTAAACGGAATTTTACAAAGTAATTTTTCTAAATTTATCTTTTTTAGGTATTGATTGATAAGCTTTTTGGAAAATGGCACGCACCAAAACAGAACAGTCTCGGAGCAGTTTGCCACTACCTCTAGAAAATCAACCTCATATGCTACCCAGAGAATGACATATAAAAACTGACCCTACAATGAAAGCTTTTAAAAAATAAACTCTAAAGCTCCGTTAGTCGGCATAGCCGATGAACGGAGCATGGTGTTCAAAATTACGCTTGCAGTGTATGCTAAGTTAATTCATATGTCTTGATGCGGATAGCAAACGAGGCGGACTTTCGAGGGGCAGTTTGAGGAAAAAGGACTCTGTAATAAAAGGAAAAGAGTAGACAGGACTAAAGAGTAATATCTATCTCACATTCAGTTTCTTCATTATGATAATTTTCTATATTTTTTATATATTCTTCTTCTATATACTGGTAATATTCGACAGTATCTAATACTGTAAGGTTTTCTATTACTGGAATTGCTTCAGTTGTTTTAAAAAGCTCATCAATTAAAATTAGTAGTCTATTAATCTCATTTCTATTATATCTTCTACCTCTAGAATAAAATGATTTTACTGCTCTTTTTATTTTTTGTTTATCAATCATATTTAACCTTTAGCAATTAGAAATTGAAACCACAGATGTATCACCATCAAGTCGCGCAACGGTGATACTAGCTCTTTTAATCTGAGCAATTGGATAATAACAAAACTTAAAATCAAAAGAGGTGTTTCTTTCAAAAACGCGCACAAACTTTTGAAAAAATTTCGGAATATAACCATTAGTTTGAGATCTAATACTCTCATGACTAATGTAACTATCAATAAGAGCAACATCATGAGCAGACTGAATAAACTCATAAGTGAATATATGAGTATCGTAAACAGAAACACCAGAATTAAAAATACCAATAGAAAAATCACCATATGGAATAGGATAAAGCATAACTTTAGAACTAGCTAACAATTCATCAAAAGTGAGCCCCTCAAAAAGATAATCTTTAAAAGCAATTCTCATAGCTGGAAAAACATAAGTAATTTCAAAATTATTAAAGCCGTTAATACTTAGTATAGTGGTACTACAAGTAACACACTTTGACAAATAATCAGAAATATCAAAAACGTCCAATTCAGGTAAGTTATCATATTCGCTAAAAGGATTAAGCTGAAAAGATGGATTACTAAAAGCATAAGTACCATTTAAGCGACTAAAATCTTCATAAGAAACTTCTATAGGAATAGGGTTAAGAGAGATAGCACCATATTCTAAGGAAACATCATCAAAAGAATAAGTAGCACTATCACCATCACTATAACCCCAAACAGAAGCAGAAAAGAGATTGCCCCATAAAGTAGCATCACCATAACTTACACCATCTGCAATAAACTGATAATAAAGTTGGGTATCTGACGTACATTTAACATTCAATTGTGCAAATGAAATATCATCATGTTTTATATACAAATAAGATGGCGCTAAAGGTGCTTTACATGTAACATAACGAGAAGCTTCATCATAAAGTCTACTTTTTTGAGTAAAAGCATTACTTGCCACAACTGTTATAATAGGCTTTAGATAAGTTAAAGGAGAATTGAAACCAAATTGAGGACAAGCTCCAACAAGTTCAAACAACTCGGATAGAGAACCATTATTACGAAAAGTATAACGGCTACGATTACAATAAGAGTCACTAAAATAGTCATAACGCAAAATCATATAAAAATTATCTTTCATATATTGAGTAAAGAAACAAAGTTCATCCCACTTAACGCCATAAGTAGCCGCATGAATACCGCTATTATCCACGGTAAATCAAAACTAAACTCCCTTTAAGACAAATATATCACTGACACCCCAAGCCAATTGCTTTCGCGCTTTAGTTTTGTTACTAAATCCATTAAGATTTAAAATGTTAATTGCCATGCTTCT
>Ga0316202_10000686_pt1 | contig 33210 bp, 21 predicted proteins | sample 3monrhotite_MG_FD_204934 | JGI IMG/M metagenome (GOLD analysis project Ga0316202, IMG submission 204934) | Microbial mat bacterial communities from mineral coupon in-situ incubated in ocean water Damariscotta River, Maine, United States -... | ecosystem: Environmental > Aquatic > Marine >...
GTCGTGGTGCCGACCAGGAGGCTGTCGAACTCGTCGGGGAAGGCCTTGTTGAGGACCTTGTAAGTCCGGAGCGTGCTGTCGAGGGTGCCCAGCGAGTGCGCGGCTTGTCCTTGGGCGGCCTTCTCTTCGAGGCCGTCGTAGGAGACGAGGATGGCTCCGGCCAGGGTCGCGAGGATCGTGACCACGACCAGGAGCTCGATGAGGGTGAATTGACGTCCGAGGCGCTTCATGGCGGCCCTCCTTTGTTCTGCAACTGAGAATACTTCTCAATTAGATTGAGATCCAGTCTCAACTAGATATCTCTAAACCCTTTAGAAACAGAGGAGTATGGAGGACCGTGCTGAAACCGTGTTGCTACTGCGAGCGTCTCGCAACCGATTGGCTCCGCGTTCGGACGATGCTTTCTGCTGGCTCGCGGAGCGCTGGAGGACCACATCCCGCCGAGCCTTCGAGGATCTCCACCCCGCGCTCTAATGCCCCTCCACGCTCAGCCCCTCGAGCCTCTCCTGAGTTCCTCCCCTACCCAGCCCCACTCTGCGGGCATTCTCAGCGGCTCCGTCGACCGGACCTTGCTCCGCTTGGCGCTCCCGATCTACGCGGGCTACCTGTTCCAGATCGGCTTCAACTACGCCGACACCTACTTCGTTGGACTCCTGGGCGCCGAGGCCCTCGCTGGCGTCCTGGCCACGATGTTCACGAGCTGGGCCCTCTTCGCCCTGGCCGAGATCGTGACCGTGGGGGTCCTGGCCCTCGTGGCTCGGGCCATAGGCGCCGGGGACTCGACGCGCGCGGGAGCGGTCGTGGTCTGCGGCGCAGTCCTCGCGGTCCTGCTGGGAGTCGCCGTCCCGAGCGCTGGCCTCCTGGGCGTGGAAGCCTTGGTCGGCTCCTTCCAGCTCGCGCCGGGCCCCGCCGACGCAGCGACCGAGTACCTCTCGGTGGTCTTCCTCGGCTACCCGACCCTCCTCGGCTACTTCTTCTTCGAGAGCGTGTTCCGCGGGGCCGGCGACACTCGTACGCCAATGGTGATCTTGGCGGGGAGCTTCCTCCTCAACATCGCCCTCGACCCGCTCCTGATCCTGGGCGCAGACCTAGGTCCCGTTCAGATTCCGGCCCTCGGCGTCCGCGGCGCGGCCTTGGCGACGGTCGGCTCGCGAGCCGTGGGCTGCTTCGTGCTGGCCTTCCTCCTCTGGCGAGCCCGAACCAAGCTCGGTCTGGCTCGGCCCGAGGGCGCCGGCAAGGGTCCCGCGGGGACACCAGACTCGTGGCTCCAGCTGGCGCGGCGGATCTTGGGGATCGGGATCCCGGCCAGCGGCGCAGGCCTCGCCTTCTGCGCCATCTACTTCGTGCTCTTGCGGATCACGGCTCAGTTCGGGACGCCTGCCGTGGCGGCCCTGGGTCTCGGGATTCGCCTCGAGGCGATCGGCTACTTCTTCCAGCTCGCCTGCGGGCGCGCCGTGGCGACCGTCGCGGGCCAGAACCTGGGCGCGGGCCAGGTCGAGCGCGCCCGCCACGCCTCGCGCCGGGCGGTGTTCTTGAGCCTGGTCGGGACGGCGCCGATCGCCTTCGTGATGCTCGTGTTCCCTGAGCCCGTGGTCCGGATCTTCGTCAGCGATCCCCGGGTCGTCGAGGCTGCGGTCCTCTACCTCCAGATCGTGTCCTGGGCGATGTTCCCCTTCGCCGTCGAGGTCGTGCTCAACAACGTCGCGGCTGGAGTCGGCGACACGGTCCCCGCCCTGGCGATTGCCGGGATCGGAACTGCGCTGCGAATCCCCCTCGCCTTGGGCCTGATGGCCCTCGGCTTCGGTTATCCGTCGATCTTCTGGGCCATAGCGGTCACCATCACCCTCAAGGCGGTGGCCTTCGAGTTCTGGTTCCGCAGCGATCGCTGGTCCCGCGACGCTCCCCCAGCGCCGGCCGCGGCTGCCTAGGGCCCGCGACCTCCGTATAGTCCCCTCCCTTGGAGGACCTCATGCGTCTGACCGCCCCCCTCTCGCTCTCGCTCCTGGCCGCCATCGCAGCCGCCAGCCCCCTCGCGGCCCAAGAGCTCCCGCCGCCCCCCGCGACAGCCGAGGAGGTCGTGGAGGAGGACTTCCACGGGACGACCATCAAGGACCCCTACCGCTGGCTGGAGGGCGACGCCGAGGGCAAGACGACCGAGCGGGTCGGGACCTGGACCGACGCCCAGAACGCCTACACGCGCAAGGTCCTCGACGGACTCCCAGGGCGGAAGCAGGTCGAGGCTCGCTTGGCGGAGCTGATGACCGTGGGCTACGTCGGCGCCCCCACAATGCGCGAGCAGCGCTACTTCTACCGGGCCCGGAGCGGTGAGCAGAACCAGGCCCCCCTCTACCTCCGCGAGGGCGACGCCAAGGAGGGGCGGGTCTTGATCGACCCCAACGCCCTCGACGCCAAGGGCTTGATCAGCCTCGACTGGTACGCCCCGAGCCCCAACGGCGAGCTCCTAGCCTTCGGCCTCAGCCGCGCCGGTGACGAGAACTCGACCCTCCACGTAATGGAGGTCTCGAGCGGCAAGTGGCTGGCGGACACGATCCCCAACAAGGTCGGAGGCGCCGACTGGATGCCCGACGGGCGCTCCTTCTTCTACAGCCGCCTCCGTGAAGTCAAAGACCCCTACTCGCGCCAGATCCGCCACCACGTCTTGGGGACCCACCCCCGCGACGACGCGACCCTCTACGAGCAACACTCCACGACCTGGGGCCCCTTCGCCTACCCCGGCCCGCAGGGGCGCTGGCTGATCCTGGGCTACTACACCTCGACCCGAACCAACGACCTCTGGGTCTGCGACCTCGACCTCTGGCGTCGAACGGGCAAGCTCGTCAAGACCACGATCCTCGAGGGGCCAGAGGCCAGCGGCTACGGGCCTGTCGAAGGCGACACCCTCTTCTTGCGCACCACGACCGGCGCCCCCACGGGCCAGGTCGTGGCCGTCGATCTCCACGACCCGAGCCAACGCACCGTCGTGGTCCCGGCCCGGAAGGACTTCGTGGTCCGGAGCGTTGATGTGGCCCGCGGCATGCTCGTCGTCACGGGACTTCACAAGGCCTGCACCCGGATCGAGCGCTACACCTTCTCGGGCAAGGCCCTGGGGGCCGTCGAGCTACCAGGGATCGGGAGCGCCTCGATCTCGGTCGAGCGGGATCGGGTCGAGGCCTACTTGAGCTTCACGAGCTACGCCACGCCGCGCTCGGTGTTCAAGATCGACCTCAAGACCAACGCGCGCAGCCTGTGGGCCAAGCCCGACGTCCCCGTCGACCCGAGCCTGGTCGAGGTCCGCCAGGTGACCTATCCCAGCAAGGACGGGACGCCGGTCACGATGTTCTTGGTCCACAAGAAGGGGCTGACCCTGGACGGGAACAACCCGACCCTCCTCTATGGCTACGGCGGGTTCCGGATCCCCATGACGCCTGGGTTCCGCGGGACGATGTTCCCCTGGTTCGAGGCCGGCGGCGTCTACGCCGTGGCCAACCTCCGGGGCGGCGGCGAATACGGCGACGCCTGGCACAAGGCAGGCACCCTCGGCAACAAGCAGAACGTGTTCGACGACTTCATCGCCGCCGCGGAGCATTTGATCAAGCTCAAGGTCACCAAGCCCGAGCGCCTAGCGGTCGCCGGGGGGAGCAACGGCGGGCTCCTGACCGGGGCGGTCATGGTTCAGCGACCGGACCTGTTTCGGGCCGTGATCTCGTCCGTGCCCCTCCTCGACATGCTCCGCTACCAGCGCTTTCTCATGGCGCGCTTCTGGGTCCCCGAATACGGGAGCGCCGAGAAGGCCGAGCACTTCCCCTTCCTGCGCGCCTACTCGCCCTATCACAACGTCAAGGCCGCCAACTACCCGGCCCTCTTCGTCAAGGCCGGCGAGAACGACACCCGGGTTCACCCGCTCCACGCGCGGAAGTTCGCGGCCTTGGTCCAGGCCAAGACCACGAGCAAGCGCCCGGTCCTGCTCTGGGTCGACCGCGAGGCCGGTCACGGGCAGGGCAAGCCCCTGGCGCTCCGGATCCGCGACGCTGCGGATCAGCGGATGTTCCTCCGCTGGCAGCTAGGAATGTTGCCCGGCAAGTAGAGATCAGCGGGGCTGTCGCTGGCGTCAGAGCCCTAAGGACGGCAGAATTCGCCCCCCCGAAGCCAAAAGGTGCTGACAGGGCGAGGCCAGCTACGGTTCTCGTCTTCGCCAGCGGAGGCCATGTGAGCGACGACAACCCCCTCAGTCCGAACGAAGCAGCCCTATTGCGCGTAGCGCCCGGGGCCGGCGAGTTCGACTTCCAGACCCTCCTCGAGGCCGCTGGCCTGAGCGAGGCCCAAGCGCAGTCCGCGGCTGAGTCCATGACCGCCCGCGGCTTCCTGGAGCGCCACGAGACGATCAAGGCGACCCTCGTGATCAGCGAGGCCGGTCGCAGCCAAGCCGAGCTGGGCCTCCCCGAGCTGCGGATCCGGGCCAAGCTCAGCGAGGGCCCGGTCGGGATCAAGGACGCCCAAGCCCTAGACGGCCTCTCGCGAGGCGTGATCGGCTCCTCCTTCGGCGGGCTCAAGAAGGCCGGCCTGATCACCGTCGACAAGGGACAGGTCAGCCTCGTCGAGGGGCCAGGGTGGGCCGAGCACGAGGGGCGCCTGAGCGTGCTCAAGGACCTCGTGGCCGCGGGCGGCTGCCTGGCCTGGGAGGCGCTCTCGCCCGAGCGCGTGGCCCTGGTCGAGCCCAAGCTGCCCGGCAAGCGCAACAAGGACGACGCGATCTTCGATCGCGAAGAGGACCGGACCCGCCGCTACAGCCTGACCGACACCGGCCGGACCAAGCAGACCTCCCTCGCCGACCAAAAGCCCCAGGTCGCTGAGCTGACCAAGGAGATGCTCAAGGACGGGACCTGGCAGGACGTCGAGTTCCGCCGCTTCAACTTCGCCGCTCCGCCCTGGAAGCCGATTGGCCGCCGGAACCCCTACCGCCAATACCTGGACCTGGTCCGACAGCGCTTGATCGGCCTCGGCTTCGAGGAGATGTCCGGCTCGCTGGTCGAGCCCGAGTTCTGGAACATGGACGCCCTCTTCTTGCCGCAGTTCCACCCGGCCCGCGAGATCCACGACGTCTATTACGTCGAGCACGGGACCGAGGGCGGCCCCTGCTACGCCCAGGAGATCCAGGGCGGCGCCCTGGAGCCCGTGGCCCTCGAGCACGAGGGCAAGGGCGTGACCGGCTCCCGCGGCTGGAACTACGACTTCGACCGCGAGCGCGCCAAGCGCCTCGTGCTCCGCAGCCAAGGCACGGTCCTCTCGGCGCGTTGGCTCCAGCAGGCCAAGGTCCCGGGCAAGTATTTCGGCATGGCCCGCTGCTTCCGCTACGACGAGGTCGACTCGACCCACGCCCCTGACTTCTTCCAGGTCGAGGGGATCGTGAGCTCGGAGCAGACCAGCTTCCGCCACCTCCTCGGCCTCCTGAAGGTCTTCGCCCAAGAGATGGCCCGCAGCACCGAGGTCAAGTTCGTCCCGGCCTACTTCCCCTTCACTGAGCCCTCGGTAGAGGTCCACATGCGACACCCCGATCTAGGCTGGATGGAGCTCGGCGGCGCCGGGATCTTCCGCCCCGAGGTCACCAAGCCCCACGGGCTGGACGCGCCCGTGATCGCCTGGGGGCTCGGCCTCGACCGCATGGCCATGGTCGCGCTCGGGATCAAGGACATTCGTCACCTCTTCACCAACAACCTGCCCGGCGGCCTGGGCACGCTCCGCGACCTCGTCGCGCGTTAGGAGGCTGCTATGCCCCACGCCACTTTCCGCCAAGCGGACCTCGAAGCGCTCTCTGGTGAGTCCGACCTGAGCCTGGACCGGATCGAGGAGCTCTGTCTCCTCGTGAAGGGCGAGCTCAAGCGCAAGGGCTGCACGAACGGCGACGTCAAGGTCGAGCTCCAGGACACCAACCGCCCCGACACCTGGTGTGTCGAGGGGATCGCGCGCCAGATTCGTCAACACCGGACGGGTCAGGCCGGCGACTACGCCTTCTTCGAGGGCGGCGAGCCGGCGGGGGTGATCGAGGTCGACGCGAGCGTCGCCAGTCAGCGCCCCTACGTCGCGGGCTTCGTGGCCACGGGCTACACCGTCGACGAAGACGGGCTCCAGGCTTTCATAGCTGCCCAAGAGGTCCTCTGTCACAACTTCGGACGCCAGCGCAAGAGCGTCGCGATCGGCATCTACGACGCCTCGAAGATGACCTTCCCGGTCCGCTACGAGGCGGTCGACGCGACCTCGTCCAAGCGGGCCTTCGTCCCCCTCCAGCCCAACGACGAGGTCCCCACTGACGCGGAGGGCGAGGAGATCCCCGCCGAGCGCTGGGGGCAGGCCTGGACGCCAGCCCAGATCCTCCGCGACCACCCCACGGGCCGCAAATACGCCGGCGCCCTCAAGGACGCGGGTCAGGCTCCGATCCTGGTCGACGCCAAGGACCAGGTCCTGAGCTTCCCGCCCGTGATCAACAGCGCCAGCCTGGGCCGGGTTCAGCCCGGCATGAGCGAGCTCTTCTGTGAGGTCACAGGCACCGTCCTCGACCAGGTCCTCCTGGCCGCGAACATTCTGGCGGCCAACCTGGCCGACCGCGGGGCCAAGATCTCGCGCTGCCTGACTCGCTACCCCGAGGCGACGGAGCGAGGCGCTGAGCTGCCTTGCCCGCACCCCCTCGAGAACCGCCGCACGGTGCGGGTCGAGCCCAGCAACTTCGGCGCGCTCTTGGGCGAGCCCGAGCTGAGCAGCGAGGAGATCTGCAAGCACCTCCGCCACTACGGGGTGACCGTTGCCGGAGAGGGCACTGGCGACGCCACGCTGAAGGTCTCGACGCTCCCCTATCGCGCGGACTACCTCCACCCCGTCGACGCCATCGAGGACTTCGCCATCAGCCGGGGCTACGACGCCTTCGAGCCCCTCCTCCCGGAGGAGTTCACCGTCGGCTCCCAGTCCCCCCGGAGTCAGTTCACCGACCTCGTCCGCGACCGCATGATCGGGATCGGCCTCGAGGAGGCCATAGGCAACATCCTGACCTCGGGTGTCGAGGTCAGGACCCGAATGCAGATGGCTCCTGAGGGCTCTGTCGAGGAGTTCCGCCCGGTCCACGGCGCCAACTTGGTTCGGATCCGAAACGTGATGAGCGAGAACTACTCGCTCCTGCGCGACTGGCTCCTCCCGACCCTCCTCGAGGTCGAGGGCCACTCCAGCGGCGCCAGCTATCCGCACAAGGTGTTCGAGGTCGGCGAGGTGTGCTCTTGGGACGAATCCCAGAACCTCCGCAGCCAGACCCGCAACCACCTCGCGGCGCTGGTCGCCGACGACCTCTGCGCCGGGTTCAGCGAGTGCCAGTCCTACCTCCACGCGCTCCTGCACACCCTGGGGATCGCCTACCAAGAGGGCGGCGGCGCGGACTGCTATGACCTTGAGGCCGTCGAGCACCCGAGCTTCATTCCGAGCCGCGCGGCTTGGGTCGTGGTCGGCGCCGAGCGGACTCGGATCGGGTTGATCGGCGAGGTTCACCCCGCCGTCCTCAGCGCCTGGAAGATCTACTCCCCGACCTCGGCCTTCGAGGTCTGCCTCGACACGCTGGAGTCTTGTCTTTCTTAGCGAAGGTCGGACTACGGCTGACCTTCGCGATTTGTCTTCGGACGACAACCGCACCGCCTCTAGTTCCTGACTGATGTAGACTCAGCGGAGGGAGAGAGCCTATGGCAGCGATCTGTCAGTGCGGGACCTCTGTGGAGGTTCAGTGGGAGAGAGGTAGGCGCTGCCCAGAGTGTGGGACTCGCGTCTACCTGCAGGCGGAGAGTCCGCCGGTGGAGGTTCTCGAGGTCGAGGCCGCTGAAGGCCAAGGCCAAGTTGAGCCTGCGCCGTCCGGGTCAAGCTCGCCTGCCTCTCCAATCCAGCGGGTGAGCCTAGATCCCAAGCAGTGGCGCCGAGAGATCGCCTCAGAAGCGAACGTGTTCGCCATGAGCCGGGGAATGTGGTTCTCAAGCCTCCTGCTCTTGGTCTTGGTCTTGATCGCTAGTGCAAAGAGCCAAACCCAAGGCGTCGCACTGTTCCTGCTCGTCTACGCGGTGCTGCAGGGCCTAGCGGGCTATGGGCTCTACACCCAGCAACGGTGGGGGCAGATCTTGGCACTCAACTTGTTTGCAGCTTCGCTGCTGCTCAAGCTGGATACGCTTGTGGACACCACCTTTGTCGGCTTGGGCGGCTTGATCTGGACAGGCTGGCTGATCTGGGCCTTGGCGAGCGCGAGCCCGGTGTTCTCAGCGGAGTATCGGAGGGAATTAGCAGAGGCTGGGCACACACGACCCTCCCTGGGTCGGAATCCACTCTTCTGGGGCTTCCTGGTCATGGAACTGGCGGGCTTCTGCGTTCTCGGGCTCTTCATTTACGCCGCATAGCAGGCTATCGCGAAGGCGCTACTTCCCCTTCTTGCGTGCGTCGCGCTTGGCTCGCAGGAGCTTGGACATGGAGCTTCCCTTCGGGGCCCCTTGTTCGGGCTCCCCTGGCTTCGGCGCGACCGGCTTGGGCGCGACCGGCTTGGGCGCGACTGGCTTCGGCGCGACTGGCTTGGGCGCGGCGGGCTTGGGCGCCGCCTCGCTCCCAGTGCTCGCGAGGCGGTCCGAAGAAGCCTTTACGCGGTCGGAGCGATCCCTGCGGAGGGCGGCCGTAGCCTCCCGCTCGCTGGCCTTGCGATCGCGAAGGACAGAGAGGGTCGCGCCGGCGCCTTGGCTCGGAGCGAGCGCGGCGCGTCGCCGTCCCCAGCCCTCGGGGATCGTCAGTCGTCGCGTGGCGACCTCCAAGAGGATCAGGAGCAGGGCGAGGGGGATCAGGTAGGGCAGGAGTGGGGTGTAGTCATTGCGGACCGAGCGCTCGCCCGCGAAGACTCGGGCCGGGTCGTCGTCGACGCTGAGGGCCTCGCCGCCGCCAGCGTCAGCGAGCGCGGCGAGTTGGGCCGCGTCGTGGCGGAGGTGGCGGTATTCGCGGGGGTAGGCCAGGACCGCCCCGGCGTTGCCGACGGCGACGGGGCCGCTCGGGGTCCCTTGATCCACGCTCCCGAAGTAGGCCCCGGCGTGGGAGAGCTCCGTCGTGGCCTCGTAGCTCCCGGGGGCCGTCTCGCGCAGGCTCAGGCGCGGGATCGCCTTGGCTCCCACGGGACCGCTCAAGCTCGCGCCGAGCTCGAGGCCGGTCTGCGGCGTCCCGTCGGGACGTCTCGCCTGGACCTTGAGGACGCCGCGCCCTTCGCTGAGCTCCAGGGTCGTGTCGAAGCCGGGGGCCTGGGGCTCTCGGGCTACCCAGCGCGTCACGGAGCCAAAGAGGCGAGCGCTCTCGGGCCACTCCAGCCAGAGGCGCGACCAACGCGCGGTCCCGTCCGAGGCAAAGGCCGCGGACTTCCCGAGGCCGTAGCGCCAGCGCGCCAGGAGCGGTCCGTCCTCGGCTTCTTCGCCTGGGCCCGTGTCGAGGAGGACCTCGGCCTCGTCCCGGGCGTCGGTCAGGACGTAGCCCAGGAGCGGCGGCGCGGCTTCCCAGTCGATCCCGAGCTCGTCGAGGCCCCCGCGGTGGTGGGCTTGCTGCTCGCGCTCGATGAGGAGGGCCTGACTGGCCGCGACGGCTTCCTGACTCAGGAGGCGCGGGAGGGTCCGCGCGTCCTGGGCGTGAATGAAGCGCCCGCCGGTTCCTTCGGCGAGGTCCTCGAGGAGGTGGCGATCGATCTCGTCGCCGACGCCCACGGTCGTGAGCGTGATCTGTGCCTGGCGAAAGCGCCGGGTCAGCCGGAGCACGTCACCCTGGCCCTCGCCCGACTGACCGTCGGTCAAGAGGACGGCGTGGCGGAGCTTGGTCGGGACCTTGCTGAGTTCGTCGCAGAGCTCGTCGAGGGCGCCGCCAATGTTGGTCCCGCCCGAGGCCTCGATCCGGCGAATCGCTCCTTTGACCCGGGCCCGTCGCTCGACCCGCCGAATCGGCGTGGCCCAGGTCGAGTCGCCGCCGAAGCCGATCACGCCGACCTGGTCGAAGGGCTGGAGGAGATCGACGCAGCGAACGGCGCCCTCTTTTGCCAGCTCGAGCTTGGTCGTGTCGTCGACAGCGCCGCTCATGCTCCCGGAGCGATCGATGCAGAGGACGAGACCGAGGGAGGGGAGGACCTTCTTGCGCCGCACGTCGCTCGAGAGGGGCAGCGCCGCCTCGACAGGGGTCTGGTAGTAACCGCCGAGGCCGTAGCTCCGCGGGCCTCCCAGGGCTAGGAGCCCGCCGCCCTGCTCGAACACGTAGCGCCGAACGGCCTCCATTTGGGCTGGGGTCCAGCGGTCTGCGCTGACGTCGCCGAACACCAAGGCGTCGAAGGCCGTCAGCTCCTCCAGGTCGAGGGGGAGCCCCTCAGGTCCTCGGACGACGACTTCGAAGCCCGCCGCGCGGAGCTGAGCGGCGAGGGGCTCGGCCAGGACCTTGCCGGAGAAGCTGGGCTGGTCCCCGATCACGAGCAGGATCCGGGAGCGACCGCGGACGCGCACGATGGCGCCGCCGCGGTCGTTGGCGTCGCTTCCGTCACCTGGGGCCTCGAGCCAGAGCGAGTAGGTGTAGACGTCGGCGGCCTCGATCCGCTGGGCTATGGTCACGCGGTTCAAGCCGGCCTCGAGCTCGACCTCGCGCGAGGGCAGATACTCGCCGTTGCGGACGATGTGTAGGACGGCGGAGCCTGCGCGGAGGGCCTCGACCTCGACCGAGAGCAGGAAGGGCTCGTCCTCGGCGACGTGGGGCGGGGCCTCGACCTCGCCCAGGAGGACCTCGCCCGGCGATGGTTCGAGGGGGATCGCGACGGTGTCGAGGCGAACTCCAGCCGAGGCCAGGGCGCGGGCCTCGCGAGCCGTGGCCTCGGCGTCGCTGGCGTTGCCGTCGCTGAGGAGCACCACCCGCCGCTCGCCTGGCGCCTGGCGCAGGAGGCCCCCGGCCAGGCGGAGTCCGCGCTCGAGGGCGCTCCGATCGAGGCCGAGTCCGTCGAGGTCGAGCTCGCGGCGCTCGAGGTCGCGACCCAGGCTCTGCTCCGAGCGAGCGTTGGCGCCTACCAGGACCACGCCGGCCAGGTCCTCGTCTTGGTGTGCTTCCCAGGCGCGCGCGACCCAGTCTTGGGCTTGGCGTCGACCCGAGGCGCCGACGCTGGCCGACGCGTCGACGACGAACACCACCGAGCGCTCACGGTGAGGGAGGACGGTTCGGACTTCGCCCGCGACCAAAGCCAGCGCGACGAGCGCCGCCACCCGGAGACTCAGTCCGACCCGATAGCGAAAGCTGCTCAGCCCGGCGGCGCTGCGCCAGGCAGCGACGAGGGTCAACCCGATCAAGGGCAGGGCGAAGAGGAGCAGCTCTGGGTGGCGGAGGTCCACCGGCGCATTGTGCCAGCGGCGACCCCGAGCGGGGCCGAACGCTACTCGCCGCCGAGCCAATCCTTGATCGAGCCGAGGAGGCCCTTGCTGCTGCCAGCTCCCGTGGCCGGCGCCGGCTCAGCGGGCGGGGTCATGCTGCTGGTGGTTCCAGGGGCTTCGAACTCGTGCGGAACCTCGCCCCCGGCGATTTCGCTCGGGTCGCCGAAGTCGCTATGGCCGTGGCCGATCCTCGCCGCAGGGATCTCTGCGCCCGGATTCGCCGCGTTCCACTCGCCGCGGAGGAGGTTCTCGGTCAGGTACTCGTCCTGGTAGCCGTCGAGGCCGATGGTGCGCAGCTCTTCCCACTGCGTTCCCGCGTTGCGTCCCTCCTTCTGGCGGTTGAGGAGCAGCTCGCCGCGGTGAACGTGGAGGGCGTGGATCAGCTCGTGGCCGAGGACGAGCCAATCGGGCGTGCCCTCGAGCTCGAACTCGGGGTTCCACTTGACGTAAGCGTCGGTCCCGGGGCCGACCTCGCCCGAGTGCTTGACCATGGCGTCGATCAGGTCGTAGTCGTCGAGGGCGCCGGCCATGGCGTTCTGGGCGTCGGTCTCAGAGACGACGGTCAAGCGACCGCTCGAGCCGAGCTCGTTCAAGAGGCGCTCGCCGCTGGGCAGGTCCGCGAGGCGATCCATGCTGGCCACGCTGCGCTCGACGAAGGCTGGCGTCCCTTGGATCTTGATCCCGTGGCCGTAGTCGGCCTCGACGAGCTCAGGCGCGGGGGTCGCCGCTGGCGCCATGGGGATCGGGTCGAGGGCCAGCGCCGGCGCGCCCGAGAGCAGGAGAAGGCAGAGGGCCGAGGCCGAGAGCGCGCGGATGGTTTGCATGGGATCCCTCACGTCTGCTTCTTGTGAATCTCTGAGGTGATCGTTACCGAAGCCCGAGACCCCCTAAGCCGCTGCCAATGTTGCGCTTACGCCCCCCCGCGGCGAAGTTCGAAGCCGAGCCAGCCCAGGACCTCGCGAAACTGCTGGCGCTCACGCTGGAGCCGGTCCAAGAGGTGCAACACGACCTCCTGCCCGGCCAGGTTCACCGAGAGCTCCCGATCCAGGTTCCAGCAGATCCGAACCCGCTCGACAGCGGCGCGGGGATAGCGCCCCTCGAGGTCCGCCCGCACGATCTCAGCCTCCTCGACGGCCCGCAGGAACTCCTCCGAGACCCCCAGGATCCTCAAGACCTCGCTCCGGGCCCACCGCTCTTCGCTCATGCTGGCCTCCTCGAGTCGCGCCGGACCTTCTCGGTGTAGAGGGACTCCAGGGCCTCGGCCGCCGCCCGGGCGGAGGCCTCGTTCGCCGGTGTGACCTTGGGGACCCGAATCTGGAGGACCGCGTAGAGGTCGCCCCGTCGGCCCTTGCCCTCGGGCAGACCCTGACCCCGCAGCCGGAGCCGGCGTCCGGAGCTGGACCCGGCTGGGATCTTGAGTTCGAGCTCCTCGTCGAGGGTCGGGACCGCCACGGTCGCGCCCAGGAGGGCCTCTTGGATCGTGAGCGGGAGGTCGAAGTGGAGGTCTCGCCCCTCGCGGCGGAACACCGGGTGCGGCGCCAGGCGCAGCTCGACGTAGAGGTCACCTGAGGGGGCGTCGCCGAGGCCGGCCGCTCCCTGACCGCTGAGGCGGAGGCGCTGGCCCTCCTCGACGCCTGCCGGGACCTTGACCTCGATGGTCACGCTCCGCTCCTGGACGCCCTGGCCGCCGCACGAGCCGCAGGGGGCTCCGGGTCGCTCGCCTGAGCCGCCGCAGGCCTGGCAGGGCGCGCGGAAGCGCATGGGTCCTTGGGCGACGTCTTGGCCGCCGGTTCCCTCGCAGGTCGGGCAGCGGAGGGGGGCCCCCACGGAGCCGCGGCCCGAGCAGGCCCCGCAGCGCTCAGGGCGCTGGAGCCGGAAGCTTCGGGTCCCGCCCCGAGCGACCTCCTCGAGGCTCACGCTCAAGACGGCCTCGATGTCAGCGCCTCGCCGCCGGCGCGGACGACGCGGGCCCGCTCCGCGACCGCCGAGGAGGTCCCCGAACAGGTCTCCGAGGTCGACTTCGCCGCCGAGGCCCTCGAAGCCATAGCCGGCTCCGCCGCTGCCGGCGGCTTGCGCTTGCCAGCGGCGGTAGGCTCGAGCCTGCTCGGGGTCGAACCCGACCTTGGCCGCGTCCTCACCGAACTCGTCGTAGAGCTTGCGCTTCTCAGGGTCCGAGAGGACCTCGTGGGCCGCGCTGGCCTCCTTGAAGCGCTCCTCGGCAGCGGCATCGCCGGGGTTGACGTCGGGGTGGAACTTGCGGGCCAGCTTCTTGTAGGCGGCCTTGATCTCCTTGGGCGTCGCGCTCCGCGAGACTCCCAGTTTGTCATACAAGGACTGATCAGCCACGCCCCCTCCCTCGCGCCCGGGGTTCTTGATTCGGGTCCCAGCCAGGCGAGGCCCCTAGTCTCTGGAGCGCCGCGACCCGCTCTTCGAGGGGCGGGTGAGAGCTCAGGAGTCGGCTCAGCCCCCCTCCTCCCCGGATCCCGAAGGCCGAGAGGGCCTGAGGGAGCCGGCTCGGCTCTTGAGCGGCGCCGAGGCGCTGGAGGGCGCCGATCATGGCGGCGGGACCCTCCAGCTCCGCGGCGCCGCGGTCGGCGCTGAACTCTCGCCGGCGCGAGAACCACATCACGATCAGCGAGGCGAGGAGTCCCAAGGTGACCTCGGCCACGATCACGGTCAGGAAGTAGCCGATCCCGAACCCGCCCCGGCGCTCGTCGTCTCCGCCGCGGAGCAGGACTCGGTCGACGAAGAACCCGATCACGCGGGCCAGGAACACCACGAAGGTGTTCACGACACCCTGGAGCAGGGCCATGGTGATCATGTCTCCGTTGGCCACGTGCGAGACCTCGTGGGCCAAGACGGCCTCGGCCTCGCGCTGGGTCATGGACTCCAAGAGCCCAGTGCTGACCGCCACCAGGGCCTCGTTGCGCCACATGCCTGTCGCGAAGGCGTTGGGGTCTGGCGAGGCGTAGATCGCGACCTCTGGGGTCCCGATCCCGGCTTGGTGGGCCTGGCGGTGGACTGTCTCCAAGAGCCAGCGCTCGGTGGCGCTCCGGGGAGCGGTGATCACCTGGGCGCCGGTCGAGACCTTGGCCAGCCACTTGGAGAGGGCCAAGGAGACCAGGGAGCCGCCGAAGCCGAGGAGGGCCGCGAAGGTCAAGAGTCCGGCGTAGCTAAACAGCCCGTGCTGATCGAGGGCTTGATCGAGCCCCAGGATCCTGAGCACGAGTCCGAGCAGGACGATCACCGCGAGGTTCGTCAGCAGGAAGAGCGAGAGTCGCTTCGCGAACACGGCCACCTCCTTCTTGGCAGTCGTCGCCACGTTCTCTAATCAAGGAGCAAGGAGCGGGCCAAACCCGCCTCAGGCTTGGTCGTGAGGCGCCTCCCCGACGCGCTGTAGCGTGCCAGAGGAGCCCCTCGGCGGGCGTCTGAGCTGCGCTTGGGTGCACCGACCCAGGGCGTCTTGGCTTCGCGACCGCGTCGAGGAGAGGCTGCCAGAATGACCCGCCCAAGGCCGAGGGGACCTGGGCGTCCCGCCGGAGCGCGCTAGGCTGCCACCCAGGAGCCGTCATGGACTACCGAGAGCTGGTCGAGCGCAGCCGCGCCTTGCCCTACCGCTTCCCGACCGCAGCTAACCGAATCGAGCGCTTGGCGGATCGGGCTCAGGAGGTCGAAGCCCACGCCGCCGGCGTCCGCCCGATCCTGCCCGCCTCCCTCCTGCCCTTGCTAGACGAGTTCCTCGAGCTCAAGCGAGCTCAGGGGAGCCCCGCCGAGCAGGACGTCTACGCCGACTTGGATTCGCCTGGCCTGATCTCGCGCCTCCTGACCAAGCGACCCCTGGCCTTCCTCAACCCCCAGGACACCTATCTGCTCCGCGACGGGACCTCGGGCGTCGGCGGCTTCGAGTTGGTCGGGAGCCGCTACGAGCGGCACCCCCTGAACCTCAGCGACCTCCTGAGCTACGACGAGATGGCCCTCTCCGCCCTGGTCGGCGTCTCGGTCCCGACGCACTTCATGAACTCCGGCGCGCGGGGCAACCGGGCCCAGCCGGGAGCACCGGGAAGCTTCGAGCCGCGAGGGATCTACGTCGGCCTCGTGGGCGCTCGCTTCGAGAAGTCCGAGCGAATGGAGTGGCAGCACCTCCTCGCCACGCCCCAGCAGAACACCGCCGCCAAGGGCTACGGGCCGGACGCGGACCCCGACGCCCCCGCGACCCAGCTCCTGCGAGCCTGGGCGCGCTTCTACGGCCGCGAGGTCCTCCCGAGCTACGCCGAGGCCGAGGCGGACCGCAGCGGACGCTACCTCCAGACCCCCCTAGGCCTCCTCGACACGGAGCTCTACACCCGACGAATCCGAGCCTCGGTCGAGCTCTTCCTCCGCGAGGCCAACCTCCGCGCCGAGGAGGCGGGGCAGCGCGCCTACGTCCACGCCGTCGGCCTCGGCCTCGGAGTCTGGCGCGTCCACGCGCGACAGCTCGGGCTAATGGTCGCGGCCTACGCCGACGTGTTGCGAGAGGTCCCCCTCCCTCACGTGGCGGACCTCGACTTCAGCTGGTTCTCGGGCGTCAACTCCTGCGGCGGCGTCCGCGACGGCGAGGTCTTCTCGGCTGGCGAGGCCGAGGTCCGGATCCACTTCTCCCAACGCGATCCCGCGGCCCCGCTCCGCGGCCCGGACGCCGGCAAGCTCCTGGTCGCCATGTATGCCTGGGACTCGAACAGCTACCCCGGCAACGAGTACTGGCTGGGATCCCTGAGCGCTTCAGGCGACCCCGCTGCAGCCTGCTGCTCCACGATCCCAGAGCTCCAGAACCCCGACCTGAACCCGCGCGTCTCGGGCGAGCACGCCCTGGCGCTGCCGAAGGGCGACGATTGACGACACCACCGGAGGAGCTGCTCACCGAAGGGATCGAGCACCTCGACGCAGATCGACTCGAGCTCGCGGTCGAAGTGCTTGGGCGAGTCGTCGCCATCGACCCTGGGAACTCCGAAGGGTGCTTTTGGCACGGGCTCGCCCTGGACCGCTCCAAGCTGGCCGTGGAGGCCGAGCGGAACTATTCCAAGTGCCTCGAGATCGACCCGACCTACGTCGAAGCCTGGATCAACCGCGGACTCCTCCGCGAGATCTCGGGCCGACTTCAGGAGTCGCTCCAAGACTACGAGCGGGCCATGCAGCTCGAGCCAGAGCGTGCGCTGATCTGGAAGAACAGGGGCGCGGTGCGCTTCCTGCAGGGCGACCTCGAGGCGGCTCAGGCCGACAGTGAGCGGTCACTCGAACTCGACCCCTCGGACTCAGAGACGCACAGAAACCTGGGAGGGATTCTCTTGTCTCTCGGAGACGTAAAGCGTGCAGAGAATCAATTCACTCAGGCCATCACGCTCGCTGCTGAAGATCCGCTAGCTCGCAACTACCGAGCCAGAGCTCGCGTCAAGCTCCAAGACCTCTCTGGAGCGCTCCAAGATCTCGATCAAGCCCTTCGAATGATGCCGGGGGACCCCAGCTCGCTACTCGAGCGCGCCGCGCTTCGCCCTCAGCTGGGAGACCTCGCCGGAGGGATCGAGGACTGCACCCTCCTGATCCAGCTGCATCCGGACCACCAGTGCGCAGAAGGAGCGCGAGGCATCCTCAAGATCCTGGAGGGGGCTCACAATCGACAGCAGCGTGAGGTCCCGCAGGGGGCTAAGCGGAAGCGTCCCTGGTGGAAGTTCTGGTAGGAGCGACGAAGCCGGCGTCTAGTGGCGGGGAGCACGAGGAAGTCGAGAGCGTCGGTCGAACTGAGAGCCCACCGAGCACGATCGAGGAGAGGTTGAACTCGGCTCGCTCCGGCTGAGTTCGCCAGCGCGATAGCGAGAGCCCAAGCGCAGCCTTGAGGGCGGTCACCAAAACGGGACTGAGTCGGAGCCTGGCGCAGAGCCACGTCTGCGCGCGGCGAAGGATCTCAATAACGGTTCGGCTCCGCAGATCCCCAGGCTATGGTTCGGGCAGAGTCCCATCCACGATTCGATCGGCCAACCCGAAGAGGGATTGGCCGGAGGAGTGCAGGGTATGAACGAGACGCAAGACGCCGAGAAGATCCGCCAGACCGTGCGTGAGGGCTACGCCGAGGTCGCGCTCAAGCCCCCGAGCGGCGGCTGCTGCGGTCCGACCAAGGGCGCCACGCCAGCCAGCTCTCCCGAGGACTTCGCGGCCCGCCTCGGCTACTCCGACGATCAGCTCGCCCTCCTCCCCGACGGCTCCAACATGGGCCTCTCCTGCGGGAACCCGACCGCGATCGCAGCCCTTCAGCCCGGTCAGGTCGTGGTCGATCTGGGCAGCGGCGGCGGCCTGGACTGCTTCTTGGCTGGGCCCAAGGTCGGCGCCACCGGTCGCGTGATCGGCGTCGACATGACCGCCGAGATGCTCTCCCGAGCCCGCCAGAACACCGCCTCCTACAGCGAGCGGACTGGCCTCGACAACGTCGAGTTCCGCCTCGGCGAGATCGAGCACCTCCCCATCGCCGACGGGACCGTCGACGTCGTCCTGAGCAACTGCGTGATCAACCTCTCGCCCGACAAGCCCCAGGTCTGGCGCGAGGTCGCCCGCGTCCTCAAGCCCGGCGGCCGGGTCGTCGTCTCGGACGTCGCCCTCCACAAGCCCCTCCCTGACTCCCTCAAGAGCCTCGTGGCCGCCCTGATCGGCTGCGTCTCTGGCGCGCTCCGCCTCGACGACTGCCGCGCGGTGGTCGAGGCCGCGGGCTTGGAGCAGGTCGAGCTCCAGGAGCAGCCCTCCTTCGTGGAGGCCGTCGTCAACAGCGACGACCCCCTCTACACGCCCATCGTGGCGCAGCTCCCTCCTGAGACGTCCCTCGCGGACTACGTGACCAGCGTCACGATCACGGCCACCAAGCCCGGCTCGACCTGCTGCAGCGGCTGAGCTCTCCCTGATCTCGAACTCGAAGCGCAGCTTGGCCAACGAAGCTGTGCGCACCCAGCCTGCGTCCCCTTCACCTTGCCCCCCGCTCCCCGGAGTTCAGCCGTGGTGACAGCTCCCCCCACAGGCGCCTGGTCTCAGGACCCCAAAGAGCTCGCTGTGGCTGCCGGCGTCGACCTCGCGGCCGGCCTGACGCCGGAGCAGGTCGTCGAGCGAGCGCAGCGCTATGGGCCGAACGCCTTGCGACACCTGGAGGTCCAGAGCGCCTGGGAGATCCTGCTCAATCAGCTCAAGAGCATGATCGTGGCCCTACTCCTGGCAGCTTGCCTGGTCTCCCTGGCCATGGGGGACTGGATCGAAGCCGCGGCGATCGCAGCCGTGCTCCTCATCAACACCGCCATCGGGTTCGGGACCGAGCTCCGCGCGGTCCGCTCGATGGAGGCCCTGCGCGAGCTCGGTGAGGTCCTGGCCAGGGTCCTGCGGGGCGGCGAAGAGCTGATGATCCCAGCCCAGGAGCTGGTCCCCGGCGACGTCGTGATCCTGGAGGGGGGCGACGTGGTCACGGCCGACCTCCGAGTCCTCGAGGCCTCCAAGCTCTCGGCGGACGAGTCGATCCTGACCGGCGAGTCGCTCCCGATCCGCAAGGACTCGGGCGTGTTGGGAGCGGACACGCCGCTGGCGGATCGGCGCAACATGCTCTTCAAGGGGACCGCCTTGACCCGCGGGGCTGGAGTCGGCCTCGTGGTCTCGACCGGGATGGGGACCGAGCTGGGGCGAATCGCCGCCCTCGTCGCCGACGTCGACGACAAGGCGACGCCGCTTCAAGAGCGCCTCGAGCTCCTCGGGCGCCGGCTGGTGTTCGTCGCCCTAGGCATCGCCATCCTGGCCTCGATCGGCGGAATTTTGTCCGGCAAGGACGCCGTGTTGATGATCGAGACGGGCATCGCGCTCGCCGTCGCCGCCATCCCCGAGGGCCTGCCCATCGTGGCCACGATGGCTCTGGCGCGGGGCATGTGGCGCCTCTCGCGGCGCAACGCCTTGATTCGCAAGCTCTCGGCGGTGGAGACCCTGGGCGAGACCAGCCTCATCCTGACGGACAAGACCGGGACCCTGACTGAGAACCGGATGACCGTTACGCGCGTCGTCTTGGCCGAAGGGGAGACCATCGAGGTCGGACCCCAGGGGTCCTTCGAGCGAGGGGGGCAGCGCCTCGAGCCGGAGGGATCGCTGCGAGAGGCCCTCGAGGTGTGCGTCCTCTGCAACAACGCCGCGCTGGGAAAGGGTGAGGGCCAGGAGAGCCTGGGAGACCCCCTCGAGGTCGCGCTCCTAGGCCTCGCCCACAAGGGCCGCCTGGGGCGAGAGGAGCTCCTCAGCGCCTGGCCCGAGGTCAGGGAGGTCGCCTTCGACCCCGCGCTGAAGATGATGGCGACCTTTCACCGCGGGGAGGGGACCCTCCGGGTCGCGGTCAAGGGCGCAGCCGAGGCTGTGCTCGAAGCCTCGACCCGGGAGCTTCGTGAGGGAGGGTCGGCGCTCCTCGACGACGAGCGCCGCGCTTGGTGGCTCGAGCAGAACCGCGCCCTGGCGGCGCAAGGGCTGCGGGTCTTGGCCGTCGCGACCAAGGTCGCGGACTCCGAGGACGAGGCGGCCTACCAAGGGCTGAGCCTGATCGGCCTCACCGCCATGGAGGATCCGCCCCGGGAAGGCGTCCGGGCGGCGATCTCAGCGTGCCGCAAGGCCGGAATCCGCGTCGTGATGGCGACGGGCGACCAGGCGCCGACAGCGCAGAACGTTGGCCTGGCTGTCGGCCTCGTCGACGACGCTCAGGCTCCAGTCGTCACCGGCGCCGAGCTCGCAGAGCTCCTCCAAGACCCCCAGCGACTCCAGGGATCGACCGTGTTCGCTCGCGTCGACCCCGAGCAGAAGCTGTCCTTGGTCTCGGCCTTCCAGCGCGCGGGAGAGGTGGTCGCCATGACCGGCGACGGCGTCAACGACGCCCCAGCGCTTCAGAAGTCAGACATTGGCGTCGCCATGGGACAACGAGGGACTCAGGTCGCGCGCGAGGCCGCCGACATGGTCCTGCGTGACGACTCCCTCGACTCCATCGTGGTCGCCATTCAGCAGGGGCGAGTGATCTTCGAGAACATTCGTCAGTTCGTGCTCTACCTGCTCTCCTGCAACATGGCGGAGATCGGAGTGATCGGAGTCGCCGGCCTCTTGGGGCTGCCTCTCCCCCTCTTGCCGCTCCAGATCCTCTTCCTGAACCTCCTGACCGACGTGTTTCCAGCGTTGGCGCTCGGCTTCGGCGAGGGAGACCCGCAGATCATGGATCGCAAGCCTCGCCAACCCGACGAGCCCTTCTTGACCCGGGGACACTGGATCGACATCGTGGGCTACGCGGCCCTGCTGACCGCCGTCGTCTTGGGCGCGCTCTGGGTCGCCCTCGGGCCCCTGGGATACGACCGCTCGCAGGGCGTGACGGTCTCCTTCCTGACCCTCGGCTTCGCTCAGCTCTGGCACGTGTTCAACATGCGCAGCCGCGGCACGACCTTCCTCGGCAACGACGTGATTCGCAATCCCCACGTATGGGGGTCGCTCGCGCTCTGCAGTGTCCTCCTCTTGGCGGGAGCCTTCCTCAAGCCCCTCGCGGCTGTGCTCGGCGTGTCTCCCCTGGACAGTAGAGGTTGGGGGCTGGTGCTCGGCTTCAGCCTGATCCCCTGGGTCTTGGGGCAGGTGATTCACGCGCTTCGAGGCGGAGTGGAGCCGGCCTAGAGCCTGAGGACTAGTCGGCTCGCAGCTCTAGGTGCTCTTCGAGGGCCTCGTACTGCTCCGGGGTCAAGTCAATGAACTCGATCCCGTGGTCGCAGGTGTGCTCGTCGATCTCTCGAATCGAGCGGACCTTGCCCTTGAGCTCGAGCACGAGGTTTCCCAAGGCGAGCTCCAGCTTGACCAAAGTCCTCAGCTGCAGGCAGTGATCGAGTTCGAGGTTCATCCCGTCGTGCGAGAGATCCATCGTGCGCCCGATGGTGTCGTCGGTCTTGTAGTCGGTCAGCGAGGGATACTTGTATTCCTCCACATGGACCAAGTTGATGGCTTTGACGCGGGGTTCGTGGCGGCGGTCTGACATGGTGTTCCTCCTGCCCGAGACCAAGCAATCTCCTGGCCGAACCCCAAAGTCAGTCTCCCTGGCCAGCCTGTCTCACGGATGGGACACGGGGCCACGGCCCTTCTCGGAGACGCACTCGCCAGCCCGCAGGCGTCAACGCGCGCCCTAGCTCTGGGTCCTCAGCGGACTCTGGTCCCGCGCGGCCTTCCAGCGCGATCGCGCCACGACTCCGAGGACCGCGACGCCTCCCACGAAGCCGCTCAGGTAGCTAGCGACGTGCGCCCAGGCGTCAGCTATGAAGACGTGGTGCTTCGCGGCTGGGATCTGAGTCTCGAGCGGACCCACCAAGAACACCCCACCGCTCGTCGCGAGCGCATAGCCAATGCAGCCCGCGATCAGAGCGCAGACCGCCATGCAGCCCAGGAGGACGCCGATTGGCTTCCAGAGCACCGAGGGGGGAGTCTTTGGCCAAGAGCCTAGGCGGGACACCAGCGCCAAAGACACGCCCAAGATCAGCCCGACCCACCAGGTCGCCACGACTCCCCAGCCCAACCCGAGGAGTGTGGGGTTGGTCGTGTCGAAGAGGGGAGGGTGCCCGATGGTGAAATACTCGACGCAGACGCGCGCGGTGACCTGATCGTGGAGCACTCCGTAGGTGATCGCGGCCGCGATGGCGGTCACCACGATCTGAAGCCCTGGTGCGCAACCGTCGCTTCTGCGCTCAGCGCTCGACGGCTCGGGTACCTTCGCCGACTCAGGGGTCGTGTCGTCTGCAGGGTGATTCACGTCGACAGGATGCCTCAGGAGCGCTCAGCGCGCGGGTCGAGTCCTGCGCGTACAAAGCAACACCGGCGGACCTCGGGCAGTTGCCAGGAGATCGGCCGGTGTCTTCGTTTGCCGGAGCCGAGGGATCGAACCTCGCCTGCCTTCGCGTTTGACCGCGAAAGGTGTGCTGACCGCTACACCAACTCGGCGTGGGGTGGCCGGCGGTCCTCGCTAGGCGAGGGCCGCCGACCGGTGAGTGCTAGTCCTTGACCTCGTAGTCGGCGTCGATCACGTCGTCGCCGCCGACCGAGCTGCCCACGGGCTCTTCGCCCGCGGCCGCTGCCGCGCCGGCCATGTCGGGGGCGCCGCCGGCCTCGGCGTAGACCGCCTTGCCCAGCTCCTGAGCGACGGCCTGGAAGCTCTGGATCGCGGCCTCGATGGCGGCCTTGTCGTCGCCCTTGGCGGCGGCTTCGACCTTCTCGAGCTCGGACTCGATCTTGGCCTTGAGCTCGTCGTCGACCTTGTCCTTGTGCTCCTCGAGCTGCTGCCGAGTGCTGTGGACGATCTGGTCGGCCTGGTTCTTGGCGGTCACGAGCTCGAAGCGCTTCTCGTCCTCGGCGGCGTTGGCCTCGGCGTCGCGCTTCATGCGCTCGACCTCTTCCTTGCTGATCCCCGAGCTGGACTCGACGGTGACCTTCTGCTCACGACCGGTCCCCTTGTCCTTCGCGGACACGTTCAGGATACCGTTGGCGTCGATCTTGAAGGTGACCTCGATCTGGGGACGACCGCGGGGGGCCGGCGGGATCCCGTCCAGGCGGAACTGGTTCAGGAGCCGGTTGTCGTTGGCCATCTTCCGCTCGCCCTGGAACACGCGGATATCGACGGCGGGCTGGCTGTCAGCAGCGGTCGAGAAGGTCATGGAGTTCTCGGCGGGGATCGTAGTGTTGCGCTCGATCATGACCGTCATGATCGCGCCCTCGGTCTCGATCCCGAGGCTGAGCGGGGTCACGTCGAGGAGGACCATTCCGCTCTTGTCGCCCGAGAGGACCGCGCCCTGGACGGCGGCGCCGTTGGCGACGACCTCGTCGGGGTTCACGCTCCGGTTGGGCGCCTTGCCGAACATCTCCTGGATCAGGTCCTCGCAAGCGGGCATGCGAGTCGAGCCGCCGACGAAGAGGACCTCGTCGATATCGCTCGGGCTCAGCTTGGCGTCGCGGAGCGCGTTCTCGATGGGCCCGCGGGTCCGCTCCATGAGGCTCTTGGTCAGGGCCTGGAACTTGGCGCGGGTGATGTCCATGTTGAGGTGCTGGGGGACGCCGTCCTGCATGCTCACGTAGGGCAGGTTGAGCGTCGAGCTCTGACCCTGACTGAGCTCGCACTTGGCGGCCTCGCAGGCCTCCTTGAGGCGCTGCAGCGCGAGGGGGTCCTTGCGGAGGTCGATCCCCTTGCTGCTGTTGAACTCGTCCGCGACGTAGTTGATCAGCGCCTGGTCGAAGTCGTCACCACCGAGGTGGGTGTCGCCGCTGGTCGACTTGACCTCGACCACGCCCTCGCCGATCTCGAGGATCGAGACGTCGAAGGTGCCTCCACCGAGGTCGTAGACCAGGACCGTCTGCTCGTCCTTCTTGTCGAGGCCATAGGCCATGGCGGCCGCGGTCGGCTCGTTGATGATCCGGCGAACCTTGAGGCCCGCGATCTCACCGGCGTCCTTGGTCGCTTGGCGCTGGCTGTCGTTGAAGTAGGCGGGGACGGTCACGACCGCCTCGGTCACCTCTTCGCCGAGGTACTCGCTGGCGTAGTCCTTGATGTACTTGAGGACCATGGCCGAGATCTCGGGCGGGGTGTATTCCTTGTCGCCCACCACGACCTTGACCATGTCGTCACCGGCCAGGGCGTAGGGGACGAGTTTCTCCTCCTCGACCACCTCGCTGCGGCGGCGACCCACGAAGCGCTTGATCGAGTAGATCGTCTTCTTGGGGTTGGTGACGGCCTGGTTCTTGGCCCGCTGGCCCACCAGACGCTCGCCCGAGTCAGAGAACGCCACGACCGAGGGCGTCGTGCGCTGCCCGGTCGGATTTGCGATCACCTTGACCTCGGAGCCCTCCATCACGGCGACGACGGAGTTGGTCGTGCCGAGGTCGATTCCAATGATCTTGCCCATAATGTCCCTCGTGGGTTGCTCTGCTCGTTTGGATTGGCCGGCTGACCCGGCGACGGCGTGCACTTCGCAACTCTCGGGCCAGCCGCGACTACTTCGGCGAGAGATTGGGAGCAAAGGACTTAGCGGGACCCGCGATTTTCCTCGGAGAGCCCATCTGGCAGAGCCAAAGCGGCTCGCTGCCAGGGCGGCAGCCCGCCGGGCTCCTGGAAGAGGCTCTCAGGCAACGACTTAGGCGCTTCGCCTAGCGGATCCGAGGAGCGATCTCGAATCCGAAGCTGCCGCGACCAGCCAGCTCGACCTGGTAGGCGAAGGGCACCCCGCGAGGGCCCTTGCCGCCGAAGTCGGCCTGGGTCCGGCGAGCGCCGGCCTGGGGCAGGAGCGCCACCTCGACCTGGCGCCCGGCTCGTGTGGGAGCGCTGGCGACCAGCGCTCCGTCGGAGCGAGTCCGAGTCGAGATCTTGGCCCCGCCCAGGAAGAGATCCAGGCTGGCCGGCGAGAGGCCGCAGCGCACGTAGAGCTCGCCGGCGCTGGCGTCGCAGCGATAGCGGACCTCGAGGCGTCCGTCCTGGAGGCTGACCTCCTTCTCGACCCCGCCCGTGCGAAAGCGCCACCCGCGGGGGCGCTGCTCCACGGCGTAGGCCTGGTTCACGAGGTCACGCCGGAGACCCGTCGACCACCAGTCGACGAGGGCGGGCGCCCGCTTGACTCGGTCGTCTTGAGCCTCGCCGTGGTCTCGGCTGAGCTGATCGCCGGGCGCGTTGAGGAGCGTCCCCAAGAAGGGCTGGGCCGCGCCGGTCGCCGGGTCGCGGACCGCCGCGAACACCAGCCGCCCGCCGTCGTTCTCGAACACGTAGAAAGCTCTGGCGTCGGCCAGCAAGAGCTCGCCCTCGCCGTCCTCGTCGACGTCCTCGCGCCAGACGCGGAGCGAGCCCGGAGCCGCGCTCCAGCGCGCCGCCGCCGCCACGACCCCGGCGTCTCCGACCCGCGACTGCATGGCCTTCGACCAGCCCGAGACCCGGTCGTAGCTCGTGTCCGGGAAAGCGTAGCCGCCGCTCGCGGTCTTGCTCAGGTAGTCGTGCTGGTCCTCGTCGTGCCAGGCCGTCTCGAACACGTCGACGAGGTAGACCGCAGACGCCAAGTCCTTGAGCCGTCCGTCGGGAGCCTGAGCGACAGCGCGCCACACGTCACCGAGGACGGTCCCGGCCCGATCGACCTCGCCCATGGGCTTGGGCACATAGACCCCGGGCGTGCGCTCGAGGTGGAGGTCCACGAAGGACTCTTCCTGGGAGGAGCCGTAGTACCAGGCGTCGTAGCTGCCTTGGGTCGCGTGGTCGAGCCACTCGTAGGTGGTCAGGGGGAGCTGCGCCGGAGCGCCGCGCTCGACGGGCTTCCAGCCCCAGGTCGTGACCTCCTCCAGGGTCACGGTCTGAACCCAGGGGTGATTCGCGATCCAGCGCAGGCCCGCTTCGTAGTTATCGGGGTTGTCGTTGCCGACGCCGAAGGACGTGAAGGAGCGCCCGCTGAAGGCCTCCCAGTCGTCGAACACCAAGGTCAGCTGCTCTTGATCGGGGGCGAGGGCCTTGCGCAGGAGGCGTCGCCGCGAGTCGAGCCAGAGCCCGCCGTCGGTGTTCGCGAACTTCCACTGGTCGTCGGCGTCGTTGATCATGAAGCAGGTCACGCCGCCGATCCGGTTCAGCTTGTGGCCTGCGTCGTGCGCGGCCTGGCGACCAAACCATCGCTCGAGGTGGGTCACCTCGTCGAGGACCGCGAACTCGTAGCCCGTCGCGCGACCCTGGCCGTCCCGGAGGACGTCTGGGAGGGTCTGTCCCCGCACGACGCGCTCGGGGATCCAGAACACCGAGCGCGGGCTGCTCCCGAAGAGGCGCTCGAGGAGCTCCTCGTTCAGCCTAACGGCCGCGCCGTTGGCGCCCTCGCTCCCGTAGGCGCTGCGGGCGTTCTCGAAGTAGGGCGCAATGTGCTCGGCGAGGACCCCGCCGATCAGAGCTCCCTGGCCGTTCTCGGCGTGGGCGTCGAGGAAGCCCCGGATCCGCTCGTTGAAGCCAGGCGCGCCCCACTCAGCCGTCGCGGCCAGGGTCCCGCTGACGTGAATGTTCACCGGGAGCCCGAGGACCTCGTGGGCGTCGAGGGCGCGCAGGTAGCCCGTGGGGCGCCCGCTGGGCGTCTTGAGCTTCGTGTTCAGGACGAGGTCGTCGAGCCAGCGCAGCGGCTGCACGGCCTGATTGCCGTGCAGGATCACCGAGTACTTCGCCGTCCCCCGAGCCCGGCCCCCGCTGAGGGGAATCCAGGAGTCGATCACGCCGTCGCGGACGTCCTCGTCCACGGCGTCGGCCACGCGCGGATCTCCGTCACGGATCGTGTAGGCCTGGATCCGCAAGGGAGCCACGCCGTCCCAGCCAGCGCGCCGGAGCGCGTCCTCGCTCAGGCCGACCTCGAGGGCGTCGAGGTCCGAGCGGAGGTGCGCCGCGCGGGCGTCGGGGACTTGGTTCCAGCTGGCGTCGAACACGTCCAAGGTCTGTCCGTCGCGGACGAGGAGGGCCAGCTCCCAGCCCTCGGCGCACATCCCGTCGGCGAAGTCAGGCAGCCAGCGCTCACCGCCCGGCGCCCAATCGACGAGGAATCCGACCTCGAGGGCGCCCTGCTCGTCGCCGAGGCCGAGATCGAGGAGATCCGCTCGCAGGTAGAGGACGCCCGCCTCGCGCCTGCCGTAGAGGGCTAGGAGATCTCGGCTCTGAGTCTTGCGATCGCCGAGGTCTCGGGCGTCGTCGCTCGGATCGAGGCTCAAGAGGTCTGCGTGCTCCCAGTCCTGAAAGTCCTCGTAGACAGTCACGCCGCTCGAGACGCCCTGGACGGGCCCGCGTCCGACCGTGATCGGGCGCCTCCGTGAAGGCGCACCTGCGCTGAAGCGAACCTGCGCGTCGCGGTTCTGACGCCCGCGAGTCCAGCCGCTCGGATGACGGAGGAGCGCCTCTAGGCTCCGCACGCCCGGGAAGGGTCCGAGGGTCACGCGATAGCGCCCGTCGATGCCGGGTCCCCGTAGGGTCGACTCGACGACGCCTGAGATCTCACGGCTCCCGCTGGGGCGAAGCGAAGTCGCGGGCTCCTTCCAGCCGTTGACACCCCAGCGCAGGGCGCCGGGTCGATCGCTCAGGATCACGAGCTCAACGTCCGCAGGCAGGACCTCGGGGAGCTCGTCCAGCGTCCGCTCGACGCGGGGACCAGCCAGGGCCACGCTCGCGAGCACGAGGATCCAGAGAGGGGCGAGGAGAGTTCGGGCGTCCGTCATGCCCCAGGAGAGACCCCCCACCCCCAAACCGGACACCTCGAGGCGCTCAGAGGAGCCTTCCAGATAAGGGTTTACGACGTTCGCCGCCCAGGAGCCTTAGGAACTGGGCCGCGGCGAGCGGACTACTTGGAGAAGCTGAGCGAACCCATAGCAGCCTTGACCTGGGCTTCCTCGCTCTCGTAGTAGTCGCAGTAAGCCTCGAGGGTCGCCGCCTGGCGCGCGAAGGCAGCGAGGTAGGGGTGCTTGAACTCGAAGCCATGGAGATCCTTGGCCAGGCAAACGGCGACGCGCCGAATCGCGTCGTTTCGCCGCCCTTGAACCTGCCCCTCCTTGAACTTGAGCTGTGCGCCTTTCGCTGCCGAGGCTGCCGAAGAGGCCGCGGCTTTGATCGCTCCAAACAGGCCGCCCTTCTTCTTGGCGGGCTGCTCGTCGCTGGCGTCGCGCTCGGCTTCGATCTCTAGCAGCTCTTTGTCGAGGTCCTCGATGAGCTCCATAGGATCGTCCATGGCCTCCTCGAGGGCTGCCGCCGCGATCTCCTTGCGGAGCGCGGGGTCGCTGAGGGCCTTCTCGACGATCTCTCCTCCGCGACCGTAGAGCAGCTCCTGGCGAGCCGCGCGGTCCTTGGTGATGTCCTCCAGGCGGTGCTTGAGGAGCGCGACCATGCCCTCAGAGCCTATGCAGCGGAACTTCTTCTGCTGGACCTTGATCCCCGGCTTATCGAAGGCTCGCCAAAGAGCCTGGCACTGAATCCGCTCGTTGCTGATCGCCTTGTGCTCTTCCTGGGAGGGCCCCAACATCAGCGCCTTCCCGAACTCCTCGGGGGCGGCCTCGAAGAACTGGAGGCCCATCATTCCCTGGCCGATCACCGTGTGGAGTTGGCGCTGAAGGGCCCTCTCGAGGCCGCCTCGCGTGAACGCGATCTTGGCCAACCCGACGGCCATTCGAAGGCTGCCTGCGGTCAGGTTCTCTTTGCTGTCCGTATTGGTGATCGTCTGGAGGAGGCCCTCCTCCTCCATTGTCTTGTAAGGACGTCTTCCGTAGGACAGGAGGGCCGTCGCCACGTCGGCGTCTACCACTCCCCCGAAGGTTCGGTCAGCGTGCTGCGGGGAGGGGTAGCGCTGCCAAGCTGCCTTGAGGTAGGTCGTCAACTCCTGCTCGTCGTTGGCGACCGAGCCCGCGAACATGCGCCCCAGGTAGGGAAGCGGCTCGTTGGGGAAGGCCTTGATCAGCTCGTCAGCGAGCGCCCGGACCTGGCCCAGGTCGCGCTGATCCAGCGCGAAAGCCAAGCGCGCCAGCGAGCGCCTGAACCCAGCCGCCTCGGCTTCCCCGCGCTGAAGTCGCACCAAGACCTCGACCGCTTGGGGACAGGCCGGGTAGTGGTGGAGCGCCTCTTCGGCCAAGCGCTGGGCCGTGGCCGCGTCGCCCTGGAGCCGCGCGACCTTGGCCATTCCGCCCTGAGCCATGGCGGCCGCCATCACGTGAGGGGCGTTCTTACGCTCCTCTTGGAGGAGGTTCGCGGCCGTCTGCAGATACTGGAGATCCCCGGTCCGCTCGAAGGACCAAAAGGCGCGAGAGACGGGATCCTTGGGACCGCTGCCGACCGACTCCTGTCCATCCTCGTCGTAGAGGAAGGACGCGGCCGCTGGGCTGTTGGCAGAGTCCTCTGGCTCGTCGGCGAGGTCGAGACCCCCGCTCGAGGGCGCGCGGGGCGGAGGGGCCGCCGGCGGTGGGCTGGCCGGACGAGACCCCGACTCAGGGGCCAAGTCCAAGGGCGCGAGGTCCAAGCCCCCGCTTCCACCCCCGCTCGGGACCAGGTCGACACCTCGACCTGGAGCCGCTGGCGCCGGACCCCTCGGGGCACCGGCCGGCGCGAGGTCGAGACCTCCAGACGAGGGAGGAGGCGCCGGCGCGGGCGCCGCCACTGGGGCGCCAATGGGCGCCCCGGCCGGCGCGAAGTCGAGGTCACCCGAGCCGCCGCCGGAGGGAGCCAAGTCGAGGCCGCCGCCTACAGGCGCCAAGCCGCCGGGTAAGCCGCCAGGCAGGCCGCTGGGCGCAGGGGTCGCGGCCGGCCCCAGGGGCACGCCGCCTGGGATCAAGCCGCTGTCGCTGGGAGGGGGAGGAGGGGCCGCGGCCATGCCTTGGGGGGGTCCAGGAAGGACGAAGCCGCCGGGAGGCGGAGAACTCGCGGCGGGGGCCGCGGGAGGCGCCGCAGGGATCCGCCCCGAGCCGCCTCGGAGGCTCTCGGCATAGAGCTTGGCGAGGGCGACGAGCGCCGCCGCGTAGATTCGGTCCTCGTTGATCGCGGGGCGCAGCTCGCACAAGACTCGCAGGCCGCCTTGGCCAGCCTGGGTCGCCTGTTGAGCCGAGGGCGCCACACTCTGGATGGCCGCCGGCGGAATCTGGACGCCCTTGGAGGCCAGGACCTGGGGCCCGGCGCCGAGGGCGCGCGCTGTGAACAGCCCTAGCGCCTCACCGCGACGCCGCGCCTCGTCCTCGGGAATCCCCCGAAAGCTTGGAAACATCCGCGCCAAGAGCGGCAGGACCTCGGCCTCGTTCACCTGCGTTTCCCCTCTGAGCTCTTTCAGCCCGAGCCGAGTCTAAGGCTCGGAGGGGGAGCGTGGGGCTCAGGCGACCAAGCGCAGCGAGGGCGGCGCGTCGCGCGCCAAGAGCTGGTGGCGGAGGTCGACGAGGAAGCGCTCGACCTCTGGGCGGCGTAAGAGGCTGGGAGCCTCGACCAGAGAGACCCAGACCCGGTGCCGGCAGCCCTCCTCCTCCCAGCGAGCGAGGACGCGCTCGACCCGAAGCGGGAACACGTGGACGAGGTTCTTCTTCCCACGCTTGCGGTAGCGGAACGAGCCCAGGCGCGCTTCCATTTGGCCGAGGATCCCCGCCTCCTCCAGGCTCTCCTCCGCCGCTGCCTGCTCGGGAGACTGTCCTCCCTTGACGCCTCCCTTGGGGAGGCCCCAGCCGCCGCGGCTGCAGGACACGAGGAGGACCTCGTATCCACCAAAGGGGCTCCGGCGATATGGGATCGCGGCTGCCTGAATTCGCTCTCGGGCCACAGTGGCTCCCTCAGCGAGGTGCCTCCTCGCCCACCTCCTCAGTCGGCGTTCCAGGCCCAGAACTTGAGGCCCCAACGATGGCGCGGACCAGGAAACCCACGAGGACGAGGCCGCCGCCCGCCAAATAGACCCGCCAGGGAACCCAGGGCGCGAGCCCCAAGCAGCCGGCGAGGCCCAGCCACGAGATCACGCGCGGGAAGCGACGCGCCTCAGGCGGGAGCCGCAGGGCGCTCAGGTTCGTGACCGCGTAGTAGAGGAGGACCGTGAACGCGCTAAAGGTCCACGTCAGACGCACGTCACCGATCAGGGTCAGGCCAGCGATCACGAGGCCCACGCTCCAGACCGCAGCGGGGGCGCTGGTCCCGCCCGCGTCTAGACGCGCTAGGCCCGCGGGGAGGTCTCCTCGGCGGCCCATGGCCAGGACTACGCGAGAGAGCCCCAGGACCAGGTTCAAGGTCACCCCGACCATGGCGGCGGTCGCGCCGAGGCTAAGGGCCGGCACCAGCCAGCCTGGACCGACGGCCCTGGCCACGTCCTCGAGGGGGGCGCCCGACCCGGCCCCGAAGCCGAGCCCGACCGCACCCAAGGCCGCCGCCGCCACGGCGACGTAGATCAGGAAGCTGAACAAGAGGGTCACGCCGACCGCGCGCGGGATCGTGCGGGCGGGCTCGGTCACCTCCTCGCCGAGTGTCGCCACGCGACCGTATCCGGTGTAGGCGACGAAGAGGAGCGCGCAGGCCTCGAAGAAGCCCTCCCAGCCCTCGCTCCCGCGGGGTAGGAGCGCGAGCTCGCTGAAGTCCGCCTTGGGAGCCATCAGGATCACGAACACCACCAAGGTCCCGGCGCTGACTCCCACCAGGAGCGCGTTCCCGAGGTTGCTCCGCCGCAGACCTCGCCAGGCCAGCGCCGTCACGGCCAGCACGATGCCTGCAGCCAGCGCGACGCGCTCCCAGCGCCCCTCGCGCCCGGCCAGGCTCAGGAGGTAGCTCGAGCAGCCCAGGGCAGCTGTCGCGGCCGAGGCGCTCTTGGCGCAGAGGTAGAGCCAGCCGGCGGCGAAGCCCGTCTTGGGGCCTATGGTTCGGTTCCCGTATTCGTAGGTCCCGCCGCTGACCGGGTAGGCCGCCGCGAGCTGCGCGCTGCTGAGACCGTTGGCGGTGGCGAGGAGCCCCGCCACCGCGAGGGCCAGGAGGATCGCGCCGCCGGCTTGCTCGGCCGCGATCCCGAGGCTGACGTAGACGCCAGTCCCGAGGATCGAGCCCAGCCCGAGGAGGACCGCGCCGAGGAGGCCGACGCTCCGGGTCAGGGTCTGGGGGGGCCCCTCAGCGGCGCCTTTTGACTGACTCACGTCGTCCTCGGCCGCGAGGGGGCTAGAGGTCTCGCGGCGAGGCGCCGAGGCTACTTCCCGCCGGTCGGCCCCTCACGCTTCGTTGCCTTTTTGCTCTTTTTCTCGCCTTTAATCTTCTCGCCCAAGAGGAGCGGGATCTTCTTGCGCCCCAGGGTCAAGGCCAGGACATAGCTGGCCGTCGTCCAGCGAGGACCTACCGTGAGGTCGGTGTTGTTGCTCAGCTGCTTGGACTCTTTGGTCGGCATCGAGCCGAAGGACCCGTCGGGCCGACGCTGACCGAGGAGGAGCGTGCGATAGCTCTTGTGGAACACCCTCTGGGCCTTCTTCCCGAGGACGTGGGCCGCCATGGAGCCCGCCAAGATGTGCATGGCTGGGCTGACGTGACCCTCGGGGAGCCCGCCGACGTGGTTGGCGTAGTAGCCAGCCATCTTCTTGAAGAAGGGGCGCTTCTTCTGCCCTAACGCGACATACGCCACGAGCGCGCCGGCCGTCCGGCCCGGATCGCCGAAGCCCTTCTGGCCCGAGCGGTGCGAGTAGCCGACGCCGCCGTCCGCCGCGGCGGTGCTCTCGATCCAGGCCATGGCCTTAGCCAGCTTGCCCTCGTCGAGCTCGATCCCGAGCCGGCGCGCGGCGCCTAGCCCCAAGAGCGCGTAGTTGCTCACGATCTCCAGCTCGAGGTAGCCGAGGGCGTTCGGGCCGCCTGGCCCATGGGCCCACCCGCCGGTCTGCTCCATCGTCGAGAGCAGCTTCTGCGCCAGCTCCTTGACCTTGGCCTTGACGTCCTTGCGGCGGGTCTTGTAGGCGACCTCCGCCAGAAAGCAGAGCGCATAGGCGTGGGCCCAGTTCTCCTGGTTCCAGTTCCCGCGCCCACCCGCGCCACCGAGCCCGCCAGTGTCTGGGGTGTTGGCGTTCTTGAGCACGTAGTCCACGGCGCGACCAGCCGGCGTCCCGGGCTTGGGCGAGATCCCTGCCGACATGAAGGCCAGCCCGCCCAGGCTCGTGACCACCACCAAGCCCGTCTTCCCGCCGAGGTCGGTGGGAAAGCAGCCGTTCCCGGCCTGGGTCTTGGCGAGGAAGCCCAACCCCGCCTTGATCACCTTGTCGCAGCGCTTGCACTTATTCGGGCAGCTCTTGG
>Ga0316202_10000687_pt1 | contig 33192 bp, 55 predicted proteins | sample 3monrhotite_MG_FD_204934 | JGI IMG/M metagenome (GOLD analysis project Ga0316202, IMG submission 204934) | Microbial mat bacterial communities from mineral coupon in-situ incubated in ocean water Damariscotta River, Maine, United States -... | ecosystem: Environmental > Aquatic > Marine >...
ACTTTTTTGTCTCTTCACTTTTTTGTCTCTTCACTTTTTTGTCTCTTCACTTTTTTGTCTCTTCACTTTTTTGTCTCTTCACTTTTTTGTCTCTTCACTTTTTGTAAGCTTCAATTATTTGCGTTTGTTTTTTTTCGCTATTCTTTTTTTGGCTCGCCACTTTTTTATCTCTGCATATAATTTTCCAGAGGGGGTTAAGAGTGCCACCATTTCCGCTGGGTTAATTAAAAATGGCCAATCTCTCTATTTGCGACCCTTCGGGGGAGTGGATTAATGTGGGGTGGTGCGGGACGGAGGCCCTCAACGAGTTTATTGCGGATATGACAGCTACAGTGGCAGAGGGGGCTTGCCCTCCCCCGCGCGGCACCGATGTGGGGGGTGCGGAGGTGACGCAGCGTGTTTCTGTGGGTGCATTTCACTACTACCGCGCCCTTGACGCCGAGATGGAGGAGGAGGTTACCGTGATGTACCCCCTTCAGGGATGGGCCCGGGGGGCGCGGCCCAACGCGGCGGCGACCGCGCGGGTGGAGGCAGAGTGGGGTACCCCTGACGTCAGCGATGTTGTGTGGCCGCTGTGCGGGCGGGTGGTGTTTACGCGACGGGCCGTTTACCTCACGCGCGCGCCCGCGGAGGCCCCCGAGGTGGAGCGGGTGCAGTGGGAGGCTGTTTCTAGCCCGTAAACACTATGGAGCTTGCTGTCGCAGCGGGGCTCTTTGCCGCGGCCAGCTATGCGCACACGCCCGCCGCCACCACGCACACGGAAATGCAGCCCAAGGCGCGCGACCTCTTTCAGCGCAACGTTAACAACCTCACAGACCTGGGGGTGGCCAAGGCGCGCAACGAGCGCAGCCGGCAGCTGGTCATGCGCCCCCACAACAGCACGCGCCACCTGCACCGGCTGAACCCCAAGTTTCACTACCAGGGCATCGAGCGCGACATTGGGCGGGTAGAGTACGAGGGGCTGGAGGACAAGCAGCCCTACGAGATGCAGCCGCTGCACCAGCGCAACAACGGCGCCTGGAAGCCGCCCCACAAAATTAACGTGCCGCGCGACCGGTGGAACGCGATGCTGGCACAGTAGGTTTCTAGCCCGCCCGCAGCTATGAAGCAGACCCTCCACCTCGACATGGCGGTGACGGCGAGCGGGGAGGTGCAGGGCGAGATCAGCGTGGCCTTTGACGCCCCCGTGGAGGCGGTGCTGCGCGAGTTTATCGTGCACGAGGCTGTTATCGGCGCCACCACGGGGGTGCCCTACTACCAGCTGAACCTGGTGGGCGGGGGCATGCAGGCCCAGATGGCCACCAACACCAGCCAGAGCGGCTCCCTTATGCTTGTCAACAACCAGAGCGACGCGCAGCCAGACGGAGCGGGTGGGCAGTTTTACTACAGCTACACCCGCAGCATCCAGACGCTCTGCTGGGGCGGGGGCAAGACCAGCAACCCGCAGATCCGCGGCTTTCTGACGACGCCCGCCCTCGGCGCCAACGGCCAGGACTTTAACCGCAACCTGGCGGCAGCACCCATGCCCAGCCGCCTGACGCTGGTGTTTGACGTGGTGACCCACCGCTACGAGCCGCCGCAGCTGCCAGCCACCCACTCCCTGCTGAATACTGGCAAGGGCTCGGCCATTGCGTAGTACCTACAACCACTCGCTGACGTATTCCCGCAGTTCTGGAGGCAAGCGGCGAAGCGCAGTAAATGCAGCTCGCGCTGCGCGAACCCTGTCCCGAAGTTCTTCCACCCTCGCCTCCCGCAGTTGGATGGTTTCCTCCATCTCCGCCACGTCGCGGGCAGTGTCCTCGTCATCACTTGAGTCGTCGAGTATGCGATCCAAGAGCGCGCGTTCCCATGCGAGTTGGTCAATCTGCATGCGAAGAGCCAGTTGGGCATTTCGAACCCTCCTTTCAGACATGCTGCTTTCATTTGCGTAGAATGCCTAGAGCATGCCCTCCACTGCCATGGTGTACCAGACGTCTGTCAACTCTGCTAGTTCAAACGCGGTAGGCCAACCAACCCTACTTCCGTCTTGCATCCACCCGTAAAAGAGCGCGCCGATGTATTCCGCGTCGGTGCGCCCATCCGCCCAAAGCCGGTCGACCAGCTCCTCTGCGGCTATCAACGCCATCAGCTGAGGGCGTATCGGTAGCACCTCAAAGCAGTTCATGCACGTCGTAGTCATAGTAATCCTATCAAGCTCCCGCCCCCCTCTGGTCCCACAGGTAGGACAGCTCCGCGGCTCGCGCGATACAGCAGCCTCGTCAAACCGAAGCCGCCCCTCCGCCGCCTTTGTGATACTCATCAGGTTTTGCGTGGGTTCCAACGCATCATCTTCCCCGCCAAACCCCGCCATTTCTATCCCACTACTAGAATGCTCGGCGCCAACCTTGTCGCCCACCTCGAGTCGGGGCGCTCACGCCACCTGGAGCGCGGTGTGTGGCCGGTGGTGCCTGCCCTAAACCCCACCATCAATGTCGCCCTCGCCACCACGGGGCACACGGCCAATGTGCCAGACCACATGATTGAGCGCCAGGCGCAGGAGCAGCTCGCGCGCGAGGTCGACCGCCAGCAGGACGTGCTTATTCGCCGCTTTACCCACGCCAGCCGCAAGCCCACGCTGTACGCGCAGGGCAGCGACACCTACAACCCCATCGTGCGCTTCGAGGCCGTGCCGCGCGACGTGCGCGCCAACATTGTGCGCGGCACCCGCATGCGGCCCTTGCTGCTGGACGACACGCACACGCGCTACCGCGGCCCTGGCCAGGCGCCGCTGCTGCACCCGCTGGGTCTGCCGGGTGCGCGCCACCAGTTCCGGATTCAGCGCGACCGGGCCCACCCCACCGCCATGGGCAACGGGCGCTTCAGCTAGGCTGCACCGCGCGGTCTTGTCGTACAATCTCGCGGCACTCGGGGCTGCAGTAGCGCCACACCACCGTAAACTCGCGCTTTCCCACCGCCACAACGTCCCTGTCGGCAAACACCACCACGGGCAGTGTGTTGCGGCAGAGGGCGTTGTCGCAGGGGGGCGCGTCCATTCCTTAGCCCAGGTGATCAAGGCTACCGGGGTCATTCTGTAGAATACGGGTTATGGCGCGCAGGTCGCGCACAAGCGCGCGCATATGGAGAAACGCCAGATCCGTCACGAGGTGGTTGACCCGCGCCTCGTCAATTCCCGCAATCGACCATGGGTCCTCTGCAGGTGGTGGCGCGTCTTGTGTGAGGGATTCGACGACAGAGTCGGCAAGCCACGTGGCGGTGTTGTCTGCCATGGACGTAGAGGGACGAGAAAATCCCGGCCGCTCCGCGGTTTGTTGTAAGGGTTTACTTTCGCCGCTTCCACTTCCACCCCTGCCTGTCTGCGCGGCGCCACTGCCGGTACTCCCAGCCGCCCGCCATGGCCGCCGCGTCGGCTACTGTGGGGACCACCTCATGGGCGTTCCGAATCGGTCCCCCTCCGTCTCCTGGCGCAGCACCGTGAACAGGCCGCACAGGTCTTCGCAGTCGCCGTGGAGCGGCGGCGTCAACGGGCGCATCAGCTCGCTGGGCGACATCACCGGCACCCCCACCGCCGCCGCCTCCATCTGCGCCACCCGCGCCTCCAGCACCCGCACCCGCTCGGCCAGCTCGGCGCGATCGGCGTCCAGCAGGTGCAGCCCGTCGCGGTGCCGCTTCACGCAGCCGTGCAGGTTTATGATGTTCTGCTTGTCGGCCTCGCGCTTGTCGGCCAGCCCGTTTAGCACCGAGGCCACAGCGTGGGACCACGTCGACAGCTCCTCCAGCGTGTACGTAGGGTCGGGTGCCGCGGCGGGCCCCGGGTCGGAAGCGGGGGTAGGCGTCGACATAGCAGGGTCCTGCAAGGGCCGGCCCGAGGCGCTTGTCGCCGGGAAACAGAGCCCAGCCAATCTCTGCAAAAGCCGCCGCCTGCTCCGGACTGCCGTCGCTCCGTACCACCACACGGCCAGAGGCTCCCCGTGGGTTCAGGTGCCACGTTAGCCGCTCAACGCCACTTTCCTGGGCCTCCTGGCGTAAAAATGCTAATCTGGCCTGCTGGCGCCAGCGCATTCTGGCCGCCTTTTGACCCAGACCTGCGACTTTTCTGCAGAACGCGCCCGGAGGGCTGGAAACCTACTTAGGGGGCGCGGGCGGGCCAGCCCTCCGTAAACAGCCATGGCGAAGGGCAAGGTGCGGCAGCCAGTCAAGCCTGCCATCGTGCGGCGGCACCGTGATGCACCGCGACCCTTTCGCATAGCGCTGACCCGCGGCGGTACCGACTACATCACAACGGCCGAAGGCCTGCCGTGGGAGTGCAACCATACAACCGCGACGGAGCTCGTGAGCGTCACCCGCGAAGCTGGGCACGGCTGGACGTTTAGGGTGGACATCCCCATGACGTACGACGGATTGGACGCAGGTATGCACACGGTGGGCTTGCAGGCATACTGCCCCTCTGGGGCGCAGCGCCTGGAGTGCTGGATCACCGGCGACCACTACTTTACCCAACCCGATCACCGACCCGAGGGCTGCCAGTGCCGCCACTGGTGGACAGACCGTCACGGGGCGGGCGCGGCTGGCGCGGGGCCCGCCTCGCCCGCCGCCGAGGGGAGCGCGGGGTCGGGCTTGTTCAAGTAGTCAAGTACATTCTCGTGCCCCTTTAGCAGCTTGATGTCAATGTGCGGGTTGGCGTGAAAGTCGGGGTGCTGCGCGAAAAAGCTCTTCACCCCCGCGCGGTTCACCTGGATGCGCGACACGTGCTCGATGCGCAGAATCAGGTGGGTGTGTAGGCAGCGCTTCTGCCCGCCCACCTCGATGGTAAAGTCGGCGCGGCTCCGGTGGATCCACTCGGGGCTCCACGAGTGCGTGGCGGCCGGCGCCCCGATAAACTTGATCACCCGCGCCATGCCCTCGTCTGTGACCATGCGCCGCACCAGCACCCGCAGCATGGGCGCGTACTGCGCGTAGTCTTCCTGCGTGTGCATGCACTTGTTGGTGTTTATGGTTACCATAAAGTTGCTATACTTGAGCTTAGGCTTGCGGCCCACGGGGACGGTTTCGGGCGCGTGCTCTGTAACTTCAGTAGCGGCCATTTACGCACCGCTAGAAAGCGCGATGGCACCGGCGGCTGCGAGGTTCAGCATGGAGTGAACAGGGACGTCCTTCGCGGGCATCCCGTTCGCCAGTATCCACACGTGCGTGGCAACCACCACAGCGACCCCGCCCCACAGCATTGTCGCTTTGCTGGCAATCATTGTACTGTACGCATAGAATCAATCGCACGTGGTAACCTCCACAATCCCCTGCTGCCCCTCCACCCACGGGGTCAGCGTCATGGGCCGCGTGCCGCTCCCCCACGCATACCGCCCCACCAGCGAAAAGTCGTCGCTGAAATCCGGGCCCACCCACTTGACCAGGGCGCGCTTGGTGTGGCCCGTCTGGTGGTTCGTACCCGGGTACACCATGCAGCGGTGCCGCACGGGGTCGCTGCCCGCCAGCGGCTCGCTCGTGCTCGTCATGCGGGTGAGCATCATGCCCTTCTTGCCGGTGTGGCACTGCACCCGGAAAAACTCGATGCTCTGGTAGGCCTTGCCCCACACGATGGAGCCGATGGGAATGTTCGCATTGCGCCACTTCACAAAGTCTGCGGGGCGCGGCGCGGGGGTTGGGGGCGGGGCCGCCATTGCGGTTTTTCTCCAGCCCTCCCAGCGCGGGCCCCCTTACGTACCGTTCCATCCCTCCTCAGGCCTCCAATGGTGACTCAGCGCCGCTACCGGATGCCACCGTGCCTGCGGTGCGGCTATGTGGGCTGCAAGGTGGTGGCCAACTCGCGCGCACACAAGTGGCGCTGCCGGAGGTACGCTGAGGAGAACGTCATGCGGTACTACCACTCCACCGTAAACAGACGCCAGCCGGAGATACCCGAGCGGCTGCCAGTGGAGGTGACGCCGCTGCCGCGCGCCGACCCGCTGACCATGGCGTTTGAGTCGTTTCTAGGCAACTGGCAGTATGATCGCCTTCAAGGAGGACCGCGCGATTCGGGGCCGCGTGCCCCGCCTGGAGGCGCAGACCGAGTCGGTGATCGGACAGAAGCGCGCGATAAGCGCCCGGCGACCCACGCACGCGGGATTGGTTGACATGACCCAGAACCGCCCGGGCTTCTGGCTGACCAACTACACCACCGCGCCGGTGCACCCGCGCCATGTCACGCGCCTTACCTTCCCCACCCACCAGATGATCGCGCCGCGCCGCAACGTCTTCATCAGCGACATCACCCAAGACCACGCCAGCCGGCGCCGCACCGTCGCTAACCGCCTGGTTGTATTCCGGGAGCACATGTAAAATATTTGGAATTTGGGGCAGTACAATGGGATATTTACCCCATTTTCACACTTTGAGTTGGGAAGAGGTGTGTGTGTGGAGGGTTGGAGAGCTCCGAGTGGGTTAAAGCGCCAGCCCACCAGTCCCGCGGAGGGTACGAAATCATGGCGGCGCCCGTGGCGAAGCGCCGGCGGTTCGACCCACCGGCAGGTGCGCGGGCGGGGGTGAATGTGGTGGTTGACGGAGATACCCTGCGCCTCGTCCACGTCACCGCCCAGACCACGCTGCGCGATCTGGCCCACGACGCCGCGCACGGCCCGGCCACGCGCAACGGTGCCACCGCCCACCTGCTGGAGCTGGTGCCGGACTCGGAGGCGCGCTTCTTCTTCTTTGTGACGCGCAGCGTGGACCTGATCATCCCGCAGGTGCACAAGTGCGTGGCTCAGTTTGGCGTGCCTACCCGGTGGTGCGGGTGGCAGTTTGTGCGCAACGACGTCACCTACTACTTTTGCCTGAGCAACTACGCGTGCACCAGCGCCGTGCAGAAGGCCATCTGGCTGACGGTGCTGGGGCCGCAGCGGGCCGAGCGGCAGCAGGCGGGGGCGCTGCAGTTCTTCTCCGACAGTGTGGTGGACGTGGGCGTGACGGCGGCGCCGCTGACCAGCAACGCCTTTGTGCCCATCCCCACCGGCTGGAACAACTTTAGCGAGGCGCGCTGTGGGGTGGCCACGGGGACGCGCCCGTGCACGGAGGAGCTGGCCACGGTGTCGCGCGCGGCCGTGACGATGCTGGCGGCCGAGCACTATCGCTGCCGCGTGGAGGACGACCGCATGCTGCGCGAGCAGCGCGTGGCGTGCAACTGGGACTACGCGGCGCCCGAGCTCTCCAGCCTTGCCCAGCTTGATCCGCAGCACGCGCGCAATCTGTGGAACGTCAATGTGGACACGATTGTGGGGCGGCACCCCCCCGACGCCTTTATCGCCTACCTCGACACGTACCTGTGTGTGGTGCGCAACACGACCGTGTACCAGCGCAGCTTTGACCAGCAGGCCAACAGCTGGGTGGTGGAGGTGTTTCCCAGCACGGCGCTGCGCTCCCTCCTGAGCAGCATCTCCGTGACTTGGCCAGCGGGGCAGGACTCGCGCGGGCGCAACCTGGCAGCCAAGGCGGCCAACGTGGCCGACGTGTGGATGGGCAACACGCGCAACCGGGCTACGTGTGGCCTGCTGCGCCCGCTGCGCGTGAACGAGACGCTGCAGCCGACGACCATGGTGCTCGCGCCGCCGGCCCCCTGCAGCGGCGAGTACCTGGTGCCGCGCCTGTGGGCGCCCCACTGGGTCGGCTCCACCCACGCCGACACGGTCAACTGCGGCGTCTTCCTGCGCCTGATGTGGGAGGTGTGGGCGTGCGAGCGCACCGACATGTTCCTGCAGCTGGTGAGCTTTTTCGCCACGATGGTGCAGAACCCCATGTACGAGAAGACGATCGGCCTGGCGGTGTACGGCTCCCAGGGCTGCGGCAAGGGCACGCTGCTGACATTTATGAAGGAGGTGCTGGGTCCGCTCTACAAGGTGGTGGATATGAAGCAGGCCGGCAGTAGCTTCAACGCCAGCTACGCCGACGCGTGGCTGGTCTTCTTTGACGAGTTTACCGCCAGCGACGTCAAGGGGCGCTTTGACTCGTTTGTCAAGAAGGCCATCACGGAGACGGACGGCGTGTGCGTGAACAAGAAGTACGCCCAGGAGGTTTACATGGATGTGGTGACGTGGGTGATCATGGCCGGCAACGAGCCCTACCCCGCCAGCGAGCGCCGCCTCCAGCTGGTGAACTGCTCCAACGCGCATGTGGGCGACGCCGACTACTGGCAGCGGCTGAACGCGCACGACATGGGCGAGCTGAGCAAGCACGTGGCCCTGTGGCTGAACCTGGTGGACGTGGAGGCGCTGCACCGCCAGGGCTACAACCTGCGCACCCGCGTGACGCCCGAGGCGCTGTGGATGAACATTGCCGCTACCCTGAACCCGGTGCAGCAGTGGGTGAAGCAGATTCTGGAGGACGGCTCGCTCTCCGCGCAGGTTGACGCCGAGTCTGGCCATGGGCGCGGGCTGGCCTGGAGCGATCTGCTGCGCCAGTACAAGGCCTTTCAGCGTGACACGGGCAGCCGCAGCCACTTTGACGCGGGCATGTTCAAGCGCGAGGTGCGCGAGTGCTTTGCCGGCCCCACCACCCTGTCGTGCACGGAGGACTTTGTGCAGCTGGCCCCAGACCTCGACGCGCTGCGCATGGCCTTTGCCGAGTCGCTGCACATCTTCCCCAGCCAGGCAGAGTGCGCGCAGCTGTGGGAGGCGCACACCCCCTACGAGCCGGCCGGCGCCCCCGTGCCCTACCACTTGGTGCCGATGCGCGTGCCGGTGGCGCCAGACGTCGAGTTTAACACCACAGTTTACCAAGACAGCCGCGTGCCTCTGCCGGGGGCGGGGATGGAGGGGCGCTTCCTCAGAGGTCAGCGTGTGCGGCGGCTTTCTCGCTAGCGTCTTGCATGGGGGGAGGGGGGGCGATGTGGGGCTGGGAGTTGTGGCAGTGCACGCTGTACGCCAGCTGCGTAAAGAGGACGGCCAACTTGGCCTCGGCGCTCTGGCTAAAGTAGTGCTGGTACTTGATGCTGAATTCCTCCAGCGCCTCGGCCATGGGGCTCGCCTCGCCCGAGTGCGGGTCGGGCTGCAGGCTGTTGGCAAATGCGGCGCCAATCCCGATCTGCTGCTGGTTCTGCGCATGCAGTTGGCCCACCTGGCCCGGGAAGCGCGCGCTCACCGCCTCCAGCCCGCTGGCGCCACTCTGAAACATAAGCTTGCACAGCTCGAACGAGTTGCCCTGCCCCACCAGCTGCTCCACCTCCTTGTCTACCGCCTGGTGCTTGGCGAGGCTGTCGCTCTCCTTGAGGCGCATGTCGTGGCCCTCAAACTTGCGCGGCCACCGGCGCGTGTAGGCCTCGACGCGCAGGCGGATGCGCGCCTTCATGGCGGCCTCCTCATCGGCGGTGGGCTTGGGCTCCTTGGCCGCCGCCTTGGCCTTGGCGGCGGCCTTGGGCTTGGGCGCCTTGGCGGGCGTGCTGGGGGCAGGGCCCGCCTCGGCCACTGCGTCTTCGGCGTCGGTGGGCTCAGTGGTGGGTGCCTTGCGGCGGGCGCGCTTGCGGGGGCTGGGCTTGTCGGGCGCCGTCTCGGCCACCGCCGCCACGCTGAACTGCTCGGCAAAGTCGGCCATTTTGGGAGGCGAGTAGAATTTGGGGCACCTGGTGGCGGAAGCACTCTAGGGGCGGAGGCCTGGGGTGGAGGGCAATGACGTGGCGCGCGTTCATAACAAGAGGGAGACGCCGGTTCATAGCTCACACGGGCTTAGAATGTCGGCTGTGCTGGGCCAGGGCCGCGTGACCCTCAGCGGACAGGTGGTGGCCTACGGATGGCGGGCCCCCACGGAGCCGGGCCGGCCCCCCACTGTGGAGGTGTTTCAGCGGGGCCCCAGTGAGGTGGCGAGCATTGTGGCCTACTTGGGAGCCGCCTACAGCACGGACGTGGCGTGGATGGAGCTGCCGAGCCTGCCGCACTTTGCGCTAGTCTACAACCGGCACGCCGTGGCGCCCGGTAACCTTTACGGCAGCCTGGCCACGGAGGGCGGGTGGTGCGTGCGCGGCAACGTGCTGCTTATGCTGAACTCGTCACTACCTGCCAGCCTTCGTCACACTCGGCCGACCACCGCCGCGGCCGCCGAGGCTCCAGGGGTGCGGTTTCATCGATGGCAGCAAACACAGTGTTCCGCAGCACATAGGTCTCGCCGTCACAGCCACGGAGAACGGCCATAAGGGGGTAGGGGTCGTGGTTGCCGTTGCGCCCCTTGCTGCGGTAGTGGCCGGTAAACGAGTAGCCCCCCTGGCAGGCCTCCAGCAGCTCCTTGCCCGTGGTGGGCAGAGGCAGTGTGTCCATCAGCACTTGGGTGTGGTCCTCCCAGGTGCCGTCAGGGCGCTGCCGCCGGTCCGGAATCACACGGCACTTGTACAGAGCGGCCATAGTGCACGGCGGAGGGCTGGAGAGCTCCCGGGCGGTCTTAAGACGGCACCGGCGGCTGGCGAGCCCTCCAACCATGGCGGCCCAACCCTCCACCATCACGCCGAGCATGTGGTCTCCGCCCACGTCGCCGGTGCCAGAGGGCTGCCATGTGCTGAATCAGCGCGACATTGAGCAGGTGCGCGACATCATGTTTCCCGCCGGTACGCATGTGGCCTACTACAACGACATCGGGCGCATGTGCTCCTTCGAGATCAACGAGGGCGGCACCGGGCGCAACATGACGGCTCAGGCGACCTTCCCCATGACGCGGGCGCGCACTTCGATGGCGTTTGATGCGCGGCTGGCGGGCAACTGCGTGGGCGACGCGCGGGTGGCGGTGCGCGTGGGCAGCAAGTGGTACGCGTGCTTTGCTCTGGGCCCGCTTGACACGCTGGCAGACGCAGTGCCCGGTCCGCCGCCCAGCCCGTCAGCGGCGACGCTCGAGGCTGGGGCTGGGGAGTAGCAGGCCCATGGTGCCGGTGAGGGTGCTCATGTAAACGGCCGTGTTATCCTTTGGGCGCCACCACAGGTGCACCATGCAAAACAGAATCACCAGCAGCCCCACTGCCAGCTGCCCCACGTAGACGATGGCCGCGCGGCTGGTGGTGGCGCCGCACACCTGCCACTGCTGGCTGCTGGCCTCGCTGGGCACATCGTCGCGCCCCACGTCCAGGTGCACGTGCTCGTCGCGGCGCATGTTGTTCATTTCCACCGCCACGCTGGGCCGCGCCCCGGGCGGTGTGTGGTTTTCGCTCATGCTAGCGTAAACTTGGGCGGCGCCTTGCGCGGGTCCTGGTACGTGATGATCTTCACACCGCTGGGTGGGGTGACGTGGTACTTGGGCACGCCGTACGTGCTGGGCACCTTGGTGATGACGGTGCCGTGCAGCGGAAAGTGGGGCGCCTCCCCGGGCTTATACACCCGGATGTGTGCCTTGACGGGGTGTGGCTGCGGCTTGTGGGTAGCAGGAGCGTTCCCGCGCCGCGAAAGCAGCAGCAGACCGAGACCCCCTGCGGCTACAGCTGCAATCGTGTAGGGGCTTTCCATTTCTACACCTAGAATAGAAAGCATGGCGTCGGAGAGCCCTTTCCGGTCTCGGGCGGGGTCCCGCATGTCAACAATGGCAGAGGTCCTGCGCGCGCGCAGGCGCGCGGCATCGTCAAGGGTCCGTCGCACGCGAGAGGGATCGTCAAGGGTCAGGTACCTGCCGCCAATTGATGCGACGGAAGACGACGACGAGGCGGGTCTGCTGGCCACCCCAGGCGCCGAGGCAGTTGGGCGCTTTGACATTGAGCCAGCCGAGGCAGGCGACGAGGAGCCGCCGCGGCGTGGCGTAGCCCAAAAGGCCCCGCGCGATGCCTTGCACCGGTTCCGCGAAGCTCAAGACCGAGCTGCCAGCGAGCGCCGTGAGCTCAAGCGGGCTGGTCGCCGGAAGACCAAGACTCCTTCGCCGAGGCGCAGTCCGTCGCCCATGGCCCCAAACGTCTTTGGTGACCCCGCCGCTGGGCCCGCCCCGCGCGACGACGACCCGCTGATGGGCGCCAACTTTGCCCCTGCTACACCGGCCCCGCCGCCCCTGCCCCCGAGCGCCGCCTTGGGCATGGCGGCCCCGGCCGACGAGGACGAAGAGGCCGCAATGGACGAGCTGGAGCGGCAGATGTCGGAGCAGGCCATTGACCCCGACTTTGAGACGTGGCCGCAGGTCCTGCCTATCAAGCTGCTGGGCGGCAAAACGCGAGGGGGCAAGCCTCAACAGAAGCGCCGCGGCGTGCCGTCGCGGCTACTTGAAGACGACGAGTTGCTGCAAGCACACCACCTGATGGTTGGTCAGTACACCCGCGACAGCGACAAGCAGCACGACGTATTCACGCGAAAGAAGAACGTCGGCACGTACTACTTCCCCGCGACAAAGGAGGCATTTGACCAGCTGACCAGACTGGCCGTGATCGCGGGGACACCCGGGCACCCCAAGCGGAAAGCCGCCTCTGCCTTTATCAAGCGGTCTGAGATGCAGGGCGTCGACGACTTTACGTCAGAGGCTTCGGCCATCGCGCGCATGCGGTCGTATCTACCCGGAGACTGGACCGATGCGCAGCGGGACGCGGCCCTCGACAGCCTACGCAGCAAGACCAAGGCCCAGAAGATGGCGGAGCTGAGCGCAGCGCGCAAGGCGGTGACGCAGGCCGCGCAAGTGGACAGGATTGCGCGGGCACGCGCGCACGCGGCTCGCCCCCGTGCTGACCGCGCCCGCACCTTCCACGATCTGGTGCGCAGCGCGTGGGATACCAAGGAAGGGTTTGACGAGGATGGCTGGCTGAATGATCTGACCAAGGCCAACAAGCGCGTGGCCCGCGGCACTGACGGTGAGATCAGCCGGCAGATTGCCACCTGGCTGCGGGAGGCCCGGTCCAAGCCCGACAAGCCCCTGACGGTCGCGCAGAAGCGCACCCTGTTGCGGACAGTTGACGTGGAGGGGATAGACGACGGCACGTTCGGGCGCTAATTCTAGTGCGCGGTAAATGGCCCTGTCGCCTTTCTTTATTCTAGCCGAGTGGCGGCAAGATGACGAGCCGACAAGCGCACGCCGTAAGCGATCTGCTCCGCCTGAGCAGGGAGGCGCTGGGGCAGGGGAGCCAGACACATCCGAGCGGCCCCCGCTTCGCCGACCTGGTGGAGGCGCTCACGCTGAACCTCGGGGTGGCGGTGCGGAAGGCGCGGCTGCCCCCCGACGAAGCGCGCGAGGTGACGAGGGACTGGAATCGCGCCGTGAGCGCGCACAGGAGCGGAATCATCGTTCCAAATCTCGCGGAGGCCACGAAGCCCAAGGCAGCCGCGACGCCGGTGTGGCACGTGGCCACCGTTGAGTCGACGGTCGGACTAACGCGCCACTGGTGGGAGTCACCACCCATGGATGTGGAGGTCACGGTGTTGCTGACGCTCTTGCGCGAGACGGAGACCATCCACGCCGTACTGACAACCCTGGGCATGCCGGTGCCGGTGGTGGCGATGGCCACGCGTCTCTCCGTTGGCCAGCACCTGGCCGAGCTCGGTACGAGTGATGCGCTGGAGTGGTTTGCAAAGGCGGCGGTTACCTACCGAGCGACCCTGGCGGCGGCCAGCACGCTGTCCCCGGGCGCCGCAACGTGGGCAGAGGTCCTGAAGGAGGCACCACTCGACCAGGACGGTGACGGGGAGACGGAGGCAAACGCGGAAACGCGCGCGCAGGCGTACTACATCCAGCAGCGACTCACAGGTCTCGTGCAGCGGGCCGAGGCGGTGGTCGACGCGGCGCTGACGGGGGCAAACGAGGAGGTCACAGAGCTTATACGCGAGCGCGTGGGTGGGGTGGGCGCCGAGTACTTTGGGTGGGTGCGCAACAACCTCCCTGTCCAACCAGAAGACATCATCCGCGGTTTGCAGCGGGGGCGCCCTCTTAGCAGGGCGCAAGAGGCGGCAATAGCGGCGGCGATGGCAAGGGCACCAGAGTCTCAGTACCCCTTTGACGGGTCTATCCCTGCCAGCACCCCACTGCAGGTGCTGAGGGGGGTGGGGGGGGCGCACGATGACCCAGACGAAGACTTTGCATACCACGACGTGCTGAAGCGTATTGTACTGTGCCCAAGCACTGACATGCGCGTCAGCATGCTGCAGTCTAAACTGGTGCCAGACGAGAAGCGGCCGGACCTCCACTATGCGGTGGAGGCCATGAAAGGCAATGCCTAGGCCGCGCGCTTGCCCACCGCAATACGCCCACTGCTTCCCGGGCTGCGCTGGTCTGGAGGGGGGGCGCCATCCGGCCACGCCTCGTCGGTGAGCAGAGTAAACGGCCCTGGGTCTTTTGCGCACGTAACGTACAGGGCGCCCGCTTGCGTTCCGCTGTTGTCCACAACCACCACCTTGCGCTCCCCGTTGTCACCGCACGGGCCCGTGTTTTCAGCCAGGATGCGCCGCGTGCCTTCGATACTCTCGCTGTACAGGCTCATCCAGTTCTCGTGTATGGCCTGAATGTTGCGCTTTTGGTGCTGCAAAAACACAAACACAAAGTCAAAGTTGTTGCGGAAGCTAGGGGGGAGGGCGAACGCGTCCTGCACGTTGAAGATGACAGTAATGCCGTAGTGCCGCCCCATAGTGAGCACCTTACTGAGAGCCGGGTCGCTGCGCATCTCGTGCATGCTGTCACCCATGATGTCGTCAAACATGATAAACATGTCGTGGTTGTCGACCCGCTCCCCGGCCTTCATACGCGCCGCCTCTTCTTGCTGGGCCCGCAGAAGCTCTAGCACTAGGGTGCTGCTGTAGTCGGCGTGGATGAGGGCATCGGGGAAGTAGTCTTGCCAGAAGCCGGTAAACTTGGTCTCGCTGAAAATGAGGCCCTTGGCAAAGCGCTTGCGGAGGCTGTGAATCTGCCACCGGTTCAGGAAGCTCTTTCCGCTGCGGCGCTTGCCCAGGTTGCAGATGACTGGGTAGTCTACTTGGCTAAGGCGCGCCAGGTCCCACTGGGGCAGGTGTGTGGTGGGGAGGTTAGGAGGGGCGTGCTCGTCTACGGGCCCCGCGCCATGCTCCCGCACCACGCATGTGTGGATGAGGCGACGGGCGCTGCTGGGCAGGGGGGCCGCCATTACGCGGGGCCGCTAGAAATCCGGGTACTTTACGTCGTGGTACACCACGGCGGGTACGTGCACAATCTCAGGGGGCTGCGTGCGCGCGCACTCGAGCCACAGTCGTACGAGGCACCCGCCCAGGTTACCCGCGGCCATGCATACCACGACCCCGGCAAGCAGGGCGACCCACCACCACATCACACCAGCCACGACACACAGATCTCGGCCGGCGCGGCGACAGGAACCGCGTTAAAGTTGACACCCGCGCCAAAGGGGGACCCGTTGGTGGTGGTCACAGAAAGGCTGGCGGTAGATGCCTGGATCTGCAGCGACATAAGCGTCTCCGCGTTGTTCTGGAAGCCGTTAATGGTCTGCAGCTGGTACACCTTAGCTGCGTCATAGGCGAAGGGCGGGAGGCCCACAAGGTTGAAGCTAAAGCCGGTGGCGGTGTCAGACGTGGTGCGGGCGATGCGGGCATGCACAATGTCGCCCACGCGGGTAAAGGTTGCAGTCGAGTCGGTGAAGCCGCCGTCTGCCGTGAGGGTCACAGTTGCCGACTGGGCCTGCGCGGTCGCCTGCCCCCCACTGGCCACGTCGTCGTGGTCAAACACGTCCTTCTGAGACGCGCCGTTGCTGACGCGCGCAACACTACCGTCGGCAAGCTTGAGGCTGAGGTTCGGCATTTCTGCCCTCCGACTAGAAAATGGATTGGTGGCTGCTCACAATGGTACTGGTGGCGCTGCTGTTTGTGAGCCTCGGGGCGGGCGCCACGCTAGTGGCATACACAAAGTGCGCCGAGGGCAAGGAGGACGAGTATTTACCACCGCGGCCGCCGCCCTACAGTGCCTAGGCGCAAATGTCCATGAAAAAGTCGACATAGCGCCAAAACTTGTCGGGCTCAGGGCCACTCTGTATCTTCTTGGCGTCCTCCACGTCCACGCCAAACACCTCGCCCACCACGTTCCAGTCGTGGGTGGCGAGAGCGTCGCGGTTGCGGTTCACCCACCAGCACACCGTCTCGTAGCGCTGAGTCACCAGCGCGGAGGGCACCGAGACCTCCCGCAGCTCCAGCCACCCCTTAAAGTTCTGACGTTTTTCTTCAAACAGCTCAGCCCGGGTAATGGTAGACGTCGCAGCCATCACAGTGCAGGGGCGCCGCTTTGTTGTGTGCTGCTACAGCGCCCGCCTCGTGCAGTGGTTCTGCCAGCGGCCGCGGCGCACGGAGAATGGCGAGATAGAGATGGTGGAGGCGTACGCGAGCGTGGGCTGCATGCTCAGCGCCGCCCATCGTCTAGGGTACCCCGAGATGGGCGTGGCTCTGGACTACGTGGGGCGCATGCCGGAGGCGCCCACGCACGACACAATAGGCGCGAGCCCGGGCCCGGTGGCGCCGCCGTGCGAGTGGATGACGCGGTTCGGGGTGGGGGGGGATATGGACGACAAGATGTGGGCGCAAACCTGGAACGAGGCCTTTTGGTTTCAGGAGCGCTGGCACCAGTTTTACTGCCAGGTAAATCAGCCCGCGCCGGCCATTTAACCACCCCGCGCGGAGGCCTCCATCCCTCCGCCGCGCCTAGTTGAACACACGCGTGATCTCGCCGCCCTGCACGCTAAAGGCCTGGTGGTGCCACGCCCAGATGGTCACAACCAGCGACTGCCCTGCCCGCACGTTGGTCAGCAGCCCCGCGTCACTGGCAATCCGCATCTGCGGGTTGTGGAGATTGCCAAAGTCCCGGTGGCCGTTGCTGTTGATAAAGTCTTCGGGGTTGGCGTCCCAGCACGCAGTGTAGATGCTCTGCGTGCGCGACTTGGCGCTAAAGTACAGCGGCTTGAGATAGTGGATGGCGTAGTTGTGGTCCGTCTCCGGGTGGATGGGGCTGCCGTTGGCAATCACCGTGTACCGGTCAATGTCATGGTACAGGTACGGCTCGGTGTCGTTAATGTTGGGGCCGCTGCCCAGCACGCCACCAGTGCCCGCGGGGCCGCTGGCCGGGCGCACCACCATGCTCAGGAACTTGGTGGGGTGGCGGAAGGTACGCAGCGCGATGTCGGTCGACTGCAGGTCGTTGGTCAGCGTCTGCTCCTGCACCTCCCACTCCAGGCTCTTGTAGGTGATGCCGTTCTGGCTGCCGTTCACGCGCGCCTCCAGCTCAGCCCTCTCCGCGGCAGTCAGGTGGATGTACGCCACCCGCATCTTCACCGCCGACAGCGTGGTAGTCAGGTTGGCCGCCTCGCCCGCGGCGATGCTGGCCGCGTCTTGCGAGGTGACGCGCTGCGCGCTCGACCAGGTAACCTTGATACGCAGCAGCTCGGCCAGCATGGAGTACGGCAGGTACATCTGGCCCAGCCAGCCCCACCACACCGGCAGGTCCAGGACATAGCTGCGCTGGACGCTACCTGGGGCGCCCGCGTGCGCGACGGTATCGGCTAGACCCGTGGCGCCCAGGCCAAAGCCAGTCAGCTGGTCGAGGGGCACGCGCGCCTCCTCCTCGGTCAGCAGCGAGTGCAGCTGGAAGATGTCGTGCCCAGTGAACTGCTGGATCAGGTTGCTCAGGTAGGTCATGCGCACCTCCTGCACGGCCGCGTAGGCAGCGCCGCCCACCAGGCCGTAGTTGCCCACAGCGCCGCCCGCGCCCGAGTCGGCAACCTCCATGTTGAACATCAGCTGCAGTGGGCCGAGCATGTCGCCCGTCTTGGGGATGCGGAACTCGCTGGCACCCTGAAAGGTGGCCGCAGTCTCGGGCTGCACATCCAGCCGGTCGATGGCAAAGTTGCGCACCTTGGCCCACCCATTGTACTGGAAGGGGCTGCGCGACTCGTCGTGCAGGAACGGCGCAAAGACGCTGTTGTTGGCAGAGAGAGCGGTGTTGCCGAGACCAGCAACGCTGTTGGAGACGGAGCTAGCAGCAGCCATTGTGGTGATGGGGTAGAAAAGTTTACCGGCGGAACACACGCTCGCGCAGCTCCGGTGGCAGTCGCCCCAGGGTGCCTTGGCCGCGCTGCGCCATGAGCCCAGCCACGCGACCACCCTCGCGGCGCATGCGGGCAGTGTCGAGCACATCACGATTGGACGCTGCGACCTCTGCCCACATTGCATCCAAGTGACGAAGCATAATCTGCTTTTTCCGCTCCCGCGTGCGTTGCGCCAAGCGCCCACCGTCACCCTCAAACAGAGTGCCGCCAAGACCGCCACCCATCACCAAATCCAGGATAGCCCCATCCGCGTTGTAGGCGTCGGCGTCGTAATGCGGCCAGGGGACATTTCCCTCCGCTGCCTCATCGATGTAGTACGCTATAGCCTCCAACGTGGCTGCAGCCGCGGCGCGGTGCGGGTTTTCGGCCGCCATCACCCCAGGGGCATAGAATCACTCCGCGGGGTTTGTGTACCAGCCTGGGCAGGCCGCACAGCGCTCGCGTTTGGCGTAGTAGAGGATCAGCGCGAGCCCCGCCACCAGCACGATGGGAGCGTACTCCTCCATGGTGGGTGCGGGGTAGAATCACGCAGCCGCGGCGCCGGGAGCGCCCCTGGCAGCGTGAAGCTCGCGGCGGAAGTTGCGCTTGGCCCACTCCCGAATCGCCTCTGACAGGCTCGCATCGGCGGCGCCAAACAAGTCTGACAGCCCAGCATCTTCCATGTCGTCCTCGTCGAGGAAAGAGTTAAGCGCTGCAAGCACGTCGGCTGTCTTCCTCATCTGACCCGCTATGTCAATCATCGCATCTGCGGCGGCGTGGTCTTCCCCGTAATAGAACGAGACCGCATTCCTCAGCTCCTGGTACGCCATTTAGTTACGCGTAGAATCAATCAAATGGCGCCGATCATGTAGCTGGCCGTGAGCCCCCCCGCGATCCACGCCACCCCAGCGATAGCCAGACGCTCCACGGTGTTGGTGCGCGGGCCCATGTACACGAAGGTGCCGATACCAGCGGTGGCCCCAACCGCGACAGGGACGTAGGTGCGCTCGAGTTGGGAGACCATTTACCCTAGTCTAGAATACTCCCCTATATAGGGGGGGGGGGAAAGTTCTACCCCACGCACACCATGGGGGGTGGTTCGAGTACCGGCCGCGCGCTACCGCCACCCATGTCGCGGGAGGCGCAGGAGATGCTTGTGCGCCTGCATGCGCAGCAGTTCGGAGAGAGCGCCGCCGTGTCCCGGGCCATGCTGCAGCTGGGTGGGCTCATGCGCGAGCTGGCTGACTCCATTGCCGGCGCGGAGAGGGCCAGCATCACAAGCGACATGCTGGAGGAGGCCGGGGTGTTTGAGGTGGTGGAGCAGGCAAATGCCAGGGGTGTCGGCCGCATCTCTGACGCGTGGCCGGAGGGGTTCGAATAAACTTCTACCCCCACGCAGAATGGCCACCCACGACGACCTCATGCGCGAGTATGGCGCGCGCACCGTGCAAGAGGTGCTGGCGAGTGGCGACCGAGCGGCCACTGACTTCGTTACACTAGCAGAGGCGATGTCTGTGTGGCGGCAAGGCATCCGGGCGCGCCAGAGGGCCATGCTCACGGCTATTGTGAACGAGGCACGGGCGGGCGACCGCGACCGGTAAAGCATTTCTATCCCACCACTAGTATGGCCAAGACGCGCGCCCAGGCCCGCGCCACAAGTGTGGCTAACCGAGCGCGCCGGCGGGAGGCGGCCGCGGCGCGGCGCAACACCCCCGCAGCCGAGCGCCAGCTGGCGCGTATCCTGGACCCGGCCGCCACATTCAACACCCCAGAGGAGACTTTCGCGGGTGGTGCCCCCCGCATCGCGGGGCCTCCGCGCCGGGCCACGCGTCGGGTGGTGTTTGCCCGCGACCTCACCCGGGCGCCAGACCCGCCACCGCCCGCGGTGACAGCGGGAATCCTCGACGCGGCCTTTGCCCCGCGGCGGCGCCTCACTGACCCCAGTGGGCGTACCCTGGGCGAAGCTATGGACGACGTTCTTAACGACCGCGACGAGCGTGTGCTTGACGCCGCCATTGCGGGCAACCTGCAGGCGTTCGTGGACCCGCCCACCCGCCAGGAGGCGCTGATCAACGTGGACTTTGGGCCAGCGGCCATGACGCCCGCCGAGCGAGAGCGTGGGCGTGCTGCCCTCGACAGGCCCATCTCTGTACCCGAGCAGCGCGAGGAAGACATGATCTACATCCCGCCCCGGGCGCCAGGGCCACGCGCCGGTGCCCGCCCGACCCGGCCCACGGTCCGGGGCGTGAGCGCCGCAGCGCTGAAGGCATTTACGAGGGCCGAAGACAAGAAGGAGGCCCGCCGGGCTGCCCCCCGCCAGGGTCGCGGCCCCCGGACCACTAAGCCGCGGCTGCCATCGACGAGAGCCCCGCCGCGTGGCGCGGGTGGCCGGTTTGTCAGCCGCGGCGATACCGCAGCGCACTTTGCGCGCGAGGCGGAGATCATGGGCCGGGCTCCGCGTAAGGCGAGCAACAAGTGCGCGAGCGTGCGCCGCGCCGACGGCCAGTACGCCGACAAGACGAGCGCCCCGCGCAAGAAGTGCGCGAGCGTCCGCAAGGCGACGGGCCGCTATGATGAGGCACCCAAGCGCAAGGCCCCCAGCCGCAAGGCGAGCAGCAAGAAGGGCGGTGGCCGCGGCGGCCGCACCCCGGCGCGTGGGGCCGGCGGGCGCTTTGTGGGCAAGGGCGGCAGCCGCAAAAAGGCGAGCAGCAAGAAGTGTGCCAGCATCCGCCGCGACAACGGCCGCTACGACGACAAGAAGGCGGCGCCGCGCCGCAAGTGCGCCAGTGTGCGGGGAGCCAATGGCCGCTACTCCAAGTCGGCCAGCACCAAGGCGCGGCGCAAGGCGGCCCGCAAGCCGGCCAGCCGCAAGCGGGGCACCAAGAGCACCAAGGGCCGCCGCATCACCAACATCAAGGAGCGCCTCCGCAAGGCCCTGCGCGACGGGCGCAGCGACCGCAACTGGGCGCGCGACCGGCGGCGGGCCAACCTGAACCCGCTGCCCGCGAGCGAGAAGAGCCTCGAGGAGGTGCGCGGCATGACGCAGTACCAGCGGCGCCGCGCTGACGTGCGGGGCCTTGACAACGGGCAGTAAAGTTTCTAGCCCCGGGGTAACAATGTCGAGTCCCGCCGGCGCTCTCATGCGTGTGTACGCGGCCGTGGCCAAGCGCCAAGACGGAACTGCTACCCTGAACGCTAACCGCCGCAGCGAGATGCGCGCCCTGGGCAACCACGTCCGCAAGCTGGTGCGCGAGGGCCGCGGCGCCGAGCTGAACGAGCTGGAGGCCCAGTGGATGGCGGAGCTGGAGGGCGGGAATCGCACCCAGGCCATCCGCGAGGGGCGCGCGCGTGGCGCCGCCACGCGCGGTGGCCTCAGCCGCGAGCAGGTATTTGCCATGAAGGAGATGCTACGCCACAACAGCACGGGCGGCACCAAGTCAGCGCGCAGCTGGAACAGCGACCGCCGAAAGACCAACAAGAACGCCCTGCCCCTGAACCAGCGCACGTACGACCGCATGGCCCGCGGCATGCAGCCGAGGACCCTGGCCGGCATGGACGTGCTGGGCATCGACGCCGGTCTGGGCGAAGACGAGCTGGGGCCCAGCAACCTGCGCAAGAACCGCAGCCCCGCCCAGATGGCCGCGGCCCGCCGCCTGCACGCCCAGTACGCCGGCGTCCGCGGGGCCGGTGGCCGCTTTACCAGTGCCCGCCGCCGCCTGCCCGGGGAGCTGGGCGACGAGGGCGCCCGCATCGGCCCCGACCCGTTCGGCATCGAGGACGGCGACGCGCCCCCTGATGTACTCGCCGCCCGCCGCGCCGCTCGCCTTGGCGACGGGAACATTGAGGCCCGCATGCTGGCCCGGCTGAACCGCCTACGCCCCGGTGACGGCGTCGCCATGGGCTTTTAGCCGGTCGTGGGCGGCAATCGCCTCGCGGTAGCCCTCAAGGAGGCGCTGGGCGTGGTAGCGGTCTCGGGCCGGGGTGCGTGGATCGTAGAGCAACATGCGGACTTGGCGGACTGTCTGCTCCAGCCGCGCCCGCTGCCCTTCCAACTCCAGGCGCACCGAAGCCTCCGCCATTTGGATGCTTCCAGCCCTCCGCGCCACCCTTAAGGCGACAGGCGGGGTTCGTGCCCTCCAACCGCGATGACGGACGCGCACGAGGTACGGCTGGGTCTGGACATTGAGGCGGCGTACGACTTGCTGGAGCGGGCCAAGGTCGGCACAGTGCCGGTGAGCGTGGAGGAAGCGCAGGCCAACGTCACCCGCGCCGAGGATGCCCTGCGAGCCTACCGAACCCGAGCGGGCGTGCGAGCGGCTATTGACTGGATGGCTGCCCTCGACGCCCTCTACACTGGACCACCCCGGCCTAGTGTGCCGCCGGTGCAGCGCGTGGATCCACCCCCTGTTGACGTTCCGCCACCGCACTCTGCCCTACGTGATATGCGCTGAGTGTGGTGACATCCACTCACTACACACACCCTCAACTCAAAGTCTGGAAATGGGGTAAATATCCCATTGTACTGCCCCAAAAACAGATTATAGAGAGCCCCCCTCCCCCGTGCCCTCCAAGAGACATTCCCAGTCGCTGTCGTCGCCGCTGTCCGTCTCAGGGTCGGCCACAAACACCCATCCCAGCAGGTCCGTCATAAACCCTTCGGTCACGGCCGCGAGCGCGTCCCAGTCAATCATTTTGGTGGGCGGGTAGAATCACGGACACCAGGTGACCGTGATGGGCCCACTCTGGAAGGTCAAACCCGCGCCCAGCTCCACAGTCAGGTTGGTACCGTCAATGTTAAAGGCGCGCGACGCTCCGGCGCCATTCTCCGCGATGGTGAAGGTGCCCAGGTGCTCAGCGGTACGCGGGGCGTAGTTTCCAGCCCACGTATTGCCGTACGCGCCTGCACTGAGGTTTACTGCAAAGTTTGCAGTGACGTCGTTTGTCTGGACCGTGTTGTCAAAGCCGAGGCGGCACGTCACGACGTTTCCGATGCGGGTAATCTCGACGGGAATGGTGTAGGGGGCGGCCAGCCCACTGGTCGGTACAGCCGCATCCGCGCCGCTGCTGTAGTGGCGCATCTCGTTCTGGGGAAAGCGGGCCGCCTGGGGTCCGGCGAACGCTATGCCATTGCCGGCGGCCAGGCTCATGCCATCCGAGTTCACCGTGACCTCCACGGCGGCACCGACAGCGAGCTCGATAGTACTCCCGGGCGCATCCACGACGACCTTGCCGCTTCCCTGGCTCTGCAGGGTGACGTCGATGTTGTTCTGGCCTATTACGGCCAGGGCGTCGGTGATGTTGTTCCCTGCCACGTCGAGCGGAACCGTCAGGCCCACGCCCGTGCCCGTCACCCCTACGCGCGTCGTGCCGCCCGTCTGAAGCAGCACATCGCCCGCCACGGCATCCAGCTCCAGGTCCGTGGCCGACTGCACTGTCATGTTGGCAGCGGCGGGTCCCACCATGCTGGGGACGTTCTGCAGCGCGTTGAAGTTGACGTCGAGGGGCACAAAGCAGCGCAGATTAGTGTCGGTGACGACAAAGCGCCCCACAGCGTTGGTGGCCAGGCTCACCTGCTGGCCGGCACCCGTCGTGTCTACCAGCACGTTCTGGGTGGCGGCGCTTTGCAGCGTGAGCGCGCCCACTCCCGTACCGATGATCGTCGCCACGTTGTCGAGTTGGTTCCCGTTGGCGTCAAATGTGGCAAACAGCGTGAAGGCGGTGGGGCCCGCGGTGGCGATGCCTGTGCCGTTCACCCCCAGTGTAACCCCCTGCCCCGCGCCCGCGTCGACAAGCATGGCGCCACTGGTGTTTAGCTGACCCACACCCCCGCCCTCTGTGAGGTGCGTGCCGCTGGCGCCCTGCACCGCGTACGACAGGGCGTCTACCGCGCGAAAGCCGTTCATGTCGAGCTCGCTGGTGAGTGGGTTTGTGGCGCTGGTGCCATGCTCGGGGAGGTCGCGGATGCGGGTCGCGTCTGCGCTGACATGCAGGGTGGCCTGGCTCTGGCGCACAGCAAAGTTTGGCATTGCTACTCGTGTACTAGAAAGCGCGGCTGCCGCTCACATAGCTCCACCCAGGAAGCCCCACGCCACCAGACCTGCCCCCACCGCAACGAGTGGGTTGAGGGGTTGGCGGTGGTCGCCCTCAGACAGAGTGTGGGGACGCGCGTGGTAGCGGTCGCTGTGGTCTCCGGCTGCGACAGCTCCGTAGGTGCGGAACTGATGAGGCTGGGCGTGCGCACTGCGTCGTAGCTGATCGTGCTGGAGCTCGTGCGCCGCGTTAATCGCAGCGTGGTTGGCATCCATGCCGCGTTGCGGGGGGGCTAGAATGTTTACGCCGCAGCCGCGTGGCGCGGAAAGCGATCCGCCCCGGCTGCCTGGTGGGGCAGGGGCTCGAAGAACGTCTGCATATCTTGCACCGCCGCGTACTTCTCCGCGATAAGTAGTTCAGCGTGGTGATGGCTACGGTGGGGCCCTCCGCCGTCTGCCACACCGTCCCTCCGTCCATCCAAGGCTCATCGAGCGCGTGTGCCACAGTGAGGTGCAGGTACGCAGAGTTACCCGAGACGAGCGTTAGCTCCTCCACCGCCAGGGCGGCGTTCAGTGTGATGGCCATAGCGTTTACGAGCTAGAATACAACCCTACGCGTTCCCCGCCCCAGCCAGGCGCCCCTCAACCACCGCGAGCTTGGCCTCCAGCACGCCCATTCTCTCCACCACCGACGCCAGCATGGCGGCAGTGGCGTTGCTGCGCTGCCCCCCTCCCCCCTTGCCCTTGGGCTTGCGCGCCTTGAAGGTCGCGCCGTCGTCCTCCAGCTCGCACCACAGGCCGCACCCGTCGTAGTCTTCGCTGCACTTGAAGAACGCGTAGCCGCCCTTAGTCTTGCTCACCCACACCCGACCCATGTGGCCCTTGGCCTGGCACGCCGCCTCAGGGCAGTTCAGCGCATTCCCGTGCAGCCCCTTGGCCATCAGCGCCACATACTTGGCTGGGTCCTGCCCCGTGTTCTGCTCCGCCCCCCCGTAGCTCTGGAACGTCGCTGCCATGTTTCTACGCAAGGGGCACGAAAAATGGCACTTGCTAACGACGCGACGTTTGTGCTCTCGGCGGTGACGGCGGGGGCGACGACGGGACTCATGTACCGCTACGCGCTGGCCACCCCGGCAGTGCGACAGGCTATGTCCCAGGGCCCCGACCGCATCCCCTGGGAGCTACTCAAGCTCATGGGGGTGGCGGGGGCGTCGAGCGCACTGGCGCCAACGGTTGCGGGTGCGGTGTTTGGTCAGATGGTGACGATTGCGTAGCGCGCGCGCATAGCGCAGGCGGTACACCCACCAGAACCTTGACAATGTGCTCTTCGATATCGCCACCGGACAGGTCAAAGAACAACGCGTGCTGCTCTAGCGCCTGCTTGCAGATTTGTGCCAGGTACCGCCGCTGCTCCTCGCTCCCATTTAACCGCGATTCCAGCCCTCCACGCGCGGAGGCCTCCATCCGCTCAAGTACTGGCCTCCGCGGGTCCGCCACGTCACACCGACTGAGCACAAAGGTTGTGTAGGTACTCTCGTTGATGGCGGCCACGATAGGGGCGCAGGCGGCCAGGGACTCGCTCGTGACAGGGATGGACATGCTGGGCGACGATGTGCTGTATATGCTGCTGGGCGAGTGGGTTGTGGGCACCTCTGGCGACACAGCTACCGACGAATTAGAAAACATCCGACAGGTATGCCGGAGGTGGTCCCTCCTTTTTCCCGCCAACGGCAAGCTCTCGCGCCTGCCGCCCCGCCGCTACTGGTGGCGCTCCGTGGTGGACCACAGCCCCGAGTGGTTCCGCATGCGGCGCCAGTGGCGCGTGCCTGGCGTCAAGGGCAACGTCTACCGGCAGACGGTGCCCACCTACCGCATCGAGGAGCGCGTCGACAGCGTCGTGCGCCTGTGCGTCGGCGGGTTCGACATTGCCGCGGATAACGTGCCCGGTGCGCGCCGCATCAACCAGACGGCGACCGAGGTGGCCTCGGGCAAGTGGGAGTCGCGCGCTGTGTACCCCGAGGGCTTCCAGATCGGCGCGTACCTGAGCCAGCTTGGGCACGCCGGGGAGGAGGAGATTGCACTGGCGCTGGGCGAGGAGCTGGACCTGCCCGTGGTTGCCTACCATCCCCGCCTGGATGTGCCGGCCGTGGTGCACGGCGGCCTCATGTTTTACATGCGGCGCGCTGCCGCCAACCCACCGTGGACGATTCAGGTGGGCGACGGGCCCGTGGAGCGCATCCCCGAGCCCAGCGTGCTTACGGCCACCCCCGACATTATCGTCAAGCCCGGGGCGGGGTGGGAGGGCGCCTTTATCGTGGAGGTCAAGACGCGCAGCCCTTACACCGTGGGGGCCAAGCCAACTGCGGCCCACATCCGCCAACTGCACGCGCAACTGGCCGCCAGCGGGCGCATACGGGCGGGCTTTGTGCTGCGCTACCAGCCAGCCAGTGGTCAGGTGGTGTGCCGATTTACAACACTTTGCTGAGCAGGAACCCCGCCGCCACCCCCACCAAGAACGACACCCCCAGCCCCTGCACGAGAACCTCCTTCTCGATGGTGACTGTGGAGCAAGACGGCACCGGCGGCGCCGGTTTTGTCACGCGAGGCTTGGTCTTGCGCCCGGTGTCGGTGGGCTTGGCCTTGGGCGCGGGCGCGAGGGGGCCCGCGATGATGGGCGGCGCCTTTTCGTGCTCCTGTACCTCTGTGATCATGGTTGGCGGGCGAATAGAATTTACTGCCCCACCGCAGACGCGATAATGGCGCTCAGCTCCACCTCGTCGCGCTCCGTCAGCCGCGGGTGCTCCCCAAACACGCGCGCGATGGCCTGCTCGAACAGCGCCACCACCCGGTAGATGTTGTCTTCGTTCTCCTCCACCCAGTCGTCCGGTGAGTCCTCCTGGTAGGGCTCCGTGTCGCTCTCGTACTCGCTCGACATTTCTACCGCGCCTTTAGAAAATGGACCAGGACCTGCGGCAGCCCGCCAGCGAACGCCCCCGCCGCCGCAACCGCCGCGGCGAGGAGTTTAGGCCCGATCAGGAGGAGGAGATCCAGCGCCTTATCGCGCAGGGGCAGAACGCCATGCAGGAGCTGGCTGACGTGATCGCGGCGCTTACGGGAATGCTGAGCGGGTAAAATCGATGGTTTTCTAACCCTAACGTAACAATGTCGGCTGCTGATCCCCTCTCCATCGGCATGCTGTTTCAGGTGGCGGCCGCCGAGCTGGTATGCCCGAGTTGCCTGGTGGTGGCGGGCACCAGCGTGCTGCTTGCACAGGCGGGCGTGATCGACTACACGGCGAACACGGTGCGGAGCATCATGCCCAACGTGGGAAACAGGACGAAGCAAGCGGTGGTGGCGATGAGCACGAGCTATGTGTCGGGTGTGGTGGGGCGTTCCATCTACGCCACCTACTTCCGCCCCGACATCGGGGCCAAGATTATGGCATCGGGCATGGCGGGTGACTCTTTCTAGGCGGCGCGCGAAGGTATGCGCTATTTTAGTGTAGATCCAGGCCTGCGCACGCTGGGGTGGTTCTGGCTAGACACGGATAGTACACCGCGCTGCGGTACCCACACCACGTGCACTGGCGCGCTCAACCAGGCCGCAATGCACGCGGGCATGCGCGCCTTTATGCACGAGCACAAGGCGGACATGGACGCGTGTGACACACTGGTGGTGGAGGGGCAGTTTCCGCGCGACTTTCGCACGAGCCTGTGCGCGCAGGAGGTGAGCATGATAGTGGCGGTGTACGGGCACAAGACACAGCTCGTGTCGCCCGCGGTAGTGGCCAGGCGCTTCGGGATGCCCAAGGGGGACAGACTCGCCAAGAAGCGTGCCACAGTGGCGCTGTTTGAGCGGCACCACCCGCGCCTGGCCGCGAGTGTCACGGGCACGCGCAAGCACGACGTGGCAGACGCGTGGTTGAATATCATGCAAGTGCGCGGCTTTTCTAGCCCTGACGCAGAGACGCTGAAATGGGGATTTTCGGCAAAGCAGTTGGCAGCATCACGCACGCGGCCGGCAGCATCGAGCACACCGCCGGCGGTCTCGTTAACGGCGCCGCAAGCACCGCTAGCGGCATTGCCGGAGGAGCCGCCCATGCCGCCAGCGGCGTCGTTGCCGGCGTCGGCTCCGGTGTGTCACGACTAGCCGGCGGGGCCTTGGAGGTCGGGAAGGATGCGGTGCACCTGGCCGAGGAGGGGGTGCAGGACGCTGAGAAGCTGGCAGGCCGGGCGGCCAAGGCGGCAGAGAACCTACTCAGCAGCCCCATGTTCCTGATCTTGGCGGTGGTGGGCGGTGGGGTGCTACTGTACGTGTTTAGCCAGCAGCAGCAGACAGCGCGAGTGGTGGGCGGGAATCTGGCAAAGAACCCCGCACTGGCCATGGCGTAGCGGGGCTTTCTAGCCCTGTCGTAAAAATGGCCAACGGAGGGTTCCAGACCTCCACTGTCGCCGTGGGTCTAGTACTGATGGTGGTGGGCTACTGCGCCCTTAAAAGCGGCCCTGTCCGGGTGCGTGGTCCTGTGCACGCGGGGCGCCGGCGACCCATCCTCGGTCAGACGACAAACACCCAATGAGTGCGGGCTGCTGCGCCAACCCCAGCATCGTCGAAGACCGCGCCGAGGGCCACAATGTTTGCACCGCTTGTGGAGTGGTTCAAAGCGGGCCTGTATTTGATGGTTGGAATGATCATAGTACTCCTCCACGTGCTGCATGGTGTCGAAGCTTCCATTGGTCTGAGCGGCTTGCGCAGCTGTCTGGTATCGAGCCTCGTATTTGTGACCGTGACTGGGCTCTCATTGTGGCGGCGGCTGAGCGGCCCGAGTGGCAGGGGCGCCTGCGAGACCGCGAGTCTGTCGCAGCACTACTCCGATCTATAACCGCCGAGCCCAGCCACAACATTCGCCGCACGCGGTGGATGCACTACCGCGGCACCTTCAAGCGGCGCACCTTTGGGGTGTACACGGAGAAGTGGCAGACGATCCTGGCAGACCTGGGCACGGGCTTCCGGGTGCCGGAGATCAACAGCGACATGCATGAGCATCTGCACCGCATGTTTCAGGAGGTGCAGGTGGCCTTCGGGGTGGCGCGGCACACACCCGGGTGCGACGGGCAGCCAGGGTGTCACCGGCGCACCAAGTGCCGGCACAACTTTTACAACTACGACGCCACCTTTCGCGCCTTCCTGCTTTTGCTGTGGCAGTCGGGGGCGCACCCCCAGGCCGCTGACGTGCTGCGCTGCTTCCCCCCGCTGACAGGCAAGCGCGCGGAGCAGTTTGAGTGCGACTTTCGCCGCCTTATCCGCGCGGCGGGGTGGGACTGGGTGCGCGACGAGTGGGTGGTTGTGTAAATGCGTTTCTACCCCCCCACTTAGCGATGCCCAACTTTCGCATCGCCACCCGCAAGGAGGTGTACGTGGTGGAGAATGCCCCGGGGGGTGCGCACACCATCGTTGACGCCCCCAACAACGACGGCGGTGGCACCGCGCCCCCCGAGGCTGCCCTGTTGAACCCCCTGACCGAAAACCTCGACGCCGCCGGCTTCAGCCTCACGGATGTAGACGAAGTGTCGGGCGCCGCCGGTGCAGACATCGACATCGCGGCCTCAGTGGGCAACGCTGCGCGCGTGCGCGTGAACGGAACCAGCGCCCTGGTGTGCACCGAGAACGAGCTTTGTCTGCTGGCAGGCGGGGCACCCCAGCTCGAAGTGCGTGCATCTGGGGTCGTCTCGCACACGTCCGTGTCGGCCGGCGCCAATGCAGTCACCAGCAGCCATGTCCCCAGTGCCGCCAGTGACCTGTGCAACAAGGCCTACGTGGACCTCCTGGAGGCGGGCCTCAAGTGGAAGTTTGGCTGCCGTGCCGGAACCACCGCTAACGTCGACCTGTTGACCGGTGGCCTGCTCACGGTTGACGGGGTTGTCTTGGTGGCGGCAGACCGTGTGCTGGTAATAGAGCAGGCTGACCCCGTGGACAATGGCATCTACGCCGCGGCTGTGGGCGCCTGGGTGCGCACCACTGACTTTGATGGGACCCCCGCCAATGAGGTGCAGGGTGGGAGCACGACGCTCATCACCGAGGGCACCACACTGGCGGGTACGCAGTGGACAGTGTCGGGTACGGGCAACGTCAACGTAGGCGTCGACCCGATCGTCTTCATCGAAACCGGGCTCGGGGTGGGGCCACACACGCACGACGGCACAGACATCGTGAGCGGGATGGTTTCGCGCGCCAACCTCCCCGTCGGAACCACGGGCGTGGACGTTGCCGCCGGGGAGCACCTCCACAACGGCCAGACGATCACGCCCGCGGCCGTGACTATGAGCAACCCCGCGGCGCTGCAAACGTCGACAGACACGCTGAACCACTACCAGTACGCGAGCGGTACGCTTACCAATACCGACTTTATCGCCTTTGCCGTCAACCCCGTCGCATACCGCGTGCAGCGGGTTGGGAATCTGGTAGCGGTGAACATGGCGGTAGGGAGCACGACGGGGGGGCCTGCCGACGGGCGCAACGTGACACTTAGCTCCCTGCCGGTGTGGGCGCGCCCGACCCAGCTCACGACGGGCACACCCTTTAGCTACCGCACCGACAACAAGCTCGAGAAGGGGGTGGTGTACATTAGCGCGGCCGGGGTTGTAACGCTAAAGCCCAGGAAGGATGAGGAGTGGAAAAACGGGGACCCGGTGGTGATTGGGGCAGAGACGGTGGCTGATCCGCAGGTGCCGCTGCGGTGGACCTTCACCTTTATGCTCTAGCGCTTTCTAGACTACGTACACGGAATGCCCAACTTTCGGCTGCACACCGCCGCCGGGGATCACTATGTCGTCCGAGGCAGCGCCGGCGCCACTGAGACTGTTGTGGATGCGCCCCAGAACGACGGCGGTGGCACTGCGCCACCTGAGTCGGCCTTCCTCAACCCCGCCACGGCCAACCTCGACATGGCCAGCAACGACATCACTGGCGCGGCTGTCGTGCAGGGACCGCCCGCGGCTGCGATCTCGCTTGACGCCGTGGCTGGCCAGAGCGCCAGTGTGAGCGTCGCGGGCACCCCCAAGCTCACCGCCACAGGGGCGCAGCTGAGCGCCACGGTGCCCCTGACGATGGGCGCAAACCCCGTCACCGGTACCTACACACCCACCACCGTGAACGACCTTGTGACCAAGGGCTACGCGGATGGGCTCTTTTCGGGCTCCGTGTGGAAGACGGCGTGCCGCGCCGCCACCACTGGGAATGTGCTCCTGGCGGCGGCGGGTCTGCTGCCCCAAGACGGCGTGACGCCCATCGCCGGAGACCGCGTGCTGGTGCGCGCCCAGACGGCCCCGGCGGAGAACGGGGTGTACGTGGCCGGCGCAGTTGCCTGGACGCGCGCCACGGACTTTGACGGCACTCCAGCCAACGAGGTGCAGGGCGGGACGAGCGTGCTGGTGCAAGAGGGGACCCTTTACGCGGGTACCCAGTGGGCGGTGAGCAACGCCGCCGGCAACGTCAACGTGGGAGTCGACCCCATGACGTTTGTGCAGATCAGCTCCAGTGGGGTGCACACACACGACGCCAGTGCCATCACCACAGGCACGCTTGACCGCGCGCGCCTGCCGGTGGGTACCACTGCCAGCGACGTGGCGGCGGGAGAGCACGTGCACGCCACGCAGGCACTGTCGTTTGCCAGCAACAGCGGCTGGGCAAACGCCGCGGCGCCCACCGCCACGCCAAGCACCGTCATGAGCTACTTCCGGGGCGCGCCTGTTACCCTGACGCTGAATAACCCGGGCAGCTCCTCTCCCATTACCGGCGACATTTGGCGCATGGGAAACCTTGTCACGGTGAGCCTGTCAACCTTCTCGGTTAATCTCACGGGCGCGGCCACCTCTGTCTCCACCCTGGGCATGCCAGCGTGGGCGGCGGGGACGGCCCCCTGGGACCAGTGGTGCACCCACCTCACCTCTATCGACAACGGTGCGGTGGAGAGCGCGATGACGCGCGTTTTTGTGTCTGGGGGGCAGGTGTTTATGACTTTCCACAAGCGCCTCAACACCAACTGGAGTAGTGGCGGGAATGTGTACGTGGGCACCCCCACGGCCGTGGTGGGGCAGCGCTTCACTGTGTACTACACAGTGGATGGGTAGTTTCTAGACCCCCCACACCAGCATGCACCCCAAGGCACCAGCGGCAGAGTCAGCACCGCGCGCCCTGCCGCTGGTGGAAGTCCTGCGAATGGCGGCCACAGACCGCATGCTGTGGGGAAGTCTGACAGGACTCTGGGTGTATGACTCTATGTGGCGCCGCACTGGAAACGCGGAAATGGTGGGAGGGGCGCTGGCAGTGGTAGCGGGCTACACCGCCGCAGGGCTAGTGTTTGCGTAAAATTTACACGTCCGCAGCTGCCTCCTCATCCTCCTCACCCTCGGTGTACCCCTCGTACTCCTCTGCCGCTGCGTCCCAGTCTGACGCGGCGTGATCCACGTTCAGCGTCACCCCCGCGGGCCGCACAATCAGGGCGTGGTTGGCGCCGGCAAGGCGCGCGCGGTTACCCTCGGTGGCCCAGTTCACAAGGCCCGCAGCAGGAAGCACCAGAGAAGTGCCAGCCTTCTTGGTCAGCTTGTGGCTGGCGTTGTAGGCAGCGGCAGCCGCGTTAAGCTCCTTGGTAGCCATCTTGTTGTAGGCCTTGACGCGGTCGAGGTAGCTCTGCACGCCCGTCTGGAGGAACGCGCCAAAGAGGCGCCGGTGGTGGGCCTGCTGCAGCCGCTGGAGGGCAGGGTCAGTCTGGCTGTAGCGGGCAAGCTGCTCTCCGGGCACCTCCATGGTAAAGTCATGCCCGTCAGATACCTCGAAGAAGCAGACGAGCGAGGCTGCCTCGTAGGTGCCGCTGTGGGGCCCGCCGATGCCGGTGCTCTCCAAGGTGGCCGCCACTGGCACCGCCTGCGGGGCAGGCGACGCCGAGGCAGAGGCCGCCGCAAGGGCCGCCCGCGCACCAGCCGCGGTAGCCTCCTCCAACAGCGCCTGCATGTAGTGGTGCTGCTCCGGCGAGAAGAGGTGCCCCAGGGGCTGAGATGCAGCAGGGCTAGCCGCCGCAGGGGGGCCGTAGGCAGGGGCAGGGTCAGCAGAAGTGGTGTCCTCCTTGTCGCGCGGCTGGCGAGAGCGGCTCCGGCGGGGGGTGGTAGCGGTAGTAGCGGCCATCTGCGAGAGAAGAGGGGAGAAAGG
>Ga0316202_10000688_pt1 | contig 33135 bp, 21 predicted proteins | sample 3monrhotite_MG_FD_204934 | JGI IMG/M metagenome (GOLD analysis project Ga0316202, IMG submission 204934) | Microbial mat bacterial communities from mineral coupon in-situ incubated in ocean water Damariscotta River, Maine, United States -... | ecosystem: Environmental > Aquatic > Marine >...
CCCCGCGTCCGGCTCTGCGGACCCAAGTTCGGGGGGTCGGGGGGGGTCGCAGACCCCCCCAGTACTACTGCAGACCCCCCCAGTACTGCAGGTTACCGCGCGCAGGCTTCGGCGGCCTTGCGGACGCTCTCGTCCTCGTGCTTGAGGTAGGCCTGGGCGGCCTTGCTGGCCTCGTCGCCCTCGGCCAGGTCGGCCAGGTTGTTCAGCGCGCGGCGCAGGACGGCGGCGTTGGCCTTGCTGCGGACCTCGAGGATCTTGACGAGGACGGGGACGATCTCGGGCTCGTTGAGCTCGAGGGCGCGCTCAATGGCGATGTCACCGAGCTTGCCGCCGGTCTGGGCCGTGTCGACGATCGCCTCTAGCAGGAAGGGGACCGACTTGGGGCCGCCGGTGTGGATCAGGCCCTGCTTCGCGGCCGAGACCACGCGGGGATCTGAGTCCTTGGCCAGCTGAACAAGGGCGCCTTGAGCCTCCTCTTGGAAGGCGAGGGGGCGCAGCTCGATCGCCACGCCGAGGCGAACCGGACCCAGCTTGTCGTGGACGAAGCGGAGGAGCTGGTTCAGCTTGTCCTCGTCGTCCTCAATGGACCGGATCGTGACCATGTTGTCGATGCCGAGCTTGAGGCCCTTGAGCTGGGCCAAGGCCTCGGTGTCTCCGCTGACCTTGAGGGAGGCGGCGAGCTCGTCGGCCTCCTTCTTGGCGGCGTCCCAGTTGCCCTTCCAGGCGACCTGCTCGATGAAGTCGATCTTCTTGGTGGAGCCGCTGGCGGCGGCGGTCTCGCCCTCGCCGCTGTTGCCGAAGGCTCCGCCGACGGCCAGGCCGACGCCCATGCAGAGGAGGCCGATCAGACCCAGGGCCGCGAAGAGCGCGTAGCGCGCGCTATTGCGGTTGGGCGAGAGGGCCTCGTCCTCGTCGAGCTCGTCCTCGTCGCGACGACGACCGTAGCTACGAGTCGCTCGGCGCGCGCCGCGCTTGCCGGGGCGAGTCTGAATCCGAGCGGCGCCCTTCTTGCGAAGCTTGGCGGTCCCCCGCTTGGCAGGAGCTGTCTTGGTGCGCGCCTTGCCGAGCTTGGCGGTCGCCTTGCCCTTGCCTTTGAGAGACTTGCGGGGCTTGATCCCGATCGGGTCGAGGCGGTCGCCCGAGTTGAGCGGCGCGAGCTGGTGGATCGACTCGCTGACGGGCGAGGGGCCTCCGCGGAGCTTGCGACGGCCGCCGGCGAGCTTGCCGCGCAGGGCGCGACCTTCCTCGCGGATCTGGCTGCCCTCTTGGCTGCCCAGGCGACGCGTCGCCGAGCGCTTGGCCTTCTTGAGGAGCTCCTTGGCCTTCTTGGTCGAGTCCTTGACGCGCTTCTTGGCGCGGGTCTTGGGCTCGTCGAAGGTCTTGGTGGCCTTGGCCTTCTTCGCGTCTTCGGTCTTGGACTTCGACTTCTTGCGGCGCTTCGGCTTCGGCTCGGTGACCGTCTCTGCGGCCTCCTCGCGCTTCTTCTTCCGACGCTTCTTCTTGGGGCGCTCCGGCTTGGTCTCGACCGCTCCGGCCACGACCTTCTCAGGCTTCCGCTTGCGCTTCTTGGGAGCCTCGGCCGCCTCCTCCGCGGGGACGCGGATCTTGGCCTTGCACTCCTTGCACTTGCAGCGCTTCCCCGCGTAGCGGTTCGGCAGGGTGTAGCTCGCTTCGCACTCGCGGCAGCTGACGACGATGCTCATAGTCTTTGTCCTCTCTCCTGACCCCACGGCCGAGGCGACCCAAGGGTCGGCCCTGCGGGAGGGGCAGCGGTGCGTCCGCTGGTCTCAGGACCCCTCCACGAGCTCGTGCTCAGCGATGGGATCCCGCGCCGGGACGCTCTCTCATATGGCGCCAATGACACGCGATGAAGCCACCTCGCGCAAGAGAAATCACTGAAAACAAAGGAGTTTGACGCAAGTCCTGCAGGGTTCCCAGATTCGGGCGCGACGCACTGCGCCATATCTGGGCGCTCGGACGCAAGTCCTTTATTCCGAGGGCTTGGGGTCCCCTTTGAGTTCGAAACCGCTCACTTGGGTCGGGAAGCGAATCCAGCCCAAGCGAGCCAGGGCTGGGATCCAGAGCAGGTCAGCCGCGAGGGCGACGACGAAGCAGAGGGGGAGGAGTCCCCCGAGCATTCGCATGAAGAAGTAGTCGCTGAGGAGGAAGGGGAGGAAGCCGCAGCTGAGGATGATCGTGGTCATCACGATCCCTCGTCCGGCGAAGGAGAAGGTTCGGCGCAAGGCCTCCCGAGCCTCGTGGCGCCGGGACTCGATCCGGTAGCGAACCAGGAAGTGGATGGTGTCGTCGACGCCGATCCCCAGAGCGATGTAGGTCAGGGCGAAGGCGTCTGAGTCGACGCGATCCCAGAGGAGCCCCAGGCAACCAGTCAGCACGCCAAGGGGAAGCAGATTCGGGAGCATCGAGAGCACGCCGGCTCGCAGCGATCGGAGGCCGATCACCATTAAGAGTGCGATGGTGAAGCAGGAGATCAGGAGCCCCTCCTTCTGCGCGCGGACGACGACGTCGAGGAAGCCCCCGAAGAGAGCCAAGAGCCCGCTCGACTCGATCTCGGTCCCAGGGCCTAGGTGCTCGGCGCCCAGCTCCTCGACCCGACGCCCGGTGAGCGCAATCTCCCGCATCCCGGTCCCCTTGGGGTGGACCAGGACGCGCATTCGACCGCGCTCGTGGTCGACCAAGGGCCGCAGCCGCTCGCGCCCCAGGCTCAGCATGCGCATTACGCCTGCGACGCGGGCCGGGTCGCTGGGGAAGCGCTCCTTGGCGGTCCCTGGCAAGGCGTGGTCGACCTGCTCGATGACGTCGAGGAGAGAGGTCACACGCTCGACCCCCTCCAGGCCCTCGACGGCGTCTCTGAAAGTCGCCAGACGACTCAGCCACGCTGGGTCGTCGAGGTCGGCCGGCGTGGGCGGCTTGAGGTAGACCTGGATCGCGTCCGAGGTCACGAAGGTCCGCTGAAACCACTCCGAGTCCTGGCGGGCCTGATTCTGCTCCGAGAGGCGGGCCTTGAAGTCCGTCTCGATCTCGAGGCCCCAGGTCCCCCAGATCGCGACTCCGCTGAGGGCGAAGAAGGCCAGGTTCACCAGCCAAGGCCGATTCAACGCCAGGGACTGGCAACCGTCCAGGACGCGATCGAGGCCGCTCTGGACCCGCTCGGTGACCGGCCCTGCGCGCAGAGGCGGGGGCGCAGGGAGGTAGCTGAACAGGATCGGGACCAGGGTCACGGCCAAGAGGAGCGCTACGCCCACGCCCAAGCCAAGCACGATCCCCAGGATCCGGAACACGGGCACAGGGAGGAAGGCCAGGCAAATGAAGCCGACGAAGGTCGTGACCGAGGTGAAGAGGCAGGCGCGCCCGACCTCGGTCGCCGACGCCACGATCGCTTCCTCCTTGCTGGGCGCAGGGTCCTTGCCCAGCTCGAGGAGGTAGGCCGAGCAGAGGTGCACGATGTCGGAGAAGGAGATGATCAGGATCACGGCTGGGACCGAGGCCGTCATGATGTTCTGGCTCGGCTCCAGGAGGACGCCCACCCCCAGGGTCCAGACCACAGCGACCCCAGCCACGCTCAGCGAGACGCCGGCGGGCCAGAGCCTCCCGAAGAGCAGCCAGACCGTCCCTAGGAGACAGAGCGCCACGAGGGGCGTCGTGACCGCGACGGCGCTGAACATCTCCCGGAACACCTCCGCGACCAAGGAGGGCGTGCCTGCGGGGTGGATGCGCTCGGGAGCGTAGCGAGCGCGGCACTCGGTCAGGACCGAGGCCACCATTTCGGGGATCCCCTCGGCTTTACCCGTCGACTCCGGCGAGAGCTCGACCAGGATCGCCATCGCCTCTCCGCCGCGACCCAAGAGGAGCCCCGAGGGCTCGCGCGCCAAGCGCTCGCGGAGCTCAGGGATCCGGTCCGGCGCGTCCCGGGCGGCGTCCAAGTAGCGCACGGGCTGCGGGATGAGGCCGGGCTCGAGGTAGTAGGCGTCGAGGAGCGAGGAGACCTTGGCGACGGCGGTGTGGCTCTTGAGGGCTGCGACCGTCGAGCGCAGGCGCTCTTGCCCCGCGGCCGTGAAGAGCTCTGGGTCCTCGATCCCGATGGCGAGGACCTCGTCGGTCCCGAAGCGCGCTGTCAGCTCGCGGTAGCGCTCGAAGCGGGGGTCTTCGCCGAGGAACATTCGCCCCAGGGAGGTCTCGAGCTTGGCCCCGGTCAGGGCGTAGCCCAAGAGCCCCGTCACGAGCGCGCAGAACACGAGCACGGCGACGCGTCGGCGGAGGACGAAGCGGACGTAGCGTTCCATAGGGTGTTCCTAGGCCCGCGCGCGGCGGGTGAGTAGAGCGACGATCACCGCCACGGCGAGTCCAAGCAAGGAGGGGGTCGCCACCGAGCGCGCTCGAGCTCTGGCCGTGACGCTCGCTAGGCTCTCCTCAGTCTGAGCCGAGCCCCCGCCGTGGGGAAGGTTTCTGAAATCCCTCCGAGCTACTCGCCTTGGGCTCGCTTCATGCAGCGCTTGACCAGGTCACGTTGGAAGGGATAGAGCTTCTCTTTGAGGAGCTCCTCGAAGGCTGCGATCGCGCCGGCGCGATCTCCGCTCCTGGCCTGCAACTCGGCCGCCGCGATGCGGACCTCCCTCGACTTGGGATCGTGGGCTCGGGCGCGCGCTAGATCCTCCTCGGCTCCCTTGACCTCCCCGGCGCAGGCCCTCACGAGCGCCCGCAGCCCTACAACGCCGGAGCCTAGCCGTCCCTCGGCATAGTTCATGGGCTCCAGCGCTTCGCGCGGGCGCCCGAGCCCAAGCAAACACCAGGTCATGTAGACGCGGGCGTAGACGTCCTTTGGACGAAGCTCGATCGCCCGGAGCCCCGAGCGAGCCCCTGCCTCGTAGCGACCGCTACTGCCCCCGAGCTCGCTGCGGATGTGGTGGAGATCTGCGCGGAGGGGCTGGATCGCGAGGGCGGCGTCTAGGGCCTCCCAGGCCGCTGCGTGTCGGCCAGCGCGCATCAGGGCCCGCCCCTCGTAGACCAGAGCCTCAGCGTCTTCGTCCGTCGCGGACACAGATCGAGCGCGTCGAGCCAGTCCTGCGGCCAAAAGCGGCTTGTCGTAAGTTCCCCAGCGACTGAGCCATTCGCTGAACACGCAGTCGGCCTGCACGTCGCACTCGCCCATGGGGACCTTCCTCACGGCGTCGACCAGCCGGTTCGCCAGGGCAAGGTCTTGGTCCTTCGAAGACGCGTTGTGGATCAAGCGGAGCACGATCCTCGCGTGCTCGCTCAGGTCCTTCTCCTGGAGGTAGTAGCCGAGTCGCCCCTCCGCGTCGCCCTTGGTCTGACGCAGCGCCTCGAGATGACCCGCCGCGAGCTCCACGGCCCAGGGCTTGGACTCCTCGCGACGCCAGGCGGCCTCGTAGTGGCGAAGGGCACCCTCGGCGTCGCCAGTGCCGTGGATGGCCAGGGCCCGGACGGGCGCCAGCTTGTCTCGCTTGCTCCGCGCCAGCGCCCGCTTGGCCAGCACGAGGGCCAGCTCAGGGCGCTGCTCATCTAGCGCGACGAAGGCTAGGCCCTCGAGGAGGAGCGCGTCTTGGCTCGCCTCGCCGCCGGCTCGATCGTAGGCCTGGCGAGCCTTGCCCCAGCGCCGCGCGCCTCGCTCGAGGTTCCCGAACTCGCGCCAAGCGGCCTGGGCCTCAGGCTCCTGTTCGAGGAAGCGCTTCAGGCCGGCCAAGGCCTCGCTGGCGCGATCGGCCCGCGCGAGGGCCAGGGCGATCTGGACCTGGGGGACCTCGTCCCGAGGCGCTCGCCGAGCGGCTTCCTGATTTGCGCTCAGCCAGGTCTCCCAGTCCTTGCGGGCTCGGGCCTGGTGCCCGAGCTGGAGGGCGGGACGCGGATCGTTGGGGGCGAGGCGCATCGCCTCGCGATATTCGTCCTTGGCGCGCTCCCACTCCACGCCGCGCGCCATGGCCCCTGCGAGGACCATGGCGTTGCGCAGAAGGGCAGCCGAGAGCGCTTCCCGGCCCGACGTGGTGTCCTCGAGGAGGAGCGCGGCGCGGAGGTCGGCGACGCTCTCGGCAGGAGAGCGCCGCAACACGGACTGACTTCGGCGCGTGTAGAGCTCCGCCAGGCGACGCTCAGCCTCGACTCGATTGGAGGCCGGGCCGACGCGCTCCAACGCCCCCACGAAGAGCTTGATCGCCGCGTCGAGCTTCTCGCCCTGCAGAGGCTGCTCAGTGCGGCGGATCGCGCGCGCCAAGACGCGGCTGCGCTTGGGCCCCGCCTCCCTCGCGCTCGGCGAGGCCTTCGCGGTCGGCGAAGTCTGCGAGGCCCTCGCGATCAGCGTGGGCGAGGCGAGCCCCGAGTCGCGCTTCGAGGCCGCGAAGAAGGCCGCGCCCCCGAGAGCTGCGACCGTCAGGAGACCCAGGGCCGCGAAGGCTCCCTGCCGGCGCCTGGGAGGCGTGATCACTTCGCCGCGGAGGTATCCCTCGAGGGCCTCGGCCAGCGAGTCCCCCTCGGAGAATCGCTCGGCGGGGTCCTTAGCCATACAGCGCATGCAGAGCGCGTCGAGGGCCGCGTCGACCGCAGGGTTCTGCGCCCGCGCTGAAGGGGCAGGCTCGCTGATCGTGGCGACCACGATCTCGAGGAGGCTCCCCTGCCAAGGGGCGCTCCCGGTCAGGAGCGCGAAGAGGACCGCGCCGATGCCATAGACGTCAGTGGCCGGGCCGACGTGCTTCCCCTCCCCCGAGGCCTGCTCGGGCGAGGCGTAGCCGGGGGTCCCCATGAAGATCCCGGTCTTACTGAGATCGCTCGCCACCTCCATGTCTCGCGCTAGGCCGAAGTCGGTCAGGACGACCTCCCCGCTAGGTCGCACGAGGACGTTATCGGGCTTTATGTCCCGGTGGACCAAGCCCCGCGCGTGGGCGTGGCCCGCCCCGCGGGAAACGCTCGCTGCGATCTCGACGGCGCGCCGGGGCTCGAGGTGGCCGCGCCTCAAGAGGGCCTCGAGGCTCGTCCCCTCGACGAGCTCCATCACGAGGTAGGGCGCGCCGCGCTCCTCGCCTGCGTCGTGGACCCGGACCACGTTGGGGTGGTTGAGGCGCGCGAGGGCCTGGGACTCGCGCGCGAAGCGCTGGCGAAATCGCTCGTCGGCGTTGTGGAGGAGCTTGAGGGCCACACTCCGCCCAGAGCGGGGATCGAGGGCGCGATAGACGACGCCCATTCCCCCGCGCGCGAGCTCTGCCTCGATTCGATACCCGCCCAATTCCTCGGTCAGAGCTTCCTCCGTGCTGGGTCAGGATAGCGACCCGACCTGACCCGTGAGGATCACCTCCCGTCTCCGTCCAAGCCAAGTCAGCCCAGCGCTCGGTGAGCCTGCAGCGCCCTCCCAGGCGTGGTGGAATCTGGGCTGCCAAGGAGGCCCTTATGGCTCATGAACTGCCTGACCTGGAGCGGACCACGGTCAAGCTCGGCTGGGAATCCTTCCGAGCGCTGCTCCCCGAACCTCGTCCCGAGGCTCAGGCCGCTCCGCCGCCTCAGCCCCTCGCCCTGAGCCAGGCCGAGTACCGGGCCGAGCTCGCGGGGGACCACGCTCGCGTCCGAGCCCGCTTCGTGTTCACCGGCTTGGCCCGCGAGGGCTACATAGCGCTGCAGCTCGTCCGCTCCAACGAGGTCGCGATTCAAGAGGCGGCCCTCGACGGCGAGGCCCTCTCGCTCTCGGCCCTCGACGGCTGGCTCGGCCTCAGCCTCGGCGCCGAAGAGGCCCGCGGCGAGCACTGCGTCGAGGTCTCCTTCCTGACGGCCTTGAGCGGTGAGGACCCCCTCGCTCGCGGGTTCAGCTTCGCCTGCCCGCGCTCGCCCATGACGCGCCTCTCGGTCCGCGGCGTGCGCCGCGACGTGCTCCCGACCTGCACACCCGGCTTCGGCCTCAGCGAGCGCGAGGTCGAGGGTCAGCGCGAGGTCGAGGTCGCCCTCCCGCCCACGGATCGAATCCGCTTCGGCTGGCGCCCAGAGACCGAGCGCGTCGAGGTCTCCCGCCGCCCCGCGCTCCTGGGCGGATCGGTCCACACCAAGATCAGCGTCGGTGAGCGCTCCCTCAAGCTCCGCGCCCGCGTCGAACTCCAGGTCAGCGGGAGCCCAATGGCAGGCGTCCAGCTCGAGCTCCCGCCTGGGTTCCTCCTCCACGGGACGAGCGGCGACGTGGTGCGCGACGCGCGTCCTGTTCGCGAAGGCGAGTCCGAGGGGGAGCGCCTCCGAGTTCGCTTCGCCCACGATCTCCTGGGTGAGGCCGTGTTCGAGGTCCGTGGCGAGGTCCCGGCGGACCCCGAGCTCGAAGCCGTGGACGCGCCCGTGATCGCGCTCCCGAGCGGACACCGGGTTCGCGGGACGGTCGCCCTCGAGGCGAACCCGCGCGTCGAGATCGAGCTCACGACCCTCGAGGGAGCGACGCGGGTCGATCCCTCCGAGCTCTCCTGGCGACCCCCGCCTGCGCAACCTGGAGCTCAGACCCTCTTGGCCTTCAAGTTCGTCCGAACCTGTCCCAAGCTGGGCCTGACCCTGCGCCGGCACAAGGACGCTCCGGTCCTGGTCGCGACCTGCGACCACGCTCACTACCGAGCGCTCTTCCTGGCCGAGGGCAAGCTCTTCGTCAAGGCGCACCTCGCGCTGCGAAACAACGCCCGAACCCACCTCGAGCTGGGGCTCCCGGAGGGCGCCGAGCTCTGGAGCGCTTACTGCGGTGGCTCCCCGGTTCGGCCCTCGGCGCGCAAGGCGGGCCCCGGGGCCTTGATCCCCCTCCTCCAAGGACGCGACGCGCCCTTCGAGGTCGAGCTGGGCTATCTGCTCCGCATGGACGCCCTCGGCGACCAAGGTCAGGTCGCGCTCCCCCTGCCCTCCCTCGACCTCCCCCAGACCCACGTCTCGCTGGTGCTCTTCTTGCCCGAGCGCTACCGCCACTTCAACTTCGAGGGCGGTCTGTCCCGCGTGGACGACTTCTCGCGGAGCTTCCACCCGCCGGACCCTGTCTCCGCGAGCGGGCCGGGGGGGAACCTCTTCCTCAACGCCCAGGCCCAGGCCATGCCTGCTCCACGCGCGCGACCCGGAGCCTCGGCTGGACTGGCTGGCGAAGGCCAGCTCCCGATTCGCCTCCCGGCTCTCGAGCGGGGCCTCGAGCACCGCTTTGAGAAGGCCCTCGTCGTCGACCCCCCCAAAGCCCTGGCCTGGGAATACAAGCGCCGGAGGTACCGCGTATGAAGAAGGCACCCAAGAGCAAGGCTGCTCCCGAGCTCGTTAAGGCTCCCCCCCTGCCCCAAGCCCCGGGCGGGATCCCTTCGCTCCCCGACTGCGAGGTCCAGCTCGACTGGCGCGACTTCAAGGGCCTCCTCGAGGCCCGCCTCAGCGGCCAGCCTCCCGCGCCCGAGCGCGCGCCTGTGCCCTTCGTCCTGGGCGCCTTCCAAGGAGAGGGCACCGTCGAGGCCGAGGCCGCTCGCCTCTCCCTCTCCGCGAGCCTCGAGGTCCAAGAGAGCGGCTGGGTCTTCGTCCCCCTCCTCACCGGCGAGGCCGCGATCGCCAAGGCCGAACTCGACGCGCAGCCCGCGACCCTCACGGGTCGAGGCGATCAACTCGGCCTCCTCGTCGAGGGGCCCCGTGAAGCGCGCCTCGAGCTGGAGCTCTGCGTGCCCTTGGTCGTGAACGCGGCCCAGAGCGGGCTGGCCTTCGGGCTCCCGAGCGCGCCTGCCCTCGAGCTCGACCTCCTCCTCCCGGGCGAGGACGAGCTCGACCTCGCGGTCCAACCCGTGGTCTGCCAAGAGGTCCGCCGAGAGGGCAAGGCGACCCGACTCAAGGCCTCGATCCCCGCGCCGGCTCGAGTCGGGATCCGCTGGACCCTGACCCTGCCCGAGGAGCCCGCGAGCGCTGAGGTCAGCGAGCCGGTCCTCCAGACCCAGGTCCAGACCCTGGCCCAAGTCGGCGACGGCGCGGTTCGCTTTCAGAGCCTGATCGAGGTCGAGGTCCTCCGGGCCCCGGTCCGCGAGTTCCTGATCGACGTCCCAGAGGGACAGATCGTGACCGACGTCCGCGCGCCGCGGATGGTCCTCCAAGACTCGGCCGATACGCCAGAGGGCCGGGAGCGCCTCCGGGTCGTCCTCGAGCAAGCCGTCGAGGGTTCGCTCCGGATCGAGGTCCGCTCCGAGGCCCAGCTCGACGAGGAGGGCAAGGCCACGATCCGCGCCCCGCGCCTGGTGGGCGCGCTGCGCGACCAAGGCCACCTCGCCATAGCACCCCTGACCAACGTCGACGTGGCCACGCCCGAGGTCGAGGGGGCCCGCCGCCTCGATCCGCGCGAGGTCCCTCAGCAGCTGATTCAGCGCGCCAGCCGGGCCGTGGTCCACGCCTTCCACTACGCGGGGACCGAGCCGCGGGTCGAGCTCGTCGTGACCAAGCACCCCGAGCTGCCGGTGCTCACGACCCTCGTGGACCGCGCGGCCTTCCTGGTCTTGGTCACCGAGGACGGCCAGCGCTACGTCCAGGGGCGCTACACGGTCCGAAACGCGCAGCAGCAGTTCTTGCGGGTCGAGCTCGGCGAGGGCGAAGAGCTCCTCTCGGCCCTCCTGGAGGAGGAGCCGGTCAAGCCCGCCCAGGGCGGGGAGCGCGTGGTCCTGATTCCGCTCCGGCGCGCCTCGAACCCGAGCGAGGCTGAGTCGGCCTTCACCGTCGAGCTCGTGACCCGGACGCCACAGGAAGCCCTCGGCGAGCGCGGCGCGCTCGCGATCGGTCTGCCGCGAGTCGAGCTCCCGGTGGCCTACCTGACCTCTGAGCTCCACCTCCCGCGGGGCTACGTCTACGACGACTTCGAGGGGACGCTCCGCGAAGTCGACGGCTTCCAGAGCCCGCTGGTGACCCGGAGCGACCTCCTCCGGCGTTGGGCTCCGCCGCCCTCGGCCTCCCGCTCGCCGAAGCCTCCTCGGATGGCCGCGCGCGCTCGCAGCGCTCCGCCGATGCAGCAGCAAGCGGTCCAGGCGATCCCCGCCGAGATCCAGAACATGGCCTCCGAAGCCATGTTTGACACCGGAGACGCCTTCGCGGCTCCTATGGGCGATCCCTTTGGGGGCGAAGAGCAGCTCATGTCCGACAGCGGCGCCTATCGCCAGATCGTCGGCGGAGGACGCATGTCGCTGGCCGACGCCGACGACGGGGGCCGGCTCCCGATCCGGATCGAGATCCCGCAGCAGGGCGAGCGCTTCCGCTTTGAGCGCCTGCTCTGCTTGGGGGAGGAGCTGACGCTCACGACGGAATACACCCGCGAGCGGCGCTGATTCTGGGCGTGTGGCGCGAGCGATTTTGAACCGCGGAGACGCAGAGGAGAGGGAGGGCGTCGCTGAGAGCGCCTCGCGGGAGCGGGAGCTCCTCGCGAGTTGGGACGTCGGGGGCGGCTAGGCGACCCCCACGGTGGGGCTGGGTCAAGAGGGACGCTTCGCGCCTCGGATTCGTCCGGCGAGGGCGAATCGATAGCGATTCTGCCGCGGCAGAATCCCCGAGAGACTGGCCCGACTCGGATCGGAAACTGCCGAGGCCCAGGCGGAGGACCCGCTCCGATTCTGCCGCGGCAGAAATCGTGGCGCCCTGGAGACCTGACCTCTAAAGACCCGGCAGGGAGCTCTTGGTGGGCTCAGATTCTGCGGCGGCAGAATCCGTGGGGAGCGCCCTCTTCGATCGATCTGACCACCCGAGATCGCCACGCCGACGGAGGCCCCGCCCGCCAGCGACCCAATCCTTCGAGGCCCTACCTCCAACCCAAGCAGTCCAGCCAGCCCTGGATCGCAGCCGGGCCTTCGTCGGGCGGAGCGATCCCAGCCAGGAGGCGAGGAGGCTGACACTGGGCAAGGAGACGAGACGCGCGATCCAGTCGAGATCTCGACGCCTGAGCCGCTCCCTGGAACGCAAGTGGGGGAGCTCGGCCCGCTGAGGTGAATCCATGAGGTGATTGGGCCCCTCGTGGGACGGAAGGGGCCCGGCACGTTGGTTGCTTTCTGGAAGCACCTATGTCCACCCTCCCCGCTCGCTCCTTGCTCCTGGTCCTCGTCCTATGGCCCCTGGTCGCTCAGGCTCAGGAGCCGCCGCCCAAGCCGCTCCCGCCCAAGCCGCTGCCGAGCGACTTCTCGATCCAGGGGCTCTTCAAGCCTGACCCCAGCTACCCCTACTTCGAGCACGCCGAGCGAGTTCCCTTTCAGGACCGGGCCCTCGGGCACAGCGCCGCCAACGCCTGGTGGCTGGCGGAGATGTCCATGCTGGCCTACGGCAAGCTCAGGCCTGGCGGTCTCGTCCAGCGGGCGCTCGCGAAGGTCGACTTGGGCTACCTCCCGCTCGGGAGCGACGCTGCAGGCGGCACGCAGGGCTTCTTGGCTTGGAGCGAAGGCTTCGTGGTCGTGAGCCTGCGCGGGACCACCGTCGACGATCGCCAAGACCTGCTCTCGAACCTCCGCTTCTGCCTCACGGGCGGCGAGGAGGGCGGCGTGCACCACGGCTTCCTGAGCGCCTTGGAGCAGGTCTGGCCGACGCTGCGAGCCCGCCTCAGAGACCTCCCCGGCCGACGGGTGTTCTTCACGGGCCACAGCCAAGGGGGCGCTGTGGCCGCCCTCGCCGCCGAGCGCTGGATCGCGGGGGGCGGGAGCGTCCAAGGCGTCTACACCTTCGGCTGCCCGCGGGTCGGCGACGCCCGCCTCCGCCGTCGCTATCCAGTCGCTGACCACTATCGCTACGAGCACAACAACGACCTCGTGACGATGGTCCCCTTCGACGCCTCGCTCGTCCCTGGGGGACGCTTTGGCCTGGCACGCCTAGGCCTGGATCACCTCGGCCCCCTCAGCTACCGCCACCTGGGTCAGCTCCGCTTGATCACTCACGACGGACGCGTCCTGAGCGAGGTCGAGCGTAGGGAGCGAATCCGCGATCGCAGGCGGGGCCTCCGCGCGGCCCTCGGCGCGGCCCTCGGCGCGGCCCTCGGAGACGGGAAGCTCGACCTCCGCGGCCTCGACTTCGTCCGCGATCACTCCCCCCTCTACTACGCGATCTCGACCTGGAACGCCCTGGCCGGGGGACCTCCCCCGTCCACCAGGCCTCCTCGCGCGAGCTTCCAAGCTCGGCTCAGGCGGACCTTCGCGGGCTGGCGGGTGCGCTGGGCGCGGCGCCCTGGGCTGGCGGCCGCCCTGCAGCCCTCGCGCTAGGGTCGTGGAGATTGCGCAGTGACCTGCGCCCCTGCCTGGGGTCACTACCCAGCAGGAGCCTCCCATGACTACCTCCGAGATCCCCGGGCCCGACCCGCAAACCCTCCGCATGAACCGCTTGATCGTGCGAGAGCTGAGCCGCGCTCCCCGCTGGGAGACGCTGACTCCCGACCAGGTTCGCGCCCAGGTCCGCGCGGGGGTCATGGGACCGCCTCCGCCCAAGCGCGAAGACCTCGCCACTACCCGGGAGATCGTCGGTCCCCATGGGCCGATTGGACTGCGGATCTTCGCGCCGGAGGAGGTGATCGGGGTCGGGCTCCATATTCACGGCGGAGGCTTCGTGACCGGCGGGGCTGACCAGCAAGACGAGCTCCTCGTCCGTCGAGCCGAGGGCGCGAACATGGCCGTCGTCAGCGTCGACTACCGCCTCGCCCCTGAACATCCTTGGCCTGAACCTGGCGACGACTGCGAAGCCGCCTTGCTCTGGCTCCTCGATGGCGGGGCCCGCGAGCTCGGGGCCGAGTCCGTCGTGCTCTTTGGCGAGTCGGCAGGAGCCAACCTCGTCGCGACGACCCTCCTCCGGCTCAGGGATCGTCACGGCTGGACAGAAGCCCGCGGAGCGGCGCTGACCTATGGGATCTTCGACATGCGAATGACCCCGAGCGCGAGGCAGTTCGGCGACGAGCCCCTCGTGCTCTCGACGCCCCTGATGCGCTGGTACCACGATCACTACTGTCGGGTCGAGGACCACGAAGACCCCGACCTCTCGCCACTCTTGGGGCGACTCCACGACATGCCTCCAGCGCTCTTCACGGTCGGGAGCGAGGATCCGCTCCTGGACGACAGCCTGTTCATGGAGGCCCGCTGGAGAGCCGCGGGCAACTCGACTCGCCTCCGGGTCTACCCCGGCGCGCCGCATAGCTTCGACACCTTCCCGCTCCCGATAGGGCAAGAGGCTGAAGCCTCGATCACGCGCTTCCTGGCCTCGTCGCTGGCCTGAGCCGAGTCCTAGGAGGCGCTCTCAGCGTCCTCGGCGCTGGCGTCCTCGCCAGCCTCGGCCTCGCCACCCTCGGCCTCGTCACCCTCAGCCTCGGCGCCCTCTTCCGCCTCGACGCCGCGCTCCACGCGCTCCGCCTTGAGGTCGTCGAGCAAGGCGCTCATGTCTACCGAGCGCTCGGCGCCGGTGTCGCGCACGAACTCGAGGTGGGGGGTGGCCCGGGTCGAGAGGTTCGCGGCCACGTAGCGCTGAATGAAGCCACGCGCGCTCTCGAGCATGTGCATCACGCGCGAGATCTCGCCCTCGGTGTCGGCCAAGACCGAGACATGGACGCGGCAGTGGCGATAATCCGCGCTCAGGTCACACCGAACCACGGTGATAAAGCCCATTCGCGGGTCCTTCAGCTCACGCTGCAGGGCAGTAGCGATCAGGAACTTGACCTTCTTGGCCACGCGCTCGACGCGAATCGACATTTCTCTCTCCTTCCGGCCTGAGTGAGGGGTCGCCCCAAACAGGGAGAGCCCCGCCTAGACCAGGCGAGGCTCTGTTCGAGGACGGGCGCTCAGCCCACTCCCCTGCCCGTGGACGCTAGTCCAGGGTCCGCGCGATTCGCTCGATCTCGACGACCTCGAAGATGTCGTTCTCCTTGAGGTCCTCGTAGTTCTTGAGCTTGATACCGCACTCGAAGTTCTCGCGGACTTCCTTCACGTCTTCAGCGAAGCGCTTGAGGCTGTCCATAGCGCCCTGCCAGAGAATGATCCCGTCGCGGACGAGGCGGATCTGCGCGTTGCGCTTGACCATGCCCGAGTCGACGAAGCAGCCAGCGATGTTGCCGACCTTCGAGCTCTTGAACACGCGCCGGACAGAGACCTGGCCGATAACGTTCTCGCGCTCCTCGGGGTCGAGCTGTCCGCCCATGACTTCCTTGACGCCGTCGATCAGCTCGTAAATGATCCGGTAGGTCCGAATGTCGACGGCCCGCTCCTTGGCCAGGCGTCGCGCCTTGCCGTCAGCGGTCACGCCGAACCCGATCACGACCGCGTTGTCCGCCGTCGCCAGCAGGACGTCCGCCGTCGAGATCCCGCCGACGCCGTCGCGGATCACCTTGCAGCGAACCTCGTTGGTCGAGAGGTTGTCCAGCTCGCGCTTGAGGACTTGGAGCGAGCCCGAGACGTCGGCCTTGAGGACGACGAGGACTTCCTTGCTCTCCTTGCGCTCCATCAGCTCCCAGATCTCTTCTTGAGTCGTGGGAATGTGGTCGAGACCCGTCGTGGCCTTGGCCTTGAGCATGGCCTGGTGGCGCTCGGCGATGATCTCCTTGGCCTCAGAGTCGGACACGACGTAGAAGCGGTCGCCCGCCTCAGGCACGTCGTCGATCCCGATCACCTCGACCGGCTCGCCAGGGAGGGTCTGCTTGACGGCCTTGCCCTGGTCGTTGCTCATGCGACGGACCTTGCCGCCGGTCCGGCCGCACACGATCGTGTCGCCCTTCTTGAGCGTCCCGTCCTCGACGAGGAGCGTGACCACGATCCCGCGGCCCATGGTCTTCTCGGCCTCGAGGACCGTCCCGCGAGCCTCGAGCTTCGGGTTCGCCTTGAGCTCGAGGACCTCGGTGTGAACCAGGATCTCCTCGAGGAGGTCGTCGACGCCCTTGCCGGTCTGAGCCGAGCAAGGGATCACCGAGATCTCGCCGCCATACTCGCTGGGCAGCATGCCCTCGATCTGGCTGAGGCCGGTCATGACCTTCTGGGTGTCGACACCCTTCTTGTCCATCTTGTTGCAGGCCACGATGATCTCAGCGCCGGCCGCTTGGGCGTGCTGGATCGCTTCCTTGGTCTGAGGCATCACGCCGTCGTCCGCCGCCACGACCAGGAGCACGATGTCGGTCACGTTGGCGCCGCGCAGGCGCATCTCCGTGAAGGCCGCGTGACCGGGCGTGTCGATGAAGGTGATCGGCTTCTTGTTGTGGACCGCGACGTAGGCGCCGGTGTGCTGGGTGATCCCACCCGCCTCCTTGGCGGTCACCGGCTTCTTGGTCTTGCGGATGTAGTCGAGGAGGCTCGTCTTGCCGTGATCGACGTGACCGAGGACGGCCACGACCGGCTGGCGCGGCTTGAGGTCCTTGTCGTCGCTAGCCTTGGCCTCCTTGTCCATCTTCGTGACGAGGTCCTCGGCGAGGACTTCGTCCAGGATCGTGATGTCGATGTTCCAGTTGAGCGCGATCAGCTCGATCTGCTCCGGCGTCACGGGCTGGTTCACGCTGGTCAGCGCGCCCTGCTTCATGAGGAACTTGACTAGCTCGACGACGCGAATCGCGAGCTCCGCCGAGAGGTCCTTGAGGCTGATGGGGAGCTGAATGTCCGCGGCCTCGGGACGAACGGCGGCGTGGCCGCCACGAGCCTTGGGACGCCGCGGCTTCCGCTTGACGCGGTTCCAGCGGTCCATCTCCTGCATGCGTCGCTCGAGGCGCCGACCGCGGCCTTGTCCGCCGTGGGCACCAGGACGACGCGCGGCCGTGCGCGCGCGCTTGTTGGCTTGGACGCCTGCGCGCGAGCCAGCGCGCTTGTTGCGATCCGGATCCGGCTCGCCCTCGCCCGGGACCGGGGGGCGGTCACCAGGGCCGCCGCCTGGGGAGGACGTGTTGTTGCGACGGTTCTGACGGGCGCGCTGCGCGTTGGGATCGAACCCAGGGGCGAAGCCACGGAAACCGGCGGCGACGCCGACGGGGGTTCCGGGAGGAGGCGTCGGGCCTCCGGCCTTCGGGGGCGGCAAGAGCGAGCGCTTGGCCGGCTTGGCCTTGCTCTCTTCCTTGGGCTCCTCCTTGGCGACGGGCTTCTCCTCCGTAGCGGGCTTGGTCTCAGCCGCAGCGACGGGAGTCTCCACGACCTCGGCCACCTCGGCGGGGGCGTCCTTGGTGGTCTTCTTCTTGGTCACCTTCTTCTTGGTGACCTTCTCGGGCTTGACCTCGGCGGCCTCAACGGTCGCGGCCACCTCGACGACGGCCTCTTCGGCCGGCGCCTCAGCGGTCTCGGCGACCTCAGGCTCAGCGGTGGCCGTGGCGGCCTCAGCCGTCTCAGCCTCAGCCGTCTCGGCCTCAGCGGCCTCAGCGCCTTCGGCAGCGACTTCCTCGCCGCCCTCAGCCTCGCCCTCTTCTTCGGGAGTCCCGAACAGACCCGCCTCGTACAGCATCGCCTGCAGACCAGGGATGTCGTATTCGTCCACCTCTACGAAGTGGTTCTTGAGCGAGCGATGCCCGTTCTCGTGGAGAGTCTCGAGGATGGCCGTCGAGGGAACTTCCCACTCGGCCGCAAGGTGATAAAGACGAACCTTCAAGGTGTGGTTCTCCTGCTGATATCGCTGAGTTCGATGAACCGGGAACTCAAGCCGGGCGGAAGACTAACCAGTCTCCCTTGCCCGCGCGCCCCTCGGCGCACGGACCATGAGCGATTAGGACGCGTCGGCGGGTGCCTCGGTGTCGCTCTCGTCGCTCGGAGCCGAGGCGAGCTCAATGCCCAGCTCGGGTTCCGCGGCGGGCTCGCCCGCCTCGGAAGGAGTGTCGTCGGTAGCTGCAACCTCGCCAGCCTCGGCGGCGGGGGCGGCCTCGGGAGCCGCCTCGGAGGCGGCCTCCGGGGCTGCTGCCGCTGCGGCGGCAGGCGCTGGGGCGCCCTCGGGGCGGCGTCCACGCGACCCCTCAGGGTCGACCTGGAAGCGCTCCTCGTAGGCCTCGGGAGTGCCCGTAACGAGGTCGATGGCCCAGCCCGTGAGCCGGCTCGCGAGGCGAACGTTTTGCCCGCGGCGGCCGATGGCCAGCGAGAGCTGGTCCTCCTCGACGAAGACCTTGGCGCCCTTGGTCTCGTAGTCCAGCTCGATGGCGTTGACCTGGGCCGGCTTCATGGAGTTCATGATGTAGACCTCCTGCGAGTCGTTCCAGCGCACGATGTCGATCTTCTCGCCGTTCAGCTCGTCGACGATGTTCTTGATCCGCGAGCCGCGGATTCCGACGCAGGCGCCGACGCAATCGACCTTGCGGTCGATGCTCTGGACCGCGACCTTGGCGCGGTGACCCGCGTCGCGGGCCAGCTCCTTGATCTGAATGATCCGCTCGGCGATCTCGGGGACCTCGAGCTCGAAGAGGTGACGGAGGAGGTCGGGATGGGCGCGGCTGAGCACGATCCGGACGCGCTGGCCGACCTTGCGGACCTCGAGGACGAGGCACTTAATGCGCTCACCCGGGTTGTAGGTCTCGCCGTGGGCCTGCTCGCGGAAGGGAATGATCCCCTCGCTGCGACCGAGGCTCACGATGACGTTCGGGCGGTCGTAGCGCTGCACGGTGCCCGTGATTAGCGTCCCGACGCGACGGATGTACTCGTCGTAGGTCACGTCGCGCTCGGCTTCGCGGATCTTCTGAATCATGACCTGCTTGGCCGTCAAGGCCGCGATCCGGCCCAGGTTCTCGAGGTCGGTCAACGGCTGTTCGTCGTCGAGGGCGGTGATGTCACCAGTGGCGCGGCTGATCTCGATGACGATGTTCCGCTCCATGCCGAGCTTCTTCTTGGCGGCGGAGAGAAGTGCTGCCTCGATCCCCGAGAAGATGATCTCCTTGTCGACGCCGTTCTTGCGATGCATCTCGTCAACTAGGCGCAAGATGTCGCTGCCCTTCATGCCGCTAATCATGAGATCTCCTGTTTCGTGAGCTGGCTCAGCGCTGCTGGCGTCACGGAGCGCTGCGGGTGCAGCGAGGAACCGTGACTCCATAAAAAAATGGCCGCGGGTGCCCTAAGGACAACCGAACGGCCAGCAGGTTGTGCCAGACGTTGAATCGGCGCGTATTCTATGGAGGGCTTGGCCGCTGTCAAACCGTATCTCCTGGGCCTTTCCGCTGTTTCCGCCGCGCTCGGCTCCGCACCTCCGCCCGACCCCTTCCCCCCCTCTCCCTGATCGAGGTCCCCCTGCGCCGCCTGCTCGTGTTCGCCAAGGAGCCTCAGCCTGGGCGGGTCAAGACCCGCCTGGCGGCCTCGATCGGTGCCGAGCCAGCGGCCGAGCTGGCCTGGGCCCTGCTGCGCGACACTTGCAGCCTGGCCCGAGCTGCCGCAGACGCTCTCGGAGCGCGCTTGGAGCTGCACCACGCCCCCAGCGACCCGGGACCAGAGCTCCGTGAGTTGGCTGCGGCCTTCGGCTGCGAGTTGGTCGCTCAAGGCCCCGGATCCCTCGGCGAGCGCTTGGCTGCCGGCCTCAGGCCTGATCACTCCGCGCGGATCGCCCTCGGAAGCGACGCCCCAGACCTTCCCAGGGACCTCCTCGACCAGGCCTTCTTGGCCCTGGAAGAGCCTCGGACAGCAATCGCGGCTCCTGCTCCAGACGGCGGCTACGTTCTCCTCGGGTTGGCAGACGGAGCCTCCGCCAGCGCCCTCGCCGATCCAGCGATTCGCTGGTCGAGCGCCACGACCCTCAGCGACACGTGCTCGGCCTTGCTCCGCACGGGGAGCGAAGTGGCCCGCCTGGGCGGCTGGAGCGACGTCGACGAGTTGGCGGACCTGGAGGCCCTCGAGGAGCGCCTGCGAAGCGACGAAGGCTCCGCCCCGGCGACTCGAGCTTGGCTGCTCGACTGGCGAAGCCGATCGCCCAAGACCCCGTAGCTGCGGGGCCCCACGCCGTCGTCCGGGTTGACACCTCAGGGGTCCACTGCTATCGTCGCGCCCAGCAGTGGAACTCTCCTAACTTTTCCGCTGGCAACAACTTACCGGCCTCCCGCCCCCGCTGAGGCCCTGCGACTCCGACCATGCTTCAGCTCGACCCCACGCTCTCGCCGCTCGCCGGATGACTGGGTATTCCCCAACGGGTCCCCTGACTGGTGTCCTGGCAACGACTGGGACTGGGCAATGATCTGCGAGTCGTGTCGGGAGAACCTGGCGACGGTCTACGTGAGCGAGGTCCTCGAGACCAAGAAGAAGAAGGTCATGCGCCTCTGCGAGGGCTGCGCCCGTGATCGCGGGGTCGACCTCCCCGACTCAGGTCAGTTCTCGGTCAAGGAGTTCCTCGAGAAGGCTGGCGAGCAGCCGGCCCCCGAACGTCGCGAGCCGATTCTCTGCCCCGACTGCGGGATCGGTCTCGAGGAGTTCCGCCGAACCGGGCGCCTCGGCTGCGCGCGCGACTACGTTCACTTTCAGGCTGAGCTGCTCCCGCTCTTGGAGAGGATCCAGGGCGCCCGAAACCACGTCGGGCAAGTCCCGCGCTTGGTCGGGCAGCGGCTGGAGCTCGAAGCCTTGCGCGCCTCCCTCGAGGAGGCGATCGCTGACGAAGACTACGAACGCGCAGCCTCGCTGCGTGACTCGATCCAGACGCTGGAGGAGAACGCGTGAGCGATCCCGGGCTCGATCTCGAGGTGTGCGGGCGACCTGTCGCCCTCGGTGAGTGGCTCGCGAGCTCGGGGCCCGAGAGCGACATCGTGATGTCGACTCGGATCCGCTTGGCGCGGAACGTCGTCGAGTTCCCCTTCCCCAACCGGATCGAAGGCGACCGCCAAGGAGACCTGGAGCAGTTCCTGCGAGACGGGATCGCCTCTGCCCCCTTCGCTGCCGACCAATCTCCGAGCTACTTCGACCTCGACCAAGCCCCCGACCTCGACCGCCAGTGCCTCGTCGAACGCCACCTGATCAGCAAGGACCACGCCGCTGCCCGGGGACGGCGCGGCGTCGCGATAGAGCCCCAGGCCACCCTCTCGATCATGGTCAACGAAGAGGACCACCTCCGGCTCCAGGTCCTCCGCTCGGGGTTCCTCCTCGACGAGGCCTGGTCGCAGATCGAGGCCGCCGACCGAGCCCTCGAGGAGAAGCTCAACTACGCCTTCTCGCCGGACCTCGGCTACCTGACCTCCTGCCCGACCAACGTCGGCACGGGACTCCGAATCTCCGTGATGCTGCACCTCCCGGCCTTGGTCATGACCAAGCGCATCGAGAAGGTGTTCCACGCCGGCAGCAACGTGAACCTCGCTGTGCGCGGCTTCTACGGCGAAGGGACCGAGGCCCTCGGCGACTTCTACCAGATCAGCAACCAGGTCACCTTGGGACAGTCTGAGCTGGGGATCCTGCAGTCCATGGCCGAGCAGGTCCCGCTGATCATTCGCTACGAGCGCAACATGCGCGAGAAGCTGATCAGCGAGAACCGCCTCGGGCTCGAAGACCGCGTGTGGCGGGCCCTGGGGCTCTTGGAGCGCGCCCGACTGACGACGAGCCAAGAGGCTATGGGCTACCTCTCGATCGTGCGAATGGGGATCCACCTCGGCTTCTTGGACTCGATCCCGATCTCACTCGTGAACGAGCTCTTCGTCTCGACCCAGCCTGGCCACCTCCAAAAGCGCGCCGGCTCGCCCCTCGAGACGCCAGCCCGCGACGAGATGCGCGCCTCATACATTCGAGAGCGCTTGCGAGAGGTCCTCTAGGTGGTCCGGCACTCGATATACACTCGTCAGGACTTGCGCAGTCCCCACTCAGCGGGGACAACGTTCGTTACCGAGACGCACAACATCTCGGACAATCCGCCGCCGAATCCTTCGACGGCGACTCCGGAAAGAAGGCAGCGCTATGTTTGATCGCTTCACCGACCGGGCTCGCAAGGTAATGAGCCTCGCGCGTCAGGAGGCGCAGCGCTTCAATCACCAGTACATCGGAACGGAGCACATTCTCCTGGGCTTGATCCAGGAGGGTTCTGGCGTCGCCGCCAACGTGCTCCGAAACCTCGAAGTCGACCCCGAGAAGATTCGGGTCGAGGTCGAGAAGATCGTCCAGGACGGTCCGACGATGGTGACGATGGGCCAGCTGCCTTTCACGCCCCGCGCCAAGAAGGTCCTCGAGCTCGCGAGCGAAGAGGCCAGCAACTTGCGCCACAACTACATAGGAACCGAGCACCTCTTGCTCGGTTTGATTCGGGAGAACGAGGGCGTCGCGGCCCAGGTCCTGATGAACCTCAACCTCAAGCTCGATGACGTGCGTGAGGAAGTCCTCGAGCTGCTAGGAGCCGACATGTCAAGCGGCGAGAGCGCCCCCGCTGGTGGCGGTGAAAAGTCGACCAAGAAGTCGAAGACTCCAGCCCTCGACGCCTTTGGGCGCGACCTGATCGAGCTGGCTCGCGAGGGCAAGCTCGACCCGGTGATCGGCCGTAAGGACGAGATCGAGCGGGTCACCATGATCCTCTCGCGTCGGAGCAAGAACAACCCGGTCCTCCTCGGTGAGCCTGGCGTCGGCAAGACCGCCATCGTCGAGGGTCTGGCCCAGGACATCATCGCGGGCAACGTCCCCGAGATCCTGCGCGAGAAGCGGATCGTGGTCCTCGACCTCGCGATGATGGTCGCAGGCACCAAGTATCGCGGTCAGTTCGAGGAGCGGATCAAGGCCGTCATGACCGAGGTTCGCCGGGTCAAGAACGTCGTCCTCTTCATCGACGAGCTCCACACCCTGGTTGGTGCGGGTGGCGCCGAGGGCGCTATCGACGCCAGCAACGTCCTCAAGCCCGCGCTCTCGCGCGGCGAGGTCCAGTGCATAGGAGCCACGACCCTCGACGAGTACCGCAAGTACATCGAGAAGGACGGCGCCCTGGCCCGTCGCTTCCAGAGCATCAACGTCGAGCCGCCGAGCAAGGAAGAGGCCTTCGAGATCCTCAAGGGGCTCCGCGATCGCTACGAGGCGCACCACCGCGTCCAGTACACCGACGAGGCCCTCCAGGGCGCGGTCGAGATGAGCACCCGCTACATCTCGGATCGCTTCCTGCCGGACAAGGCCATCGACGTCATCGACGAGGCTGGCGCTCGCCTGCGGATGAAGTCCATGCGCACGCCGCCCGACCTCAAGAACATCGAGGACGACGTCAAGCAGCTCGAGAAGGACAAGGAAGAGGCCGTGGCCTCCCAGGACTTCGAGCGCGCTGCGTCGCTGCGCGACAAGGCTGATCAGCTCAAGAAGAAGCGTGAGCAGATCAAGCGCGAGTGGCGCGAGGCCGCCAAGGAGTCCGGCGGAATCGTCGACGAGAACATCATCGCTGAGACCGTCAGCAAGATGACCGGGATCCCCCTGACCCGCCTCGAGAAGGGCGAGTCCGAGCGTCTCCTCCAGATGGAGGCCGAGCTGCACAAGATGGTCGTCGGTCAGGCCGAGGCCGTGACCGCGATCTCCAAGGCTGTGCGCCGCTCACGCTCGGGCCTCAAGGACCCCCTCCGCCCCATGGGCTCGTTCATGTTCTGCGGGCCGACGGGCGTCGGTAAGACGCTCCTCGCCAAGGCCCTCGCCAAGTTCATGTTCGACAGCGAGGACGCGCTGATCCAGATCGACATGTCCGAGTACATGGAGAAGCACAACGTCAGCCGTCTGGTGGGTGCCCCTCCCGGCTACGTCGGCTTCGAGGAGGGCGGTCAGCTCACCGAGAAGATCCGCCGTCGTCCCTACGCGGTCGTCCTCTTCGACGAGATCGAGAAGGCTCACCACGACGTGTTCAACATGCTCCTCCAGATCATGGAGGAGGGGAAGCTGACGGACTCCTTCGGGCGCTCGGTCGACTTCCGCAACGTGATCCTGATCCTGACGAGCAACATCGGCTCGGACGCGATCATGAACAAGTCGAGCCTCGGGTTCACTGAGGCCCAGGGTGCCGAGGCGGCCTACGAGACGATGAAGAAGCAGGTCAGCCAGGCCCTCGAGCGCGAGTTCCGCCCCGAGTTCCTGAACCGCCTCGACGACACCGTGATCTTCCGCCGCCTGCGGCGCGAGGACCTGAGCGAGATCGTGAAGCTCGAGATCAACAAGTTCACCGAGCGCCTGCGCGAGAAGGACCTCGAGCTCACCATCAGCCCGCGCGGGATCGAGTTCTTGATCGACCGCGGCTACCACGAGGAGTTCGGCGCGCGTCCGCTGCGGCGCTCCATCGAGCAGGGTCTCGAGGATCCGCTCAGCGAGGAGCTCCTCCGCGGGGCCTTCGAGGGCAAGACCACGATCACCGCCGACCTCGACGAGGCCGGCGAGAAGCTGATCTTCCGCGCTGAGGAAGCTGCCCCCGTCTAAGGCTGGCTTGGCTCCTTGAATCGAGCCCCTGGCAGCGCCAGGGGCTCTTTTCGTTGGTTGGGGCGACTCACGCTGCCCGCCACAGGCCTCCCCGGCGCGAGACGCCTCAGCCGCTTCACCCAGCCCCCCGGCAGAGCGAGACGAACCAGCGTATGGTGGCCGCATGAGCTGCGGGGCTAGAGGAGTCATGATGAGTGCCACCGGGTTGGCGGCCTGCGGAGCGGGGTGCCCGAATGCGTAACCTCGACCACTACTTTGCGGCCCTCGACGCCGTCCGCGCGCGGCTGGACGAGCAGCGGCCCTATACGGCTGAGCTCAAGAGCCAGATCGATCGCTGGTTCGTCCCGCGCTACCTCTACTGCTCCAACGCCCTCGGACAGGAGGACTTCGTCTCGGCTCGCGAGACGGCCCTCTTCTTGGAGGCTGAGGTCGTCTCGGGAGGACACACTCTCGATGCCTTCCTCGCGATCCACCGCCACCAGCGCGCGCTCGAGCTCGTCGAGGCCAACGCCAAGGCCGGAGCTCAACTAGACCCGGCCTTCGCGCTGACCCTGCACCGGCTGCTCTTGGAGGGCGGCCGGGCGATCCCCGAGGGTGCGCGCCCCGGCCTGTTCAAGAGCGAACTGAGCCCCCCGGCTCGCCGCCGCGGCCACACCTTCACCTACGCCGACCCCTCGGAGGTCGGCGACCTGATGCGCAAGCTCTGCGACGAGCTCAAGACGCGCCAAGCTGACGCCGACGAGCACCCGCTCGAGACCATGGCGTGGCTCTACTTTCACCTCCACCTGATCCACCCCTTCGCGACGCTCAACGGCGAAGTGGCCCGCCTCTTGTGCACCATGGTCTCTCGGCACAACGGCTACCCTGGGCTGATCCTGGCGCCAGGGTCCGTCGGTGACCTCTTGGACGCCTTGGTCGCCGTTCACCGAACGGTCCCCGTCGACTCGCGGGTGCCGCTCTCGCCCAAATACGACCTCTCGGCCCTAGTCGAGCTCTTCGCGGCGGCCTTGAGTCGCACGGGTGAACGCCTCGCAGAGCTCGTTGAGGGACGAAAGCTCGACGCGGGCAGCTTCGCGACGCGGATCGAGGCCGACCAGGCCCGGCAGCTGACTCGCTTCACGAGCAACAAGCTGAGCTGGCGGGTGCGCGCCACCAGCGAAGTCCGAGCCCTCCACGAGCGCGCGACCGCCCTCGCCGAGCAGCTCCAAAGCGAGGGTCAGATCTACACCCTCGTCCTCGAGCGGAGCGAGGTCGTCCCGAGTCACCGCGCCGACCGTCAGATCGTAGGCGCGCTGCCGGGCGGCGAGGCTGGCCTGATCGGAGAGATCCAGATCGCAGTGACCCCGAGCGAGACGATGAAGGGGCTCGACTTCCCCCCGCCGGGGCGCCTCGTGATCGGCGTAGGGAGCACCCAATACGGACTCCACCTCGTGTTCGCGACCAGCGAAGAAGAGGCGCGACCCAAGGTTCAGACGGGCTCCCTCCGAGCCTCGGAGTGGACCGCCGACACCCTGGAAGCCATGGTCGTCCGGGGCGTCGATCGCCTCCGCAAGTCCTACGAGTACGAGCTGAACCTGCTCAACGCCAGCCGGAGCCAGCGCTTCAAGCTCAAGCGAATCCGCCAAGAGGCCGAGAACCAGGTCTCAGCCCCGGAGCCGACTCGCCCGCGCCCCTCCAAGCGCCACCGGAGCCCCCGCGAGACCCGGGCCTCGACGATGCGTCTCGACGGGCTGAGCCCCGCCGAGCCTCCCCTCGAGTTCTAGCTCGGATCACGGACGGGTCAGCCACGAGCCCCAGGAGAATCGCGCGGTCTTGGCGCCTCCGAATCCCCCTACCTGTCGAAGGCTCTTCGCGGGCACTCCGCTCTGGTCTAGCCGTCGGTCGCGAGGTCTTGCCTCAAGGCGCAGCTCGTGCTGATCCCTGCCGGCTAGCCGGCGAGCTAGCGAGGGACCCCCGGCCACCACACGCGACCCTCCAAGAGCCCAGGGAGGTCGAAGGCGTGCCAGGGGAAGCCCACTCGGCGCCAGCCGATCGCTCGCAGGCGCTCGAGCTCGGCGAGGTCCTCGGCGGGATCGAGGCCAGCCAAGACCTTGGCGTGGGCCCGGATCCCGTATTCTTCGAGCCACAGCCCCTTCGGAGGCGTATGCCGCTCGAGGACATTAGGAGCCGCCCCCGCCGGATTCTCGGCCAGCTCGAGCTCGCTCTGCGCCAGAAGAATCGCGTCTTGCCAATCCGGGTCCGAGTTTCCGCGCTCAACGGCCTCCTCGAGGATCCCTCGCACCCTCTTGAACTCGCGCCGGTTGAGGTGCCAAGCCAGAAGAGCCGGATAGAGGTCGGCGTGAGACCCCGCCAGCTCGCGCTTGAGGAGCTCTTGGGCATGCCTCATTCCCTTCGCCGAAGGCGGCAGATCGCGCTTGAGCCACTCCAACTCGATCCGGCGCCGGACCAGGCGCGGAACGATCCAGTGAGCGTGCCGTGAGAGGTCGGCCAGCGGTCGGGTCTGCTCGTGCGCGATCAACCCAAGACGGATCGCCTCTCCGGGATCTCGCTCGTAGCGGACCGCCAGGGTCCCGAGGAGCGCGCGCCCGCCCGGGTCAGCCAGGAGCTTGGCCTCGTAGGCCCTAGCCCGCGAGTAGATCTCGTAGTGCTCCGGGTAGTTGCCAGACTCTTGATCCGAGACCACGAAGAGCTCGAGGGCCACTCTCCCGATCCCCGCATGCTGGGGTGGGAGCTGGAGGAGTCGAATCGCCGTGATCTTCGCCTGAGACCCCGAACCGTGGACGCGAGCGGACTGAATCAGGACGAACCCAAGGCGTGAGATCGTCCACATCATGCGGTCGAACACGACCTCCGCTAGGGCGGCCTCACAGGTGCTCAACCTCCCCTGCCGACGCTTCCAGCCCTTCAGGGCCGAGGTCAGGGAGGCGAAGGCCTCCCGTCCCTCGCCGAGCTTGGCTCCGAGTCTCAGCTCCGTCAGGCGAGGGATCACCTCCCGGATGTCGATGGCTTGACGCTCGATCTCGAGCTCAACGAGTTCACGGGCGTTCGTCTCTCGACGCGCGTGGCGCCGGGCACGCTTCGGAACGTCGGCACCAACGCAGGCTAGGGCCCAAAGCGCCCCCTGGGTCTCGCCATCCAAGGCGTCCAAGCGCGCCTCGAAGGCGTCCAAGGTGGACGCTAGGGCAAGGTCCGAGGAGCCGCTCGCGAGGACACGGGCTGCTGGCGCTGCCTCGACAGTGCGCAAGGGACCGCTACCTGCGAGGAGCTTGCGCCTGGCCTCGAGGTTCGCGCCTGCGCGAAAGGCCGCCCACCAATCGCGCTCCGGTGTCGCCCTCGGCGACTCGCTGGCGGCCGGAGTCCCCGTCGGCGCGACCAGAGTCGGCTCCTCGGGAAGAAGAGCCACGGTCCCGAGCGCGACAGCTCCTAAGAGCGCGCAGGTCGTGAGCGCCAGGAGACCGAGGCGCTGGCCGCTCGTGGTTCGCGCGACCAAGCGCTCGAGGGCCGAGCCGCTGGCGCTGAGGTGCTGGAGGAGCTCGAGGACCTCGATCCAGCGCTCGAGGCTGGGCCGATCCTCGACCTCCTTGGCTAGGCTGGCTTGGAGCAGGTCCGATAGCTCGCGCGGCACCTCCGGGCAGACCTCGCGAAGGGGGCGGACTGGGCGACTCAAGATCGCCCCGATCAGGTCGGGGAGCCCGTTGAAGTCGGAGCCGAGGGGAGCGTCCCCGCTCAGGGCCCAGTAGATCGTCGCCGCCAAGCCATAGACGTCCGTGGCGGACGTTTCTTCGCGCTCGCCTCGAATCTGCTCGGGCGCCATGGTCAGGGGCGTCCCGACCGCGGTCCCGCTCTGAGTCAGGCGACTCTCGCGGCCGACCTCGAGCGCTAGCCCGAAGTCCACCAGCCGCGCCTCGCCGAACTCGTCGAACATCACGTTCTCGGGCTTGAGGTCTCGGTGGAGGACGCCGGCTTGGTGCGCGTGACGCAGGGCTCGCGCCAAGGCCAGCGCCAAGGGAGGCCCCTCGGAGACGGGGATCGGTCCCCCCTCGTCGATTCGCTCGCCCAAGGACCCGCCCCGGAGGAGGTCCACGACGAGGTAGGGCGGGTCTTGGTCCAGGACCGCGCTGTGAACGCGCAAGATCCCGGGGTGATCGAGGCGCGCGTTCAGCTCGGCTTCGCGGCGAAAGCGCTCGTGCTGGAGCGCGAAGCCCGGCGTGTTCGGCGCGGCCAGGACCGTCTTGAGGGCGTAGCTCGCGCCCAGCTCGCGGTGGCGGACTTCGAACACCGCCCCCATTCCGCCCTTGGCCAAGACTCGCTGGACGGCGTAGGGCCCGAAGGCCTCCAGCCCCAGCAGGCGAGAGCCCTCCAGGATCCCGGCCCCCTCGACCGACGACTCCCGCGCGGACCAGCTCCCCGAGCTCCGCTGCGCGTCCAGCGAACGCGTCTCGCCGCGCGGATCCACCTGGGCCGGATCTCCCCACGTGCTCTGAGCGTGCCGCTGGGGATCGAAGTCTGGGGAGCGTGGGTCGGAGGGAGGGAGCACCTCTCCACCCTAGCGCTCGAGGGCGACCCGTTCCCGCCGAGGCCGCTTCCCTCCTGCTCCCAGCCTGCGAAGATCGAGCTCAGGAGGAGCTCGTGAGCCTAGAAGTCTTGGTGTTGGGGACGGGGGACGCCTTCTCGGCGCTGCATTACTCGACCTGTCTGGCGCTCCGGGCCGAGGGGGCCTGGCTCCTGATCGATTGTCCCCACCCGATCCGAAAGATCCTCCGGGAGTCGAGCCACCGAGCTGGCCTCGACCTGGACGTGGGCGACTTCGCGGGCGTCGTGGTGACCCACCTCCACGCGGACCACGCCTCAGGCCTCGAGGGCCTCGGCTACTTCGGGTTCTTCGCCCTCGGGCGCAAGCTCCCCCTCCTGATCCACCCCGCCGCCGGCGAGCGACTCTGGGAGGGCTGCCTGGCCGCCGGCATGGAGCGCCTCTTGCCGGCCGTGGGCGAGCCCGCCGACGAGAAGGAGCTCGGCGACTACTTCGAGCGCCGTGACCTCGACACCAAGCAGAGCGTCACGCTAGGACCTTTCACGATCGAATGCCGCCGCACGATCCACCACATACCCACGACCGCGCTCCGGATCCGCGCCGGGGGTCGGACGCTCTCCTACAGCGCTGACACGGCCTTTGACCGCTCCCTCATCGAGTGGCTGACGCCGGGTGACCTGATCATTCACGAGACCAACCTCGGGACGCATACGCCCTACGAGCGCTTGGCCGAGCTGCCTGCGGAGCTCCGCGCGAAGATGCGCCTGATCCACTACCCGGATCGCTTCGACGAAGAGCCGCGCGTGATCGAGTGCCTTCAGGAGGGAGACCTGCTCCAGGTTTAGGGAGCCTTGCCAGGAGCGATCGGGAGGGCGCGAATCGTGAGGATCGCGCCCAGGGCTGCTAGGAAGGCCCCGAGCGCGAAGAGCCAGCCGTAGCCGAGCTGCTTGGCCGCGACGCCCGAGAGCGCGCTCGCGAGGCCGCCGGTCAGGACGACCGCGCAGGCCTGGAGCGTATAATCCGTCGCTTCGTGACCTTCGCGGCAGACGTCCATCATGATCGTGAAGAGCGCGACCATGGCCACCCCGCCCGCGAAGTGCTCGAAGAGAGAAGCGGCCACGAGGAGGTTCCAGGTCGGCGCTGTGGTCACCAGGGCGTAGCCAAGGAGCCCCGCGACCTGGAGCGCGCTCCCCAGGATCAGGGCCCGGCGGCGCGAGCGTCCAGCCAGCCACCCCCCCACGAGGGCGCCCAGCATGCCGGTCGAGAACCCGCCCAGCCCCAGGAGCCAGCCGATCGCGGTCTTGTCGTGGCCGAGGTCCACCAAGAGCGGCCGGAGCATGGGCGAGGCCAGGGCGTCGCCGGCCTTGAAGGCGCCCAGGAGCAAGAGCCAGCCGACCCCGAGGGCGGCCACGCTGGACTTGAGGGAGTGCCGCTGGCCCCGGTCGACCGGAGTCGGCGGCTCCTGGTGACGCAACACGGGGAGGCTGGCCAGGAAGAGCCCCAGGGCCATCAGCCGGCAGGCCATGGCCCAGCCAAGGGTCTCGAGCGAGGCCAAGATCACGCCGCCGCCCAGGATCATGCCCGCGCGATAGGCGGCGACTTGGAGCCCGTTGCCTAGGCCACGTTCACGCTCGCTGAGGACCTCCACCGCCAGCCCGTCGGCCGCCACGTCCTGGGTCGCCGCGACCAGGTTCGCCAAGAACACGGCCACCAAGAGGGGCGCCAGGCTCAGCTCCGGCGGACAGAACGAGAGCCACACCATGAGCGCGATCGAAGCCGCCTGGAGCGGGAGGATCCAGCTCCGCCGCCGTCCAAAGCGCCCGCTCCCGCTCCCGTCCACCAGGGGCCCGATCAGGAACTTGAGCGCCCAGGGCAGGGCCAGGAGCGAGGAGAAGCCGATCTGCTCGAGGGACACGCCCTGCTCGCGCAAGACCACCGGCAGGGTCTGGGTGAAGAACCCGAAGGGGAGGCCCTGGGCGAAGTAGAGCCCGCTCAGGAGCAGGACCTTGCCCAGGAGGCTCGGCGGCTTGGCGAGGGGAGGCTCCACGCCGGCAGCTTCGCACGCTCGCTTCCCTCAGTTCACTGGGAAGAGTAGATCAAGGTCGTCACGACGATCTGCCACACCAGGCCGCCTAGGCAGGTCAGCGCTGGCTCTTCGCTGTGACCGAATCCGCCGCGACGCACGGGGCTCGCCGCAGCCGCCCTCGCCTGCAGGGAGCTCGCATGACACCCCAAGGTAGAACAACGCCCCAGCTCCCCCCGGCAGTCTGTATGCAGCACGGCTCCGCAGTCCAGGCAGCCCTCGAGCAGCCCTCGCGCAGAGTCGTGGCAGTAGCCGCAGCGAAGCCGCGAGACCGAGACGATCACGGTCACCTCCCCTGAGAAGACGAGGCTCGGGGGCGTCAGGTTCACTCGACCCCACCCGCGCGAGAGCCCACCTCAAGCGCTATGATCCGCGCCCTCTGGAGGCGCCATGAGCGATCTGAAGCTGCAAATCGAGCACGCGTTCGACTACCGCGGGGACGTGACCCTCAAGTTCAAGGACGGGACGGACCTGGTCGGGTTCCTCGCCAACCGGAACTTCGAGCCTCACGCCTCGCTCAAGAAGCAGCCCTTCATTGAGGTGTTCCTTCCCGACGGCAACCGGCAGGAGTTCTTGATCGAGACCCTGAGCTCGATCGAGGCCACCGGCGTCGATCACGCCGACCACACCGACTTCAGCGCTACCTAGCCTTCGCTCTAGGGCAAGGGAGGCGAAGGGTCCCGCTTGGGCTCCGGCGCGGGCTCCCCCGGATCCTTGTCTTCTTCGGACTTAACCGGCTGCCCCAGGCGCTTGGTCTTCCCGCTCCCTCGTCCGGGGACGCGGAGCACGAGGTCGTCGTCGTCGCGGAGGGTGTAGAACTCGCGGAACAGGACCGTGTGGAACTTCACCCGGACCCAGGCGAAGAACATCAGCCCGAAGCAGAGCCAGGCCACGTTGGGGTTGAAGATGTCGAGGGCGGCGCCCTCCAGCCCGAGGGGCCAGCGCACGATCCCCGTCGCGGCCACGAACACGGCGGCCGCGATGGCGGCCCAGCCCGTCAGGGCTAGCTCGAGGTTCTTGAACTCGGGAATCCGCATTCGCTCCCAAGCGATCCGGGTGAAGGGGTAGAGGACCAAGAAGGGGATCAGGCACACCACCCCCAAGGCCAAGCAGGTCGCGATTCCTGAGAGCCAACCCTCCTCGTGGAGGCGCCCGATCTGGAGCGGAGCGCTCACGAGGTAGCCGAAGGCGAGGTAGCCGAACACGTAGCGGACGTGGAGCAGGAACACCTTGACCACGAGGCGCGTCCGCGAGAGCTCCTCGCCGACGGCAGACCAGCGCCGAACCACGCCGCGCTGGCGACGCTTCCACCAGGCCCCGAAGCCTGGCTCCTTGGCCTCGCCCGAGTCCGACGCTTCGCCTGACTCGCTCTCTTCCTCAGCTGTTGGGCTCTCCGCTTCGCAGGCCTCAGCCGCTGGGCTCTCCGCGTCGCTGGCCTCGGCCGGGGCTGCCGGGGGAGCCTCTCCGTTGGTCGCCTCTTCGGCGCCGGCCACCTCGCTGCCCCTCACCACCTCCACCTGAACCGGTGGCTCTGGCTCCTCGACCGGCGAATCTGCGGGAGGAGCGTCTGAGTTGGGCGTAGGCGGGGGGATCGCCAAGGGTCTCTCCTGTGAGGAGTCTCGGCGGATCGGGGAGGAGCGTCAACGCGGGCACGCTCCGGAATGACCGCGAGCGCTCACCGACGTGGAGAGCGCTCGCGACCGAGTTGATTGCTTGGGGTCTGACTAGCTCAGGACACCGACCAAGAGACCAGCTAGCAGGACCATGCCGACCAGGACCGAGAGATCCAGGACTGCGCCTTCATTGCTGGTGACCTCGGCGGGTCGACGAGTCTTCAGACCTCCTTCGAATTGCATCACTGCTTGCCCCCTTCCGCGTGGGGTTTCACCCAACACGGCGGTCTATACGGAGGGCTCCTCGGCCGCTGTCACTCGCCTTCGAATCGGCCTTCCTTCGGAACGCTTCGAACCCGGCAGACCTCCGACTGGAGCTGCGCTAGCCCCTCCGCGCAGCGCGCGAAGGCGGTCGCCTCCTCGGTCTGTCCCGCGGCCCGCAGGCGCCTGAACTCCCGGGCCGAGGCTGCCATGTGGAGCGAGAGGTCAGGCTCGAGCCCGGCCCACACGTCTGGGCGCCCGCCGTAGGCCGGATAGGCGCAAGGAGGAACCCCAGGTTCGCAGCTCGAGAGGTGAGAGGCCGCGACGAGGAGGTCTTGAGCCTCGAGGAGGTCGCGGTCGAGGTGGACGGCGTGGTGGAGGTGCTCGATCGCCTCC
>Ga0316202_10000689_pt1 | contig 32857 bp, 34 predicted proteins | sample 3monrhotite_MG_FD_204934 | JGI IMG/M metagenome (GOLD analysis project Ga0316202, IMG submission 204934) | Microbial mat bacterial communities from mineral coupon in-situ incubated in ocean water Damariscotta River, Maine, United States -... | ecosystem: Environmental > Aquatic > Marine >...
GTTTTGTTTTAGAATAAACCGCTCACAGAACAAAGCAACAATCTTTAATAATCTAATATCCAAAATGGTCAACAAAGAGAAAGTCTATCACAAACAAATTATATGCAACTAAATACTGACCTCTAAAGAATGGATTAACTATTTGAAAATAAATAAAATATTGTTGTTTATAAATATGTCACCTCGAGCCCTTCAACTCTCGCTCAGGACAGGCTAGTCGAGAGGTTAATTTATAATAAAAAATACAAGGTCTCGACTGCGCTCGACCTGACAATAATGTTTTTACCAAAATATAGTAAGGACTTTTTTATAGAACTCATGTTTAACGAAAATATACTACTTATCATTTGACAAAAAAACGCCTTAATAAATTTTATTAAGGCGTTTTTAATTTTGCAAGATTCCTGCCTTTGCAGTAGTAAACCTAATTATTTTACTTGTAAACTTCTTTTACAAATGCTTCATAATTCATTTCTTTTACTTTAAAAGTAATGTTTTCTTTATAGAAATTAAGTAATTTTTGACTTACCAATTGCTCTTGCAAACGTTTAGCTTCATCTTGATTACTAAGTACTCTTTGTACAATATCATCCAATTCTTTTTCTTCAGGATTTAATTGTCCGTATTGAGCCATTTGAGTTTTTACAAAACCTTTTGTAAATTCTTGCAACTCAGCAAAATCTAATTTAATACCATTATCCTTTAATACTTTCCCTTCAATTAATTGGTAACGTAATCCTTTTTCTGATCTGTCAAATTCTTCTGCAGCTTGTTCAGGAGTCATTGGTTTTTCCCCTGCTACAGCTAACCATTTTTTCAAAAATTCAGTAGGTAAATCAAATTTTGTGTTTTCAACTAAATACTCAGTAACGTCATTTAATAATTGTTGGTCTGCTTGAGTTTTGAATTGTTTTTCTGCATCTTCTTTAATTTTGGCAACCAATTCTTCTTCAGATTTCACAACATCTGGTCCAAAAACTTTATCAAACAATTCTTGATTCACTTCTCCAAGTTCTGTGAAATTAACCTCTTCAATAGTAAAAGTTACATCAATTTCCAATCCGTGAATTGCATCGTGATCTACACCTAAAGCGCCCATTAATTTATGGTCATCATCAAAAAGTCCTTTTGTGTTTAATTCAACAACAGCACCAACTTTTTTTCCAATTAATTTCTTTTGGTTTGCTTTTCCTTTTACTGAAGCTAATTCAATAGTAGATTTTTTGTTAATTTCTTTTTCTTCATTAACAAAAGTACCTGTAATATTTACACCTTCTTCAACTACTTCTTTAGAAATTATTTTTCCGTAGCGTTTTTGAATATTTTCAACTTCTTTTCCTAATAATTCCTTATCAGCAATAATATTGTATTGTGTAATTTTCTTTTTTTCATCTAATTTAACATCAAATTCTGGTGCTAAACCTAATTCAAATTCAAATGAATAATCTTCTTTATCCCAATCAAAATCATCTTGCATTTTAGGTAAAGGATTTCCTAAAATGTCTAATTTTTCTTCTGTTAAAAATTTATTTAATGACTCTTGAAGTAATTTATTAACTTCATCAATCATAATAGATTTTCCGTATTGTTTTTTTACCATTCCCATTGGGACTTGACCTTTTCTAAATCCTGGGATATCAGCTTTTTTACGGTAATCTTGTAAAATTGTTGCTACTTTTTCTTGGTAATCGGCAGTTGAAATTTCAACTTTCACTACTGCATTTAACGCATCAATATTTTCTTTTGTAATATTCATTTTATGCTATTTTATCTTAAATCATTCAAAATTGGGTGCAAAATTACTATTTTTTATGCACTTGACAAAGTATTTAATGTGTTCAAATTCAACTATCTTTCTTTCTTTTCATTTAAAAATGAATATAAAAAAGATTGAAATAGTGATAATAGTAAACTAAACAATAAAGCAACCCAAAACCCTGAAACAGAGAATCCATTAACAAAATAATCGGCTAACATAATAATTACAGCATTTATCACTAAAAGAAACAACCCAAAAGTTACTATGGTTGCAGGTAAAGTAAAAAATATGAGTAATGGTTTTACTGTAATTCGCAATAAACCTAAAACTACAGCTACAATTATAGCGCTTGTATACCCATCTGTTAAAGTTACACCTGGTAAAAAATTAGCTATTACAACTACAGCTAGCGCTGTTAATAATATTCGTAAAATTAATTTCATCTTTTAAAATTTTTAATGAACTTTAAATTTAACTAAAATTATGCCATTTATTGAATTATGTTAAAAACCTGACAACTTCATTATAAAACTGTGTTGGATTTTCAGCATGAAGCCAATGTCCTGCATTTTTGACAGTTACTACATGTGAATTTATAAAATGTGCTGAAATTAATGGAATATCATTTTTTGTAATGTACTTTGAATTTTCTCCATTTAAAAAAAGTGTTTTCCCATCAAAATGTGTAAAAGAAGGCAGCGCCTCTCCTACTTCAACATTGTTTTCTGTTAAACTTTCTAAATTAAAGCGGTAAGCTAGTTTACCTTTTGACTCCCAGTACACGTTTTTTAATAAAAATTGAAGAATTCCTTCTTCTTTAATATAAATTCTTAATGCTTCTTCAACTTTTTTTCGCGTTGTATGAATTGTAAAATTTACCGAGTTTAGTGCCACTAAAATAGACTCATGATGTGGTTTATAATACTTCGGACTTATATCTGCTATTATTAATTTACTAACTAATTCTGGGTAAGTTACGGCAAACTGCATCACTACTTTTCCGCCCATGGAGTGACCAAGAAGATTTACTTTTTGTAATTGATGTTGTTCAATATAATAGTGTAAATCTTCAACCAACAATTCATAATCAAATTCATTGGAATGAAAACTTCGTCCGTGATTTCGTTGATCTATTAAATGTACTTCAAAATTTTCAGCTAACTTAGTACCAAGTGATTTCCAATTATCACTCATTCCAAAATATCCATGTAAAATGAGTAACGGTTGTCCGCTTCCTGAAATTGTTGAGTGTAATATCATTGTTTAATTGTTTAACTGTTGATTTGTGTAATTGTGTAATCGTCTTTGCAAATGCAGTGAAGCAATCTGCTGATTAGTTATTGGTTGTTAGTTTTTAGTTGGTTTTGACTTTTGAAACTTTCTAACTTTAAACAATGAGATTACCACAACCGTGTTTTTTATTTCATTTTAAACACTTCTTCGTGATGACGTCTCCAGTCTTCCGTCTTCGGGCTTCACTCTTCTCACTTCTCACTTCTCACTCCTAACTTGTACTTATACATATTAATTACATTCTCTAAACCTAAATATAACGACTCAGTAATTAGTGCATGCCCAATAGATACTTCCAATAAATTTGGAATATTTTCAGCAAAAAACTGAATATTGTCTAAACTTAAATCGTGCCCAGCATTTATACCTAAGCCAAGTTCAGCTGCTAACAAAGCACTCTCTGTATAAGGTTTAATTGCTTCTTTATTTCCAAGTCCAAATTGTGTAGCAAAATCTTCAGTATACAACTCAATTCTATCTGCACCTGTAGTTGCTGCCGCTTCAATAAGTTTTAAATTGGTATCAATAAAAATGGACGTTCTAATTCCTTTTAATTTAAATTCAGCAATAATTTCTTTTAAAAAAGATTGATGTTTTATGGTATCCCAACCTGCATTTGAGGTAATTGCATCAATACTATCTGGCACCAAAGTAACTTGTGCTGGACGAATAGCCAATACCATTTCCATAAATTTAGGAATTGGATTCCCTTCAATATTAAATTCGGTAGTGACTATTTCTTTTAAATCGTAAGCATCTTGATAACGAATATGACGTTCATCTGGTCGTGGATGAATAGTAATTCCTTGTGCGCCAAAACTCTCAATATCAGAAGCTACCTTAACAACATTTGGATAATCTCCACCTCTAGAATTACGTAACGTAGCAATTTTATTTACATTTACACTTAACTTTGTCATCGTTAAAAATTATTATTTTTAATTAGTGAGCAAATTTACGAACTAAGAATATGTTTTTGGTTTTATTTTTGATTAATTTGTAGTACAATAAGAAATGGTATGAATACACCTTATATATTAAATGAATACAAAGCTTTTACACTTCAAACAACAGTGGCTGAAGCTAAATCTCTTTTTAATGAAACTATTTTCTGTTATTTCCCAATTGTAAAAAATAACCAATTAATAGGATTAGTTTCAGAAAATGATATCCAAGGAATTGAGAATAATGAGGCTATTCTTGAAGATTTTTATTATTTATCTTGCTTATTTTTCATTAAAGAAAGTATCAATTTATTAGAAATTTTTAAAATTTTCGCCACAAATGAAACAAATTTAATACCTGTTATAAATGAACAAAACGAGTATTTAGGGTATTATGATTTGATTGATATATTGCATGTTTATAAAAACACTCCATTTTTGAATAATGAGGGTGTTATTATAATTTTAGAAAAAGAAATTAGAGATTATTCTTTTAGTGAAATTAGCCAAATTATTGAGTCTAACAATGGTAAATTATTAGGCGTTTTTATTTCTGAATCAAATGCAACTACCGTAAAAATTACACTTAAATTTAGTTCACAAGATGTAAATGAAATTATACAATCATTTAGACGCTATAATTACAAAGTACTATCCAATCATAAAGAAGATTTTTATATAGAAGAGTTAAAAGAAAGGTCTGATTACTTACGAAAATACTTAAATATTTAAGAATGAAAATTGCTATTTACGGACAATATTACAAAACTGAAGATAAAAAGTATGTTGAAGAATTAATTAACATCTTAAGCAACCATAAAATTGAAGTTTACATTGAGAAAAATTATTATTTAGGATTAAAAGAGCATCTTACAATTAATGCGGTTAAAACCTTTGAATCTTATAAAGAGCTTAACAATTCCTTTGAGTTTATGTTCACAATTGGTGGAGATGGTACTATTTTAAGAGCTGTAACTTTTGTTAGAGATTCTAATATCCCAATAGTTGGCATAAATACGGGTCGTTTGGGATTTTTAGCAACAGTACAAAAAGAAGAAATAACCACTGCTGTTGATTTATTATTAAAAAAACAATTTGTAGTTAAAGAACGTTCATTATTAAATGTAACCACATTCCCCAAAATTGAAAGTTTAGCTTCTTTGAATTTTGCACTAAACGAAGTTTCTGTAAATAGAAAAAATACAGCTTCTATGATTACGATTGAAACTTATTTAGATGATGAATATTTAACTTCGTATTGGGCAGACGGATTAATAATTGCAACTCCAACTGGTTCTACAGGATATTCATTAAGCTGTGGGGGACCCATAATTACGCCACAAGCTAAAAGTTTTGCCATAACACCTATTTCGCCACATAATTTAAATGCAAGACCCTTAGTAATTCCTGATGATACTGTAGTTAAATTTAAAGTGAGTGGTAGAGAAGATAAATTTTTCTTATCACTTGATTCTCGAATTACAACCATAAATAGTAATACTGAAGTATTCATAAAAAAGTCTGATTTTAACTTAAAAATGGTCGAAATTAAACAACAAACTTTTATTAAAACACTTCGAGAGAAATTACTCTGGGGTCAAGACACTCGAAATTAATTTTCATGAAATATATAAAGTCGTTCTAATTTTACCTTTTAAACACATTTTTAAGTTGATAAAAGAAACGTTCAATAAGTCGTAAATCCTCAGTTATAATTTCAGCTTTTCCACTCATTTCTTGTTGGAACTCTATTTTTTTATTGTATGAAGTTATTAATTCTGCATCAAGTGCAACATCTACCAAATAATTACCATCTTTATCAGGAAATAGAGAAATATTTTCTACATTTCCATTAAGCAACCCAAATTCAGTATCAGGGTAATTTGCCAATCTAATATTTACTTTTTGTCCCACTTTAATTTTACCCGCATTTTGAATTGGCGCTTTTATTTTACCAATATAGCCTGAGCTTGTAGAGGGTATTATTGTAAAAACTAAATCTCCAATGTTTACTGTTTGATTTTCATTCCAAAAAGACAAATAAGAAACTTTTCCTGCTATTGAAGATTTTAAAGCGAAACGTAGTTCCCAATCTTTTACTGATTTTTTTAATTGATAAAATGACTGAATTACTTTTTTTAATAACCTAGTGTCATCTTGAGTTTTTCGAATTTCCGAACTTTTAACCGTATTTTTTGAAATACCTATAGCTTCATTTAGCTGAGAAATTGAAGCACTCATATTTTTAAGTGTTCGTTTTGCCTGTATATACTCCAATTGTTTTCTCTCGTAATCTTGAGCTGCTATTATTCCTTTATCAAATAATATTTTATTTCTATCTAAATCTTTCTTATTAAATTCTAATTCTTTTTCGTTTAATTCCTTTTGAGATTTTAAAATAACTAATCTATTTCTAATTTCTGCTAAGGATAAATTATTGGCTGAAAATTCACTGGAATAAGGTTGTAGTTTTTTATTTAAAACATATTCAGAATAATTGGTTTCAAATATTGCAAAATCCATTGCAATATCTCCTAAAATTAAAAATGGAAGTTCATCTATAGGAAATCTAAAATTTAATTTATCAACATAAATGGTATCTAATATACTTTTAAGTAATAAAATATCTTTATAATTACCAGAATTTTCAATAACACCAATAATAGTGTTTTTAGTTATCTGACTATTATTATTTATCAATATTGACTCAATTCGACCCGTGGATTTCGCATAAATTTTTTCTGGTGGTATTTTAGTTGTAACTACTACTTCTGCAGTTATTACATCCGGGTATTTAACAAACCAAGAAATGAACAAAAGCATTAAAATGATTATAAATACTAAAGTCATTCCCCAACGAATCATCCAGTTAGGTACATAACTTAATATTTCCTGAACTTCTTCACTGCGTATTTGTATGTTATCTTGTTCTATTGGCATTAAATAAAATTTAAATTAATTTAAAGAATGAAGAGAGTAACTCTCTTCATTCTTATTAACAAGTGAAATTTTAAAATATTAACTCATTTTAACTAAAATAGACGTTATAAAAATTGTTAATTCTCAAATTTCACACTTCGGTTGTTAAAAACAGGTGCAATACCAATATCCATCTGCTGACATTCCCCAAAACCCCCCATTTATATCACATTCTTCTTTCGTCTTATATTTGCAAGGTGTTAAACCTGGCGGTGGTGGTGGTGTTCCACCGAAAATTTGTTTTTGTTCAGCTTTGTTTAAAGCTTTTCCTAAATTTAAAAATTGTTTTTTCATAATAAAAAAATTTTAAACCCTAAAGTAATTATATGTAGAATCGATTTAAACACATCGCTCTGAAATGAAAACATTACAATGTGTTTGTTAAATTCTCAATAAAATAAAATAGATTGTTATCTATTTATTTGATTAACATAATTATTATTGACAAATTGGGTCAGACCCATCAGGACATAGAACATCACATCCAAATAACCTCCAAAAACCATCAATAAAGCACAACCCATCTCCATATTCATTGACAATCTTACCTCCTTTAATTTCTTTTTGTTCAGCCTTATTTAAAGCTTTTCCTAAATTTAAAAATTGTTTTTTCATAATAAAAAATTAAATATTTATTTAATCCTTGATCATTTAAAGACACTCAAGGTTTGTGTCTATTCCTCAAGAGGAATAAATAAAAAAGAGAAAGGAGAGTATTAGACTTTCCTTTCAAAATAACTATCAAATACAAGTATAAGGGAAAAAAGGAGTGCAATGAAGGGGTGCATAACAAACATATGTTACTCCATCAACAACCTCACATAATTCTGGTCGCACAATAGGACGACCACCGCTAAGTACTCTTTGTTCAGCTTTATTTAAAGCTTTTCCTAAATTTAAAAATTGTTTTTTCATAATAATAAAATTTACTATTTATTAAAGCCTTGATCATTTAAAGACACTCAAGGTTTGTGTCTATTCCTCGCGAGAGAATGTTTTTAATTACCCAATTCTAATTGGTTTTTTACCAAATTGTAATAATTTCCTTTTTTCTGTATCAATTCTTCGTGATTTCCTACTTCAACAATTTTCCCCTTATCTAACACTACTATTTGATACCCTAAGAACCATGATCACCTAGTGGTTTTTAAGGAAAAATATATCACCTCCGCCTTTAATGGCGGAGATAATATAATAAGAGTGAAAATTATTTTCGTACACATTTACCAGATCTACATTCGTAACCGTCTGTGCAAAATCTCGGGTCGCAATACGGAAATATACTTCCCCCATTAATAGATTTTTGCTCATTTTTGCTTAAAGATTTTCCTAAACTTAAAAATTGTTTTTTCATAATAAAAAATTAAATATTTATTTAAGCCTTGATCATTTAAAGACACTCAAGGTTTGTGTCTATTCCTCGCGAGAGAATATTTTTAATTACCCAATTCTAATTGATTTTTTACCAAATTGTAATAATTTCCTTTTTTCTGTATCAATTCTTCGTGATTTCCTACTTCAGCAATTTTCCCCTTATCTAACACTACTATTTGATGTGCGTTTTTTACAGTACTCAGCCTATGAGCTATAACTACGGCTGTTTTGTCAGCAAAAAAAGTATTTAACTTTTCCATAATCACCATTTCATTATTTGCATCTAAAGCTGAAGTTGCTTCATCAAAAAATAAAAATTTAGGATCTTTATATACCGCTCTTGCAATTAACAAGCGTTGCTTTTGACCTGTACTTAATCCTGAGCCTTCATTTCCGATTTTTGTATTATAACCTAAAGGAAGCCCATCAATATAATCTGAAACATTTGCGACATCAACCGCATGAAGTAACTTTTTGGTATCAAAATAATCTTCGCCAACAGCAATGTTTTTAGCTATCGTATCGTTAAAAATATAACCTTCTTGCATTACTACGCCACAGTGTGCTCTCCATACTTTTTGAGAAATGTTTTTCAAATTAAAGCTATTTACTAATATTTCACCTTTATCAAGCTCATAAAAACGAAGCAGTAATTTCATTAAGGTGGTTTTACCACTACCACTAACCCCAACAATGGCAGTTGTTTTATTGGCTGGAATTGTGAAAGAAACATCTTTTAACACCGGCTCTAACCCTCCTGTATATCTAAAAGAAACATTTTTTAAAATAATATCAGCATTTTCTGGAATATTGGTTACTTTTTCTTCATCATCTTTTTCTTCATCTTCTTTGTTATGAATTTCGCCCAATCTTTCTAAAGAAATTTTAGCATCTTGTACATCTCTCATAAAACTGATTAATTGAGTTACAGGAGCGTTTAATTGCCCAACGATGTAACTAATTGCCATCATCATCCCTAAAGTGATCTCTCCATCAATAACTAATTTAGCAGATAAAATTGTAATGAACATATTTTTAAGTTCATTGATAAAATTAGAGCCTACACTTTGGGTTTGCTCTAATGCTAAACTTTTAGTGGAAATTTTAAACAAGCGCGCTTGAACATACTCCCAATTCCATCGCATTCGTCGTTCTGCATTGTGTAATTTAATTTCCTGCATTCCATTAATCAATTCAATAACTTTACTTTGTTCTTGACTTACTTGAGAGAAACGTTTGTAATCGAGTTCTTTTCTTTTTTTAAAGAAAAATAAAACCCAAGCAATATAAAGAACACTCCCAAAAACAAAAACTCCTAAAATTTGAATACTGTAATAACCCAATACAAAACTGAAAATAACTAAATTAAAAAGTGAAAATAAAATAGTTAAGGAAGAGGTTGTTAAAATTCTTTCTATACGTTTATGATCATTGATGCGCTGTAATAAATCACCTGTCATACGAACATCAAAATAAGAAATTGGTAATTTCATTAGTTTGATAAAGAAATCTGAAATTAACGAAATATTAATACGTGTACTTAGGTGTAATAAAATCCAACTTCTGATAATTTCAAGACTTGCCTTTCCTATATATAGAAATAGCTGAGCAAAAAGAATCAAATAAATAAAATTGAGATCCTGATTTTGTATACCTACATCAACTACACTTTGTGTTAAAAATGGAAGTATTAATTGTAGTAAACTTCCCGCCAGTAAGCCAACAACTAACTGAACAATAAATTTTTTGTATTTAAACAAGTATTTAAAAATAAAACTAAACCCAAAAGGTTCGTCTTCATCAAATTCTTCTTTATAAAATAGTGGTGTTGGTTCTACCAAAAGGGTAATTCCTTCTTCTGTATTTTCATCAGCATTATTACCTATCCAATGCTTTATAAATTCATCTTTAGTATAGGTTATTAATCCGTGGGCAGGATCTGAGATATAAATTATTCCTTTTTTAATTTTATAAACAACCACATAGTGGTTTTTATTCCAATGCACAATACAAGGTAGCGAAGCTTCCAATAATTTAGTAAAGGTAAGTTTAACGCCTAGTGAACGAAAGCCCATTTTTTCAACAGCTTCACTTAAACCTAATAAACTACTACCTTCTCTAGTAGTTTCACTTAGAGTACGCAATTGTTGCGTATTAATTATTTTACCATAGTGTTTGGCAATAATTTTAATACAAGTAGGCCCACAATCTTTGGCTTCGGTTTGTTTGTAATTTGGAAATTTTTTCAAATATAAAAAATGGTTAAATTTAAAGAACATAGAGGTTTATTTCTATGCTCTTTAGTTAATTAAAGATCTACACAATATTGATCTTCGTTAGGTCCAAAGCTATATACGCAATAATCATTATAAGCATAAACGAAATGACAATAAGAGGGGCATGTGATTTCACAAATAAATAGATTACCTCTACTACCTCCGCTAATTCCTTTCTTATCAATAATTATTGTTTTTGGAATTGGCCCCAACTAGATAATTAAAAACATTACTAGTTAGTATCAGGTAATGGGTCAGGACAAGTAGGCAAACCACCATCATCACAATAAAATGGACCACTGTAACAACCCTCTTGAGGGTTAGGCACTGGGCATTCTGGACCTAATCCACCATTTATCTTTTGTTGCTCTGCTTTCTTTAAAGCTTTTCCTAGATTTAAAAATTGTTTTTTCATAATAAATAATTTTTATAATTATATTTGCCCTGAACATTTAAAGACACTCAAGGTTTGTGTCTATTTCTCCCAAAAAATATTTAAATTAATAAAAGAAAAAGGCGAGTCTAATCCTCGCCTTTTAAAATAACTATTGAATACAAGTATAAGGAAACACTGAAGAACAATGTAATGGCGCGTAACAAACATATATTACTCCATCAACAACCTCACATAATTCTGGTTTCCTGCTACCACCTTCTCTAAGCCCTCCACTAATTACTTTTTGTTCTGCTTTGCTTAAAGCTTTTCCTAAGTTTAAAATTAGTTTTTTCATAATTTTTAAAATTTAATTTTTTAATAAATCCTTGAACTTTTAAAGACACTCAAGGTTTGTGTCTATTTTCGGAAAATGAAATAAGAAATTATTCTATATTTCTTAATATTGAGAACCTGGACCTGTCCAGCATGTAGGATCACCAGAATCAACTCCTGGAATTGTTCCATCTAGGCATAATGAATGACAAGAATTAGATGTTTTTACACCGTTACTATAGCAAAAGCATTTACAATTTGGTCCTTCAACAGGGCCACCTCCATTAATTTGTTTTTGTTCAGCTTTATTTAAAGCTTTTCCTAAATTTAAAAATTGTTTTTTCATAATTAAAAAAAATTACTATTTATTAAATCCTTGAACATTTAAAAACACCCAAGGTTTGTGTCTATTTATAACGAGAGAATATTTATAAAAAAATAATTAAGGCGAAACTAAATAAAGTACTACTTTATTTAGCTCCTCCTTAAACTCCTCAGGTAAGGCATATTATGATATTACAACCTAGGTGCTGGACACTCTGGAGTACCATAACAACAATTATATTGATAAGACCAACAGCATCTTTCAAATGGATCCCATGTATATCCTCCTTCGCATCCCCCCGAAGGTACTTTCCCTCCATTAATTGCTTTTTGATCTGCTTTGTTTAAAGCTTTTCCTAAACTTAAAATTTGTTTTTTCATAATTAAAAATTATTATAATTATATTTGCCCTGAACATTTAAAGACACTCAAGATTTGTGTCTATTCTTCGCGAGAGAATATTTATATTTATTTAAGATCATCAATAATTTTTTCAAATATTAGACTGTCAGAAGGTCTTGGTGCATTATTTAATACAATTTTATTTTTTTGATTAAAAATAACATATCGTGGAATCCAACTAACATTTAAAAATTTCGCTAATGAAGAGTTTTTCCCCTTTAGAAGAAAAAATGAATTGTTAAAATTTAAAACATGTTCCAATTCTTTATTCTTCTCTAACCATTGTTGGTGATTTTCATCAATGGAAAGGTATATCCACTCCACATTATTCTCAACTGAAAGCCTATCTTTAGAAGGTTTACCATCCTTAATTTCAGTAACACAAGGCAAACACCAACTTGCCCAAAAATCGACAACCTTTATTCTTTTATTGGAACGTGCAAATATTTTTCTAAGAGTTAACATATCTCCAGTATGGTTAACAAATTTAGTGTCCAAAGCAAATTCTGTCAACTCAAAATTAAACGATGCTAAATCTTCTTTTATCTCTTGTATACCTTCTTTATATGATGATTCAGGATATTTTTCTTCAAAGTCATGAATAAACTCTTTAAAAAATGACACACTCTTTATACTGTGCCCAAAACCTTTAATATTATAATTGAAAATTAGTGTTGCGATAAGAAATTCCTTGATTTTACCTTCAAAGTTATTTTCAACAAACTTTTTATTTTCAAAAAGTTTTTCTATTGAATAATTAGTATTTTCAGAAATTTCAAAATAATCTTTTACGAGAGATAACAAAGCAAATCTAAAAGAGATAAGATTTAAATGGCTCTCATTTTTAAATTCATCAACAGAAATATTTCCTAAATAATTTTCGAAGTCAAATAAATCTTCTTTGTTGTTATATTCCTTTTGAATAATAGGAATTAATCCATTTTTTCCAGGTTTGGTTAATTCTGCTAGGCGCTGGTATTTGAAATCTAATTTTACCATACTTATAAAAGATTCTGAAATAAGTTCATTATTTTTTATATATTTATTTAAAAACTTCATTTTTTTAGCATAGGCAGAATCTACATTTTGTTTATACTCATGGATATTTCCTTGATAGGATTGTTTGACGTATTTAGGGATGGTGTCATACAAACTTGAATAAAAATTATTTTGATTAGCATTTTTGCCAATAAATTTTAGTTTTTTGTTTTTAATTTCAAAAACTACTGTATCATTGGGGTTTATAATTAATTGTCCATCATATGAAGCTGTTGGGCTAGAATAGTGTACATTAATGAGCTGTGGGCTAATTATAGAATCTAAGACTAAAAATAAAGAATCACCAATTATTTTAATGTTTTTATGATAATTTTTCATATTGATGGATAATGAAGAATAATTATTAATATTAAAATATTTAAACGCTTCTAAATCATCCGTTTTACCAGTAATTATAACTTTTCCAAACTTCTGTTCTACATTATTTTCTTCTATTTGAGCAAGTGAATTATTTGATATTTTTCTATGTTTAGAGCATCCCGTAAAAACTAGTAATAAAATAAAAAAGGTGATCTTTATAAATTTCATAAAATTTTCAATTTTAATGAATGGAAGAATTATTCTTCCATTCATAATTTTATTATTATTTTTAACCATAACACCACGATGATACTAATTGGTTACGCCATAAATCCGCGCATCCAGTAAAGCAAGCATCACAGCTATTAACTGCTCCAAAATACGCTTGCCCAACACTAATAACACATTGACATTCTTTACCTCCACCTCCACCATCTCCTGCTAATTCATTTAATGGATCTTTTAAACCCCCATTAATCTCCTTTTGCTCAGCTCTATTTAAAGCTTTTCCTAAATTTAAAAATTGTTTTTTCATTTTACAATATTTAATAATTATATTTGCCTTGAACATTTAAAGACACTCAAGATTTGTGTCTATTCTTCGCGAGAGAATATTGTTCACCAACCCCTTTATTTTTAATTAAATAAGGGGTTGTTTTTTGTTTAAATTTCAACTAAACTAGGGTGATCACTTGCTATTTCTTCTTGTTCTTCTATTAATTCTTCTAAAAAGTATAATAGATCCATTCTACCATACTCTTTAGGATATTGCTTACCATTTATTAAAATGGCTGGAGTGAAATTAATTTTGTTTTTATTACACCATTCTTTTTCATTATTAAGAATTTCTAGAAAATCATTATTACTTGTTACCCCCCATTTCTTTATCCAAGATTCTGAGTCCAATTCCCCATAAATATCTGAAAGTGCTTGTAAGCATTGCTCTTCATTTGAAGTGTTGTATAATTCTAATATTCTAAGCGCAATTTTTGTACCTGGAGAATCAATACTCTCAGGACTAACATTAAAACGTATGATTATTTTCAAATCCAACTCTCTATTGCCTAAGATTTTTTCTACAAGCTTGTGGCTTTCTTTACAATAGCCACACATTGGGTTGGTAACAACAACTAAATTAAATTTTGCATTTTTATTTCCAAAAACTAATTCATTTGTATTAGGAATAATTACATTAACAGGATTGCTTAAATTAAGTGTAGCCTTAAATAAATTAAAGTTTCTTTTAAATTTAATATACTCAATTTCTAATTTTCTAAACTGTTGTTCTTTTTTTAGTAAAGGTTGTATTAAAATCCATAATGAAGTTGTAATTAAAAGACTTATGCTAAAAAACACATAGCTAAAATCAGCTATATACATATCTTTCCAGAAATTATTATTCAAAAATAAGGAGCCAAATTGCAGCCATAATATGCTAACTATACTTAAACATAATGGACACCAATTTTTAACAACCTTCCATTGATAATATAGGGAGTAAAAAGTAAACGGAATTGCCAACGTACTAATCACAAAAATTACCGAAGTTGTCTGTAAATCGATTAAAGTGATTATTAGCATTACCAGTGCTAAAGCTGTGAAGTAAACAAACCCAACATCGCTTAATTTAAATAGCCCTAAAATTGTTGCCCCCTTTGAACTTAAAACAGCATTACAACTTGTATTTTTACTTTCCCCTGAACAAAACTTGTCCAAAATTTTTGAATGCAATCCTAATTCATGTATAACAATTAAATAACTAACATATACTCCAATAAAGGATAAAGCAAAATATATTATTTGAAATAACGAAGGTTTAGCAAATGCGAAAAGACAACTTAGTATAACAAATGTTGAAAAATAAACTAACTTTTTTATTTTATTTATTTTATTTGTTTTATTCAGATTGCTGTTATCTTGCGTTTCTGGTTTTTCAATAACTACCAATATACCAGTCCATAACTCAAGAAACTCATTTACACTTATTTTTTTCGATGTATGTTTATCATAAATCAACTCAACATAATCCTTCTTTTTTAACACAACAACAAGTTGGCTCTCTTTATCTTCTATTATCTGAGCCAAAAAAGCAGTTGGAATTTGAGAATAAGCATCTATGTTATTATTTACCTTAAAGGCAAGATTATCAATATTAAAATGATTGAATAAATCAGTAATACTATTAATACTTGGATAATAAGGATGACTTAATAATTGTAATATTAACTCATTTTTATTAAAAGAAATATTATTGTGTAAGAGTAGTAACTCTATTACTTGTTTTAATTCTTTTTGCATAACTTTTTAAAAAAAATCCCTAAATTTAAGCAAAACATTTAATGACACACAAATGTCAATTCTTCCTGAGTGAAGCTTGTTCTAATCCTTCTATTATTTAGAAGGGGGGTAAACTTTCTTTTACGAAGCTATTTTTTTATTTCTTTATCAACCTTTTATTTACCATAAACAAAGTGTGGTTTATCCTCACTTAAATAAAAAAAAACAATATTCATAACTTTAAAATATAACTATCGTTTATTATTTTAAAAAGCAAATCTGTTTCTATTTCTAAATTTAGATCCTTTTTTATTATTCATTTAAAATAAGCCAAATAAATTATTAAGCTAGATTTCCTACAATATTTTCATTTATAAGCAGTTTATCAAAAAAGACTTTGATTAACTTCAAAAAATAACTATAATTAGCTATATTTGCGAGCTATTTTATTTATGAAAAAACTAGTTTTATTTATTACATTCAGCTGTATCACAATAACTTCCATAGCACAAATCAACGAAGTTGGTATTTTTGTTGGTGGCAGTAATTATATTGGAGACATTGGTCCGGAGTATTATATAAATCCGAACAATATTATGGGTGGATTGATATATAAATGGAATATGAACCCTCGAATTGCACTTAGAGGAACATTTACATACGCTCAAATTTCTTCAAAAGATAGTAATGCAACTAATAACGCCCGTTATTTAAGAGGTATTGGTTTTAATAATAGCATTAAAGAATTGGCTGTAGGACTAGAATTTAATTATTTTGAATACAATTTAGACGATTTAAGAAAAAGTAGCACACCCTATTTGTTATTTGAAATAGTTGCCTTTAATTACAAGGTAGCAACCTCAGAAACAGCGCCTCAAGAATATAACTACAGTTCAAAAACATCGTTTGCTATTCCTTTTGGTATTGGCTATAAAACTAAATTATTTGGAGATTTCGCGGTAGCTTTAGAATTAAGAGCACGATATACTTTTGTAGATGATTTAGATTATAATAACCCTGACATACCATCTCTAACCTTTGGAAACCCAAACAATAACGACTGGTATATTTTAAGTGGTATCTCAATTGTTTATTCATTTGGAAGACCTGCTTGTTATGCAACGCGACATTAATGGAACAATTAAAATCTCAAATAGCTAAAAACCCAATACCAAACCATATTGCCATCATCATGGATGGCAACGGTCGTTGGGCAAAATTGAAAGGAAAACCAAGAGTTTTTGGGCATAAAAATGGCGTAACATCTGTTAGGCAAGTTATTGAAGGATGTGCTGAAGTTGGTGTAAACTATTTAACTTTGTACGCTTTTTCTACTGAAAATTGGAACAGACCTAAATTAGAAGTTAAAACATTAATGGCGCTGTTAGTTTCATCATTAAAAAAAGAACTAAAAACGCTTCAAAAAAATAACATCAAATTAAATACCATTGGTAATCTTGAAAATTTACCAGAAAAAGCACAAATTGAGCTTGCTGAAGTGATTGAAAAAACTAAAAATAATAGCACATTAACATTAACATTGGCTTTAAGTTACGGTTCAAGAGAAGAAATTGTTAATGTTATCAAAAATATATCAAAAAAAGTTGTTAATAATCAACTTACTATTGAAGAAATTAATGAAAAAATTATAAATAATCATTTATATACGTTTTCTTTGCCGGATGTTGATTTTATGATCCGTACAAGCGGTGAAAAAAGAATCAGCAATTTTTTATTGTGGCAAATTGCCTATGCTGAATTATATTTTACAAATACACTTTGGCCAGACTTTAGAAAAGAAAACCTATTTAATGCAATATTAGAATATCAAAATAGAGAACGACGTTTTGGGAAAACTAGTGAACAAATTGAAAAAATCAATGAATAAATTAAACATAGCCTTTTTACTTTTAACATTTTTTTTAACAACAATAACATCTGTATCAGCTCAAGAGCTTCAGAAAAATGATTTAAAGGATATTGAAGTAAAAAATGATACCATAGCTAAAGATAGTATTGCTCCAATTATAAAAAATACAACTTTTATCAAAGAAAATTCTTATGAGCTTGGTGGGATTTCCGTAACAGGACTTAAAAAGTTTGAAGAAGAAACTGTTAAAGTTTTTACAGGATTAAAAGTTGGGCAACAAATTAAACTTCCAGGCGACAAGTTAACTAGCGCTATAAAAAAATTATACGAAACCAAACAGTTTAGCAATGTAGAAGTTTACATTTCTAAACTTGACGGAAATACTGCTTATTTAGAATTTGAAGTTCAAGAATTACCACAACTTAACAAAGTAACCATACAAGGTATTAAAAAAAATAAAGCGAAAGACTTACAAAATGATGCTGAGCTTAAAGTTGGCGAAATGGTAACTGACAACCTTATTGTTACCACTAAAAACTATTTCAAGAAAAAATACCAAGAAAAAGGATACCTAAAAACGAAAGTTACTTTAGATACAAAACCAGATACTTCAGGAGTAAATATTGTAAATATGTTAGTTCATATTGATAAAGGTGAAAAAGTAAAAATAAAAAATATCCATTTTGAAGGTAATGATGCTATTAGTAGCAAAAAACTTAAAAAAGCATTAAAAAATACCAAAGCAAAAATGTTAGGTCGATTTTGGAAAAAATCGAAATTTATTGAAGCAGATTTTAATGAAGACCTAGAAAATTTAATTACTACTTATAGTGAAAAAGGATATAGAGACGCTAGAGTATTAGATCATACATTAACTTATAATGATGATAATACCTTAAACATAAACATAAAAGTTGAAGAAGGTAAAAAGTATATTTTTGGAAATATAAATTTCCTAGGAAATAGTAAATATACTGATGAGCAACTTCATAGAATGCTAAGAATTGATAAAGGAGATACGTACAACGGTAAAGTTTTAAAAGAAAGAGTAAGTGGTGATGGCTCACCTGATTCTCAAGATATTTCAACTTTATATCAAGACAATGGCTATCTTTTTTCAAGAGTACTTCCTGTAGAAACTAGAATAAATAATGATTCTATTGATGTTGAAATTAGAATTTTTGAAGATCAGCCAACAAGAATTAAAAAAGTAACTGTAAACGGAAATGATAAAACAAATGACCACGTAATTTACAGAGAAATTAGAACAAAACCAGGTTATTTATATAGTAAAAGTGATATTATTAGAACTATTCGGGAAATTGGACAATTAGGATTTTTTGATGCTGAAGCTATTACACCTGATATCAATCCAAACTATCAAGACAAAACTGTTGATATAGATTATACAGTAGCTGAAAAAGGTTCTAGCCAAATTGAATTGCAAGGAGGTTACGGTGGTGGTTCATTTATTGGAACTTTAGGTTTATCTTTTAACAACTTTTCTATTCGAAATATTTTTAATAAAAAAGCCTACCGTCCATTACCAATGGGAGACGGACAAACACTTTCTTTAAGGTTACAAAAAAGTAGGTATTACACAACTTCTAGTTTTTCATTTACCGAACCTTGGTTAGGGGGTAAAAAACCTCAATCATTATCGTTTTCTGTTTACAATTCAAAACAATTTAGATACGATTATACAACAAATAAAGTAGACAAAAATCAACGTTTAAACATCATAGGCGCAACAGTAGGCTTAGGAAAACGTTTACAATGGCCCGATAATTATTTTACACTTTCACAAAGCATCAGCTACCAATTATATGATTTAAAAGAATACGGAATGAGCATTGCTGGTTTATATTTAACCAATGGTAGCTTAAATAATTTATCTTATAATATATCATTAGGAAGAAACTCATCAGGACCTAACCCTGTATTTCCAAAACAAGGATCTGATTTTAGTGTTGGAGCTAAATTAACAATTCCTTATTCTCTTTTAAACAATAAAGATTATTCAAGTTTAGAATTAGGTCAAAAATACAAATGGTTAGAATATTACAAATTAAGTTTTAAAGGTAAATGGTATACTGCTTTAACAAAAGATTTAGTGGTAATGACCAATGCTGAATTTGGTATTCTAGGAAACTATAACAAACAATTAGGAGATTCACCTTTTGAACGTTATTTTGTAGGTGGAGATGGAATGGCATCTTATCAATTAGATGGTAGAGAAACAATTGCATTAAGAGGCTATGAAAACGGTCGTTTATCATCAATTGACGGTGGTACAATTTATAATAAATTTCAAATGGAACTAAGATATCCTATCACGCTAAAACCTTCAGCTTCAATTTATGTTTTAGGATTTTTAGAAGGAGGAAATTCGTATGATGGATTTAAAAATTTTAATCCATTTACATTAAAAAGATCTGCCGGAGTTGGACTTAGAATATTTATGCCAGCATTTGGAATGTTAGGAATTGACTTTGCTCATGGATATGATCCGCTACCAGGACAAACCGTAAAATCAGGATGGCAAACTCACTTTATTATAGGACAACAATTTTAATCTAAATCAGTTATATTTGTAAAAAATTATTAATGGCACGATTTTTTCTAAATACCTATTAGTTATGATAAAAAAAGTTCTTTTATTTGCGTTTTTAATTTCTAGCTTTGCTTCTAATGCACAAAAAGCTCAAAGAATTGGTTATATTGATATGGAATATATTTTAGAAAATATTCCAGAATATAAAGAAGCACAAAATAAAATAAATAAAAAAGCAGTTACTTGGCAAAATAATATTGAAAAGAAACAACAGGAAATTGAAGCCTTAAAAACTGAATTAAATAATGAAAAAGTTTTATTAACTGAAGAACTAATTTTTGAAAAAGAAGAAGATATACAAATATTAGAATTCGATTTAAAAAATTTACAAGCCAATTATTTTGGAGTTAACGGCGATTTGTATTTTTTAAGACAACAATTGGTAAAACCAATTCAAGATATAGTTTATAATTCGGTTCAAGATATTGCAACAAAAAGAAAATATGATTTTGTGTTAGACAATTCTAGCTCGCTAATTATGTTGTATACAAATAAAGCATATGATATAAGCGACTTAATTATAACATCTATCAATCGATCAAAAAAGGTTATTCAAGCAGAAGGAAAGAGAGTTAAAAAAAGTAAACAAAAAAGCGAACCAAAAATTATTAGTGAGGAAACACAAAAAATAGTAACCGATCGCGAAACCAAACAAGCAGAATTAAAAAAGAAAATTGAAGATAAAAAAGCTGCTCAACTAAAAAAACGTAAAGAACTAAGAGCAGCTATAGAAGCCAAGAGGCAAAAAAGAATACAAGAAATTGAAAACGCTAAAAAAGCAAAAGAAGAAAAACAAGAAAATAATTAATTAAAAACAACAAATTAAAAATGAAAAATTTTAGAACTTTATTATTAATTGCAATAGTTACTTTAGGATTTAACACCGTACAAGCACAACAAAAAGTTGGTCATATAAGCACCGATTTATTAATAAGTTTAATGCCTGAGACTAAAACTCTAAATGCTGAGTTAGAAAAATTAAGCAAAACTTATGAAAATGAATTAAAAGGTGAACAAGACAAATTAGAAGCTAAATTAAAAAAATATCAAGCTGAACAAGCTTCTCAAACTGACGAAGTAAACCAACAAAGAGGCGCTGAAGTTGAACAAGATAGACAAAATTTATATCAAGCATCTCAAGTTGCAAGAGAAGATATTACTAAAAAAAGAGATGAAAAATTAAAACCAATTTTAGAAAAAGCTAAAAAAGCTATTGATGAAGTTGCTACTGCACAAGGTTTTACCTACGTTTTAGAAGCATCTACTTTAATTGTTGCTAATGGTACAGATTTATTACCATCAGTAAAAGCGAAATTAGGTATTCAATAAAAAAATATTGATTCAAAAAAATCCCGCAAGTGCGGGATTTTTTTTACTTTTATTCTAATGAAAAACAAACCTATTGGCATTTTCGATTCTGGAATAGGTGGCACATCTATTTGGAAAGAAGTTATAAAACTACTTCCAAATGAAAATACCATTTATTTAGCTGACAGTATAAATGCTCCATACGGAGAGAAATCGTCTGAAGAAATTATTTTATTAAGTATTAAAAACACAGAATTTTTAATTTCAAAAGGATGTAAACTTATTATTGTTGCCTGTAATACAGCAACCACTAATGCGATTGATTATTTACGAAAAACCTACACAATTCCCTTTATAGGAATTGAGCCAGCCATTAAACCTGCAGCACTATTAAGTAAAACAGGTGCCATAGGAATTTTAGCAACTAAAGGGACATTAACAAGTAAATTATTTGAAAAAACAGCTGCTGAATACTCTAAAAATATTACCACAATTGAACAAGATGGAGAAGGCTTAGTACCACTTATTGAAGCTGGAAAATTAAACTCAATTGAACTAAATAAGTTATTAAGCAACTATATAAAACCAATGCTAAATTTTAACATTGACCATTTAGTGTTGGGTTGTACACATTACCCATATTTAATTCCTCAAATAAAAGAAATTTTAGGGTCAACAATTCATATTATAGACTCAGGGGAAGCTGTCGCAAGACAAACAAAAGCTATTTTAGAAAAACTAAATTTAATTTCAATAGCAACAATCCAGGCAAATCATCAATTATTTACCAATAACAACAAAGAAGTTTTAGAACAGCTAATTAAAGAAGTTACCGCTAATTATTCAGTTCATAAATTAGACTTTTAACCCTTACTTTCATTTCATTTGAAAGAAACTAGTTGAGAGTAGAGTTTCTTTTAATAACATGAATTTGCAATACAATGGTTTTGTATTTAAATTCTTTTCCTTTTTTTATGAACCTTAATTTCTTTAGGTAATAATTTCAATGCTTCTTTTTCATCTCAAAACCAGATTGATTAATGGTACTTAATGTTGGTGAAATTACAGATGCCATAAACCAATTCTAAAAGCCAATATTAGCAGATTCAACTAATTTTGTAAACTATAATACACCTTCAAATTCAGAATTTGGGAGTTGGATGGTAAATAAAATAACTTTTAAAATTAAAGCTTTTCCAATTCAAAAAATATTCAAAATTGAAATAGAATTTTACATTCTAAATAAATAATATTCGAGAACCTTATGGAGAAAAATTCATTGAAAATGATTGAATTTTTGAAATCAAAAATTATTATTCTCATTAAAAGTATTTTAAAAACAAAAAGGTCCATATTTGTATTTGGATTAATAATTTCTCTTATCGTTACTTTAAAAGAAGTAATTGGAATGTCATATAATACATTTCAAATTTTTTCTTTTGGTTCTACAGATTTTTGGTCTAGTATTAATCCTTATTTAAATTGGGAACATTATTCAATTATTGGGAAACCGCTTGATGTTTTTTTGTATAGTCCGTTGTTCTCCATTTTATTTACACCTTTTACTTTAATTCCAGGAAAATTCGGAGTTATTTTCTGGAACTTTTTTAATTATTCATTATTCTCTTTATCAATCTTTACATTACCAAAACCAATTAATTTTAAAAATCAAAAATTTATATTTTTTTTCACTTCGTTGTTACTATACAATACAATGCTATCTGTTCAATTTAATCCAATTGTAGCTGCATTATTTTTATTTTCGTTTACACTTCTTGAAAAAAAACATGGTTTTTGGGCAGTTTTGCTTATTTCACTATCAGGTTTTACTAAAATTTATGGCATTTTTCAATTAGTGATGCTTTTGTTTTACCCTAATTTTTGGAAAAATTTATTATATGTGGTCCTAATAGGAATAATATTATTAGCACTTCCAATAGTTCATTTACCTATAAATAATCTTATACCTTATTATTACTCTTGGGTTGATGCAGTCACTAATCATGCTGTAACTGTACTTCGTTTTTATAGTATTTATCGTCCTATTCATTCAATTTATAATAATATAGGGCATCTGCGTCCAATTATTTCATTATTTGCATTTTCTGTAGTTTTTTTGCTTGCAATAAAGAAATTAAACCTGTTAAAAAGGTCATTTCCGCATCGGATTCAATTTTTAGGAATCTTAATGAGTTGGGCTATTTTGTTTGGTTTTAGTACTGAAAGTCATACGTATGTAATTGCAATTGTTGGCTATGTACTTTGGTATCTTAATTTAGCAAATAAAACAAGGTTGGCTAAATTTTTATTGTGGACTAATTTCATTTTACTAGAAATTATGCCTATTGATTTTTTATGTCCTCCAGTACTATCAAATTTTATATTAGGAAAATTATCATTAGGTGCAATAACCTTTGCATTCACTTGGTTTTATATGGTTTATACAACCTTTCTTAAGCAAAATAAAAAAACTATTCAACCTACTTTTTATACTAGAAAAACTGAATTGACAATTATATTACCAATGTATAACCCCATATCCTATTGGGAAACTTTCTTAGCACATTCATTAGCTAAAATTGCTGATTTTTTTAAAGACATTCCTTATAAAATATTAGTTGTAAATGATGGCACAACTACTAATATTGAAAACGGAATTAATCATTTAAATCAGATTTATAATAATATAGAATTTATTTCATACAAACAAAATATGGGAAAAGGGTTTGCAATAAGAAAAGGGTTGCAACATTCAAACTCTAATTACTATATTTATGTAGATTGGGATTTTCCTTTTGGTGAAAAAGCAGTTTATGAAACGTATTTATTATTAAAAAACAGTCCAAATACAAACCTTGTTATTGGTGAAAGAAATAAAGAATATTATTTAAGTTTACCTATATTTAGAAGATGGATGTCAAGAAGTTTACGAGCAATTAATTATTTCATTTTATATTTTAATAATATAGATACACAAGCGGGGTTAAAAGGTTTAAATAATAATACGAAAAATATATTTTTAACTACAACCATTAATAGCTTTATTTTTGAATTAGAATTTATTAAAAAAGTTTTAAAGTTAAAGCTCCACATTTCCTTTTTAAAAGTTAAACCTAGAACTGATATTCAATTTACCAATTTTGGCTTTGTAACCTTAAAAAAAGAAATTATTAATTTTGGAAAAATTATTTTTAAATAATTATGAATAAAAAAATATTGTTAACTTTTGATTTAGAAGAATTTGATTTACCAATTGAATATAACGTTATAATTTCTAAAGTAAGACAATTAGAAGTTGCAACTGAAGGTTTACTAAATATATTGGAATTATTAAAAAAACATCAGATAGTAGTAACTTTTTTTATAACTGCTTATTTTGCGGAAAACCGACCAGCATTAATTAAAAAAATAGTTGAAGGTGGGCACGAGATTGCTTCACATTTATATTATCATTCTGATTATAATCAAGAACATATATTAACATCTAAACAAAAATTAGAAGAAATTTCTGGCATTCAAATTTCAGGAATTAGAAGTCCCAGATTACGCCCATTAAGTTTTACTGCTATAAAAGAAGCTGGTTATTTATATGATTCTTCCTTAAATCCAACATTTATTCCGGGGAGGTACAATAACTTAAAAAAGCCAAGAAAACTATTTAAAGATAGGAAAACAGGTTTATATATTTTGCCGTTTTCAGTTTCACCGATTGTTAGATTCCCTCTTTTTTGGCTAAGTTTTAAAAATCTACCTTTAAATCTATATCTATTTTTAAGTTACTCATCTTTAAAAAAAGATGGATATTTACATTTATATTTTCATCCTTGGGAATTTGCAAATTTACAGGAATTTGAAATTCCGGCATATATTAAAAAGGTTTCTGGATATAAATTGATTGATAAATTTGATAAATTTTTAAATAAAATTAAACAAAAAGGTACTTTTACAACAATTTCTAAATATTTAAACTCTTAATTAAGTTTTAGTAACACAATCTTTCTAATTCTATTTTTGAAAAGTGTAATTTTATTCAAAATTAAATAGGAACAAAAAAGACTTGCAATAATATTGCAAGTCTTTTTTGTTCCTGATATAAAATGAATTAATTTTTTAAAATCATGGAAAAATCAACAATCATTTTTGAACTAGGCACCATATGTAATACTCCAATGTTAGCCTCATTTCCAACAGGATTCAAAATATAACCATCCATTTCTACCATAATAGTATAATCCCCTTCAGGAATTCCAATTAAAGCATATTCTCCATTGGAATTAGTATGCGTAGTGGTATAAACAGAACCATTTTGCAATAAAGTAATAGTTGCATTGGCTAAATTACCATTTGAATCATAAACAGTTCCTTCAAAGCTACCTGCATTTTGCATATTAATAAAACGCATCATTGGAGTGAAAGTAAATCCTGTCATATTCATCATCATATTGGCGCCCATACCTGAAAAAGAAACTCCGTTAGGAATGAATGAATGTTCCACATCTATATCTAATAAATATTCGTTCATACTTCCATTAGAAACCATTAACGAATGTTCAAATGCTATATCTATACTACGTGTATCCTTATTTAACATCATTCCATTTTGCATCATGCCATTACCAGAAAAACCATTTTGTTCCATACTATACTGATATGAATTTCCATTTTTCATCACCATTTCTGTTGAAGACATATATAATCTAATCATATTATAAGTTCCTTCAGGGACTTCAAGACTAGCCATTGTTTCAGTTATACCGTTTACCAATCCTAATAAATTTATTTTCATTGGAGTATTGCTCATTGTAATGAATGAATTTGGATTGGTGCTGTTTCCTATTTCCATCTTATCTATTGTAACATTGGCTTTCGTAAACTGATTATAATGCATTGGAGCATCAGTCATGTTAACTGTAACATTACCAAAAGAATTTGGAGTGGTGTTGTCATTTGAACAACTTGTTGCAAATAGTACTAATACTGCAATTGAGAATAATTTGATGTTTTTCATTTTGAATAATTTTAAATAAAGTTATAATTTCTATTTTTTTAAGTCTAAGACTCAACTTGTGTTTAGACCCTCGATTTTGAATAAAGTTTGCGAAAAATAGTTTTTATTATTAAAAATCGTAAAAAAGGAATTGATAATTTCATAGTCAGATATGTTAAAGAATTGTAATTTTGATGTTATTAGACAAATACTAGAACTCATGTAGTTATTAATTTTAAAGCATCTGAATATTATGTCATCATAACTATTTAAAAAAAATTACTTTCATTTTAAAACTATTATACAATTTTCAGGTCTAACTAATATTAACAAATGATTTAAAGTATTATAACCTCATTTTATCTAATTAATTATTGAAAGACGAGACCGATTTTATAGAAAAATTAACTAACCGAAAGTATCAAGATGAAGCATTTAAGAAATTGCTGACCCTTTATCAAGAGCGGTTATATTGGCATATCAGAAAGTTGGTAATCACTCATGACAATGCCAATGATGTATTACAAAATACTTTTTTAAGGATTTATAAAAGCCTCCCTAATTTCAAACAAAATAGTAGCTTACATACTTGGATGTACAAAATAGCGTATAATGAATCTCTTAGATTTCTTGAGGATAATAAAAAAAAGTACTATATTTCAATTGATGATGTTGGTGAGAAATACTTAAATAATTTAATTGATGATGAATTTTTTGAAGGCACTGAAATCCAATTAAAGTTACAACTTGTTTTATCAAAACTACCTGAAAAGCAGCGACACATATTTCAATTAAAATATTATGATGATTTAAAATTTAAAGAAATAGAAGCAATTTTAGATATTAATGAAAATACTTTAAAGACCTCCTATTATAGTACAGTTAAATTTATTGAAAGTACAATTCATACCGTTTAACTTTATTAAAAAGATAGGGCTTAAAATAGAAATTTTTAAACAAACTAATACATTCAAAATGAAAACTAAAAAATTAGATTCGTTGGATAAAAAAATACGAAAAACGCATACAGAACATTTGGGTCTTCAAATACCTGAAAACTATTTTTCTAACTCAAAAGAAAATATCTTAGCTCAAATTTCTAATGAAAAAAGAGGAAAAATATTGCCGTTTTCAAGGAAAAATATTGTTTGGTTTGCAGCTGCAGCTGCCATTTTAGTTTTTTCAATTATGGTTTTTAATCCAAATGAATTTCAGACCTCAAACCCTATAATAACCTTTGTTTCGGATTCTGTTGATATTTTAAAAAATGAAAGTTTAGCAAACAACGAACTTACAACATCAGAAGATGATATTTTACTTACCTCTCTTTTTGTTGATGACAACCACATTAATGAATTTGTAGACAATTATATTATGGAAGATATTATTAGTAATATTGAGCAATTTGATTAATAACTTTAAACATCCCTACAACTATTTTCAATAGTTAGGGTCTAAATAGTAACATGTTAAAAAAAAAAACTAATTAATAAATTAAAATATGAAACCGTTAAAGATAATTATAGCAATGGTATTTTGCTTCTTTTTAGGATTTACTAGTATTCAGGCACAAAACAATTCTGTTATGCAAAACTTAACTGAGACACAACAACAACTCTTAAAAGAACAACGCGAATTGGTTATTATGAACAGAGAAATTTTTAAAGCTTCGCTTACTTCAGAACAGTTAGCTATTTTAGACAATACAGCCATTACAAAACAAGAAAGGCTTAAAGCATTGACCTCTACATTCACAGCGGGTCAAAAAGCCCTGATGGCTAAAAACAGAGCAAGCACTGAAGCTATTAAACAAGCATTTAAAAATACACTTACTTCGGAACAGCGCCAACATATGCAATCACAAAATATGAGTAAAATGCATGATACCAACAATCATATGGAAGGTCATAAAAAACACAATTAATATAATTAAAATTAGAAAATTAGTTTTCCTTTTTATTATAGATGAATAGACAAAAAACAAAACTACTTTTACTATAATAATATGTCCACATGAAAAAACACCTCCCTTTATTTATTTTCCTTTTTGGAATAACTTATACATTTTCACAAGTAGCACCAACTAGTGACATAGAAAAAGAAAGAAACGAAATCATTGATGCTCTTTTTCAAGAGGATATTGTTATTGATGAATTGTTAGCATCACTTACCCATTATCAATTTTTATACTTTAGCGTAAATTACAGTAATGACACCTATTTTTCAGGACGTGATATAGGAATCAATCAGTACAATATAAAACCTCAAATAACTTACTTAAATTCTAATGGAATTTTTGCGAGTTTATATGGAATCTATTACAGCGGATTTGACCCAAAATGGGATGTAACAAGTGCAACTATTGGATATGGCAACAATTTTGGCAAAAAAAAGATGTTTAAATATTACGCATCCTATTCAAATTATTTTAATAACAACAGTATTTCTAATATTTATAAAAATGATCTTAGTGTAGGATTGAGTGTTCGAAATGAGAAAAAAACAATTAGCACACAAATAACGGGCTCTTATTTGTTTGGAAAAGAACAATCATTTCAAATAGCCTCTATCAGTTATATAACTCTAAATTTACTCAAAACAAAAAAATATAAACTCGATTTAAAACCACAATTAAACATTATAGCAGGCAAACAAACCATTGAGCTTGCTCAAAAAAGTTATTTTCAAATGGGACAAGAAATTATAACCTACACAAAAAATGATGTGTTTAATTTAATTAATACACAACTTAATATACCCTTACAATTTAACACCAATTCTTTTGATTTTGAGCTTGGTTATAACATAAATTTCCCAACCGAAATAGGTAATGAGTCTAATTTAAAAAACACTAGCTTTTTAAATTTATCCGTCGGTTACTTAATGGATTTTTAAACAAATAACAATTTTGAATACCAAATTTTAGTTTAATATTTAAACTCTTAGCAACATATTATTAATGACCCTTTCTTCTTAAAATTTTTATAAAAAATAAAAACGATGTACTCTAAAACTATTTATACTATTATTCTAATCTCTTCATTATTTCTATTGTCTTCCTGTATGATGCTCTCACCCAATCATATTGCAGAAACACACTCTTCTTTAAAAAGTGAACATTCTTTTTATGAATCAATTGACCCGGTTTGCGGACAATCAATCAAATTCGATAACAGCACATTATCGAATCCGTATTTGAACACTACCTATTATTTTGATACTAAAGAATGTTTAAAACAATTTAAAGAAGCACCTGAGAATTATTCTCTAAAAAAAGCGCATACTCGAGCTGGAAATCATAATGGATTATTATGGGGTTTAGGAGGTATAGTTATGGCAGGTATAATGGTTTTAATGGTGTTCTAAAATTCAAGTACCCATTCTTTTTATTACTAATAAATATAGAAATAATCTGATTTACACCAAAATTTTACCAAAACATTTCGCATAAAAAAAGTCGCTACATTTTTGTAAAGGCTTTTAGAAAATAACTCAACTAAATGGCAAATTTTAAAGAGAGTATTATAAGGCTTTTGAGTTTTAAGGGGTAGGGTTTTTAACTCAGAGTGATTATACTATTAACTAGCATAACCACTTTTGAGTTACCATTCTTACTTTAATTACTATTATTCAAACTATATTAATGAAATTAGGGGTTTTAATCTTAAATATTTTTTAAAAATCATCAAGCTTACTTTTTCATAAAACCAAGCTTGATGATTTTGTTTTTAATTAATCAAATAGGGGTTTGTATTTGGGGTTGATTAATTTGGGGACAATATGTCAAATCAAATTTCATAGGTTAATTTTAGGGTTTATGAAATTTTAACACTTCAAAGGTATAAATATTTTTTAATAAAAAAAATAAAAAAGCATAAAAATTACCATTTGTTATAAAAAACATACCGTTTATTAGTAAAATATACATTTTTGTATAATATTTAGCCGCTGTTTATTACGATTAAAATTATTATTTATTATACAAAACAGATTATTTGTTTTTAAATATGACATAAAAAGAAGAGTTTTAGGAAGAAACTCTCCTTTTTATAGATGTTTTTTGATTATTTCAGTAAACCAGCACGTTTTAATAAAGCATCATTTGTTGGTTTTTGACCTCGAAATTTTAGATATAAGTCCATTGGTTTTTTTGTTCCGCCTTTAGTTAAAATAGCATCTTTAAATTTTTGAGCAGTTTCTTTATTGAAAATACCTTTTTCTAAAAATAAAGAAAACGCATCAGCATCTAATACTTCTGCCCATTTGTAAGAATAATAGCCAGAAGAATAACCTCCTTGAAAAATGTGTGAAAACGAAGTACTCATACAATTTCCGTTAACTTCAGGAAATAATTGAGTGTTTTTAAAACTTAAAATTTCAAATTCTTTTACATCTTTTATCTTTGAAGGGTTTTTACTATGCCAATTCATATCTAAAATGCCAAAACTTAATTGCCGAAGTGTTTGCATTCCTTCTAAAAAGTTAGAAGATTTTTTTATTTTATCAATGAAATCCATTGGGATTACCTCATTCGTTAGGTAATGATTCGCAAATAAACTTAATGTATCTTTCTCATAACACCAGTTTTCTAATAGTTGACTAGGAAGCTCTACAAAATCCCAATAAACATTAGTGCCAGATAAGCTAGGATATACTGTATCTGCTAACATTCCGTGTAATGCATGTCCAAATTCGTGAAACAGCGTGGTAACTTCATTAAAAGTTAATAATGAGGGCTTAGTTTCAGTAGGCTTTGTAAAATTACATACAATTGATATATGAGGTCTTGAGTTTTCTCCATCTTTTTGCCATTGACCTTTAAATGAAGTCATCCAAGCACCATTTCGTTTCCCTTTTCTTGGGAAAAAATCTGCATAAAAAATTGCAATATAATTACCCGATGTATCTGTTACTTTATAAGTTTTAACATCTTCATGGTATTTATCGATATTATAAATTTCTTTAAATTTTAAATCATATAATTTGTTTGCAACAGTAAATACGCCTTCAATTACGTTTTCTAATTTAAAATAAGGTTTTAGTTGTTCTTCTTCTAAATCAAAAAGTTCTTTTTTTAGTTTTTCTGAATAATAGGCACTATCCCACTTTTCTAAATTCTTTATGTTGTCTTTTTTTGCAAAAGTTGTTAGCTTATTAAATTCACTTTTTGCAGCTGGTTTTGCCTTTGAAAGTAAATCATCTAAAAAAGTAGTTACATTTTCAGGTGTTTCAGCCATTCGCTCTTCTAAAACAAAATGTGAATGAGATTTATAGCCTAAAAGAGAAGCCCTTTTATATCTTAATTTAGTAACGTTTAAAACAATTTGTTGATTGTCATATTCATTGTTTTGAAATGCTTTTGCTCCAAATGCCAATGCCATTTTTTTTCTAAGCAATCTATCATCGGCATAAGTAATGAATGGAACATAACTAGGGTAATCTAAGGTGAAAACCCAACCTTCCTTATTTTTTTGTTTAGCAGTCATTTGAGCTGCTTCAATGGCGCTTTCAGGTAAGCCTTTTAATTGTGTTTCATCAGTTAAATGAAGCTCAAATGCTTGGGTTTCAGAAAGTACATTTTCTCCAAATTTCAATTTTAATTTTGAAAGTTCAGCATCAATTTTTCGAAGTTTTATTTTGTCAGTTTCACTTAAGTTAGCACCATTTCGAACAAAACTTTTGTATTTTTTAGTTAACAAAGTATCTTGTTCAGGGCTTAAATTAAGTTCGTCTTTTATATCATAGATTAATTGCACTCGTTTAAAAAGTTCTTTATTTAATGTAATGTCGTTTGAAAATTCACTTAACATTGGGGAAACCTCTTGTGCGATTTTTTGAATTTCGTCATTAGTTTCTGCTGAATTTATATTAAAAAAAACACTTGAAATTCGATCTAATAGTTGTCCAGAATATTCTAAAGTTTCAATGCTGTTTTCAAAAGTTGGAACTTCAGTATTGCTTGTAATTACATTAATTTCTTTTTTTGCTATTTTAATAGCTTCAATAAAAGCCGGTTTAAAATGGTTGTTTTTAATTTTTGAAAAAGGAGCAGTTGAATAGGGAGTATTAAAATTATTTAATAATGGATTTTTCATTTTTTAAGTAGAAATAATAGTTATGGTGTAAAGGTATTATAATGTATTTAATTTTAAATGAAGCGAGATATAATTAATTAACAACTATATTTTAGGTGTGTTTTAATATTTTATTGGTTAAAAAATATAATAAAGTAGTATTTGTACGTTTTAATACTACTTAGTCAATCCTATTAAATTAAATAACGTTCTTATTTTAAGTATTTTAGGTGTATTTTTATGTTTAAAATCCGTGTAAAAAAGACAAGTTTTACGTATCTTAGAGCATAAAACCTTGTCAAATGCGT
>Ga0316202_10000690_pt1 | contig 32837 bp, 29 predicted proteins | sample 3monrhotite_MG_FD_204934 | JGI IMG/M metagenome (GOLD analysis project Ga0316202, IMG submission 204934) | Microbial mat bacterial communities from mineral coupon in-situ incubated in ocean water Damariscotta River, Maine, United States -... | ecosystem: Environmental > Aquatic > Marine >...
CCATGGGGGGTTTGGGGGGCGAAGCCCCCCATCTATACAGAGTAGGATCCCCGGGTGGACCCCTCCCCACCTGATCCGCCTTCGCACGACGAGACGATGATCGAGAGCTCGATCCTCGAGGTCCCGCCCTCCTACAGCGAGCCGGCTCTCCCGCCGCGTCCCGTCCGCAAGGGACCGATCGTGGCCAGCCTCCTCTTGGCTGGGGTCTCGCTCGCCGGCGGAGGCTTCGTCCTCTATGGGCGGAGCTTGGACGCACAGGAGAAGGCCTTCCTGGCTCTGGCGCAGGAGTCCCTCGGCTCGGGTCGGGACCCAGGGCCAGCCTTGGCCGCCGCAGCCGAGCTCCCGGGGGCGCTCCGCTCGCGCGTCAGCGTCCTGAGCTTGACCGAGCAGCTCGAGGCTCGGGCGAAGGGGATCGAGCGCCGGGCTCAGGCCGACGCGGTCTTGTCCGAGGCCGCGCAAGATTCGGACCTCGCAGCACGCGGCCAGCGCCTCGCGCAGGCCCTGGAGCTCAACGCCGAGAGCCCTCGGATTCAAGCGCTCCTCGTCCACCACCAACTCGAGGTCTGGGCCCGGCGAGCTGAGCCACCGCGGAGCGCCGAGTGGGAGGCGCTCTCAGCGCGCTTGGCGCAGCTCCCTGCCACTCCGGCCGTGCTCTCGGCCCAGGCTCGGGTCACTCTCCGCTGGCAGGGCCGCGATCCCGGCGCGCGCTCGGACGCGCTCGGGAGCCTGGCCAAAGCTGGCCAGATCGCCCAGGGCCCGCCAGTCAGCGAAGACCCGGCCGAGGCGCGCTGGGCGAGCTATGCCCGGGCCTGGCGTGGGGTCTTGGCGCAGGAGCCGCGCGCGGCGCTCACGACCCTCGACGAGCTGCTGGCGGGCCCCCAGCCAGAGCCGATCCTCGCGGCGTTGCTCGCGACGCTCCGAGGTCGCGTTCGCTGGATAACGGGCGACCTGACGGGCGCGGCCGCTGACCTCGAGCAGGCGCAGCGCTACGACCCCTTGGCCGAGGAGCCTGCGACCTGGTCGGCTTGGATTCGGAGCGAGAGCGGGTCGAAGGAGTCGAACCAGGTCGCCTCGACCGTGGAGCGTTGGCCGCGGAGCGCCGTTGCCCGCGCGGCTCAGGCTCAGGTCGCGGGGCGGGGAGACCTCGACCTCGGGCTCGAGGGCGTCCGCGCGGCCCTAGCGTTGGACCGCGGGTCCGACCTAGCCCATCTCGTGGCGGCGCGTCTGATCGCTTCCTTGGGGCGCCTGGACGAGGCCTTTCGGCACGCCGTGAAAGCCGTCCTGTGGGGACGAAGCCTCGCGGCCTATCTGTTGCGGATCGAGCTGGGACTGGCTCGCCGCGATCCGGAGTTCGCCCAGCACGACCTCCGGGCTGCTCGAGCCCTCGCTCCAGAGGAGGACGACCGAGTCTCGCTCTGGGCCGGGAGGGTCGAGATCCGGGCTGGCCGCCCTCGCGAGGCGCTGCGCCTAGCGGAGGCTCTCCAAGCGCGCTCCCCGAATTGGGTCGAGGGGCATGTCCTGGCGGCTCGGGCCCTCGGCGGCCTCGCGCGCTGGAAGGAGGCCAGCGCGCACGTCGAGCAGGCCATGAAGCTCGATCCTCAGCACCTCGACGCGCGCCTGGCTCGGGCTCAAGTCTTGGTCGAGACGAACCAGAGCGTGCTCGCCCTGACGGACCTCGAGCAGCTTCGGGGAGCGGCCCTCCGGGGAGCCATGGCGGCGGAGGCGGCCTACCTCACGGCCCGCGCTCACCGCGAGCTGGGCGAGATCTCGCGGGCCCGCGCCGCCTATCAGCTCTTCGTGAAGCTCGCTCACCCAAACGACGTCCGCCGGCGCCTCGCCGCGCGCTACCTCAAGGAGACAGCGCCTCGATAGTGGACAGCGCCTGGAGGAAATCATGCAGGACGGAGGCCTCACCCCGCACGTTGGCAGCACTTGATCTTCGCCATGCCTGTCGGGTGGGCCGGGTCCGGCAGGAGGACCTGGAGACTCTTGCGGCCTTGGGGGAACGGGCGGCGAGCGACCTCCTGGGCGCCTTGAACACTCCCTTCGCCGATTGGCATGAGTGGTGCGCACGTGCGCCATGGACGTTCGGGCTAGCTGCACGTACCAGCTTGGTCGCACTCAACTACGCCGTCTCGCACCGTGGTCGGAAGGACTCCGGGGTCTATTGGCGTGAAGAACTCGATGCGGCGGAGTTGCTCCTCTGTCTTTCTCCCGGCGCGCACCACTCGGGCGGCCTTCCAGCTCGCTTCGCAGTAGGCAACCTCCATCGAGTGATCGACCGAGAAGACCGGGACAGCCGAGGGGAGAGCCCCGATCCGCTGGACGTCGCCGTGGAGCTAGGCAGGGGATGTGTCGAGAAACTCAGCTTCTCTAGGGAGACGTCGGCAGGCGTCTTCGTCTACGAGCGAGCCGACGATCCTCCACGTGAGAGCGTTCCCCTCGCTCAAGTCCTTCACTCCCTAGCCAATGAAATACCGCAGGGAGACCTGCTTGAGCATCTCCTCCGCGATCTCTCTTCGCTCTTGGTCAGAGGAGAAGACTCACTCCGCGAGCGTGTTGTTGAGCGGGGGCTAGCGGTCGAACTCGCGGCTGAGGATCGACATGCAAGCGTCGAACCCTGACTGCCCAGCTCAATCGGGGCGACGGATCGCGATCATCGTGATGTCGTCGTGTTGGTCGGCGCCGCCTGAGTGGAACTCGATCGCGTCTAGGAAGGCCTCGACGAGGGTCGCCGGGGGTTGGTTTCCGTGGTGGCGGAGGAGGTCCTCGACGCGCTCGATCCCGAAGGGCTTGCTGTCCTGGTCCATGGCCTCGGTCACGCCGTCGGTGTAGAGGAAGAGCTGATCGCCTGGCTCGAGGGAGAGGCGCTCTTCAGCCAGGTAGGGGCCAATGTCGGGGACGACGCCCAGGACCAGGCCGCCCACTTCGACGCGCTCGACGGACTTGGTCGCGGCGCGGTAGACGAGGGGCCGTTCGTGACCGCAGCCCGCGAGGAGGAGCCGGCCGGTCGGACCGTCGAGGGTGATCAGGAGCATGCTCATGAACATGCCCGGCTTGAGGTCTTGCTTGAGCAGCCGGTTGGCCTCGCGGAGCATGCCGCTCGGGCGTGGGTTGCGAGCTACGAGCGAGCGCAGGATCGAGCGCGCCATCACCATAACGAGTCCCGCGGGGACACCTTTGCCGGACACGTCGCCAATGGCGATGTAGAGGTTTCGGTGCTCGTCGACGGTCGGGCCCCAGATGTAGTCGAAGTAGTCTCCCCCGACCTCCTGGGCTGTCTTCATGTGGCCCGAGACCTGCATCCCGGCGACCTCGGGGTCCTCGCGCGGTAGGAGCGCGAGCTGAATCCGGCTTGCTACGCGCAGCTCCGAGAGCATGGCCTCGCGCTGCTTCTCGGCTCGTGCCAAGCGCGCGTTCTCGATCGCGATCGCGGCCTGATCAGAGAAGGCCATCAGGAGGTCTTTGCCTGCGTTGTCGAAGCTCGAGTCGCGGGCTTGGGAGTCGAGGTAGAGCGTGCCCAGGACCTTGCGCTTGTCGCGTCCTCGGAGCGGGACACAGAGCAGCGAGCGCAGCTCGAGGGCCGCGATGCTCTTCATCTCCTTGAGGTCCTGCTGGGCGTTGCTGGTCAGGATCGGGCTGCCCGTCTTGACCACGGTCCGGATCACGCGGTTGCTGATCTTGAACTCGGGCGACTTGATCTCCTCCGAGGCGATGTTCCGCGCGACGCGGAACTCGAGCTGATCTCCTTGGACGAGGATCAGGAACCCACGCTCGGCCTGAGTCAACTGGATCGCCGTGTCCATGATCAGCTCCAGGAGGGAGTCGACGCTGGTCGGCGTGTTTAGCTCCTTGCCGATCTCCTGGAGGATGAGGGCGTTCGTCAGGCGTTGAGCGGAGCGATCTTCACCGCGGGAGCTGCCGAAGATCACGACGGTCTCGCCGAGAAGGAGGCGGTCCCCGTAGGTCAGCTCGCTCTCTTCGATTCGGGTCCCGTTGAGGAAGGTCCCGCGGCGCGAACCGCGATCCTTGACCACGTAGCGCCCGTTGCGCCTTGAGATGGTGCAGTGCCAGCGAGAGACGCCCGGGTCCCCCTCGACGAGGATGTCGTTGTCTTTGTGGGCCCCTAAGGAGGCCCGCTCGCCCACCCAGTCCCGGAACTTGTGGTGGGCGCCGCGCATCACGATGAACCGAGGCATGCCGACAACTTACCTCCGGCCACCCCCCCGCCGATAGCCCGGGGGTAGACGTGGCATCCTGGGTAGCGCTGACCCGCTATTGCGGATAATCTTCCCTCTCCGACCCCTTCACCCCGAAATGAGGGCGCTATGAACTCCGGTCGTGGTGAATTCACGCGCAAGTTCGACCGAGACATTCTCGGCGACGCCAGCGCCGAAGAAGAAGAGCGCGCAGCTCAGAAGGCGGCGCTCAAGGCCGAGGACCGGGCTCTCGAAGAGGAGTTCGACAAGATCCTCTCGGTGCTGGACTATCGCGCCAAGTGGCTGACTCGCCGCTTCCCTGAAGCTCGCAACGTGGACGTGGACTTCCGCGGACGTCGCTTCGAGTTCACCAACGGAGGCAAGGTCCGCGGCACGATTCAGTTCCAGACTCGCCTGACTGAGAGCCACCAAGGGATCACGGTCGAGAGCACCATGGACCTCGAGGGCGCATTCCCGCGCCGCCATGACTACGTGAACTTCCCCAAGGAGCGGGTCCAGATCGATCGCGTCAAGCGCTTCGTCGAGACCAAGCTGATGCAGTTTGCGAGCGACTGGCAAGATCGCTACGGCAACGCCTGATCCCGTGTCAAAACTCGAACCCATTCGCCGTCGGCTGATCGACGGCGCTCTCGTCGTTGAGGACCTCCCCCTCGGCGCCGGTCGTCAAATCTACCTAGGGCGCCGCGATGCTGGCAGCTGCCTGATCTCCGAGGGGCAAGCCAGCCCTTCCTCGAGTCCAGCCCAGTTGGCGTGGGTTCCCGGCGAGGAGGGCGCGAGCTGCGAGGTCCCCGGACCGCTCTATCCCCTCGGGGCCTTGGTCCCCGACTGGGCGGAGCAGCCAGCGCGTCTTCAGAGCGGCCGAGTCTTGGATCCAGAGGGTGAGGTTCGAGAGCTCCTCGCCAGCGCGGGTCCTGCGCGCCGCCTGACCTGGCTCCTCGAGCTCGTGCAGGGCGTCCAAGGCCCGATCGCCCTCGACCCGGCCGCCTTGGCCTTGAGCCCTAGCGCCCCTCACCTGCGATCCCTCGACCCGATTGGTCCGGCCAGCGACGAGCCGGAGCAGGTCGAGGCCCTCGCTAAGACGGCCCTCGTGCTCTTGACCGCGAGCCTCCCTCGCGAGCGGAAGGTCCCCGAAGGACGTCTGTCCCCGGCCCTGTTCGACCTCCTCCAGAGGGCCTGCGACGAGCGCCCCTTGGTTCGGCCGAACCTGGCGACCTTCGAGCGGACCCTTCAGCGCGTCTTGAGCGAGGACGATCACGCCTGGCGCCCGCGCGAGCGCCCGCTGGTGAGCCTCCTGGCGACGGCGGGAGCCCTCTGCGTGCTCTGGGGAGTCAGTCACCTCTCGAGCCCCCGCCCTCCGCGGATCGAGGCCCAGGAGGCCTTCCTGGCGGCGGCCAACGAGGCTGAACAGAACCCAGCCGCGGGCCGCTTGGCCCTCGAGCGCTTGGCGCAGGCCGAGCCCGTGTTGCCAGAGGCCCGGAGGGCCTTGGCGCTGGCCGCCCTCCGTCGCTGGCGAGCGACCGCTAGCCCGAGTCCGCAGGCGACAAAGGAGCTGGTCGAACAGCTCGAGGCAGAGGGCTGGGGTGGCCGGGACGACGACCTAGCCTCTGCCCTCCAGGCGATCTGCGGCGTCCTCCGCCGCTGGGAGCTCGGGGCCCGCGGAGACGAGGAGGCCGGCGAAATCGGCGCAGCGCTCCTCCGGGACCTCGAGCGACGTCCTGGCGGCGACGAGGACCTCCGCCTCGTGGCGAGGGCCGCGCTCCGAGCGCGCCCCCAAGGCGGAGGCCCGGCCCTCCCGAGCGCGGATCTCGATCAGCTTGTGTCCAGTGGTGACACGACGGGCCTGCTCCAGCGAGCCTACCCCCCGATTCGCTACCCGAACGACCCCAGCCGCGTCGCGGTCGGCACGAGCGATAGCGACGCGCCGAAGCAGGGTGGTCAGCCGCCAGCGCAGCGCCTCGACATGGGCTGGATCGCGGACCTCCTGGCGGGTCAGCACCACGCCATTGCCGGGCGCCAGCCTGAGGCCAGTCGCCTCCTCCGCCGGGCTTACGCTTCCTTCCCCTGCTACGCGACGCAGGTCTGCCTCGGGTTGACCTTGCTCCGCGGTCCAGGCGGGGAGCGAAGCGAAGGCGAAGCGCTCCTCCAGGCGCCAGCGCAGGCCCCGGGCGGAGCCCGGCTTCGCCTAGCCCTCGCTGAGGGGGCGCTCAAGGCTGGCCGCCTGGCGACTGCGATCCCGGAGCTGCGGGCCGTTTCGAGTCAGGAGGGGGCGTCGCCGATCGTGCGCGGGAGGGCGACCCTCGTCCTGCGGCAGGCAGAGCTCCTGCGCGCCGGGCGGCGCGTCGCCGACGAGCCAGGCGCAGTCCTCGAGGGACTGCAGCGGCTCCTGGCCGACGCTCCCGAGGGGGACCCCTACCGCGGGGACCTGCTCCTGATCTCGGCCGCGGCCCAAGCTCGCCTCGGACACGGTCAGCTCGGCGCCCAGAAGATCTGGGGTTGGCTCGGCGAGCGCTCCCTGAAGGACGCCCTCGCCGCGCTCCCCGCCCTGCCCCTCCAGCTCCCGACGCGGAGCCCGAGCGAGGTCCGAGGCATGCTCCTCGAAGACCTCGTGGCGCGCGCGAGCGAAGGCGTCCGACGCGGCGCGGGTCAAGCTCCCCTGATCGAGAGCCAGCTCCAGCTCTTGGGGGAGGCCGAGGGCGAGGCCGGGACCTACGCCTTGATCCGGGCAGCGCTCGCGAGCCTGCGCTACGTGACGGGGAAGGCGCCCCTCGCCCCCGCGCTGAAGGCGATCTCGGCTGCGACGGCGGCGAGCGCTCCAGCCCAGCCTTTGGCTCGAGTCGAGTTCGAGGTTCGCCTGCGGGCATCCGTCTCGCGGGACGCGAGCGTCGCGCTGGGACACCTAAACTCAGCCCAGCCCGCCTTGGTGGCGGCCGCGTTCGAGGGCTCGGAGCTGAAGACCGCGCGCGGGCGCTGGCGCGATCAGGTCCTCGCGACCTTGACCCGTCTCCAGGCCGAGGGGAAGAAGAGCTGGGCCGGCTTGACGCCTGAGGCCCCCAAGGCTTCGGCGGCCGTCTTGGCGAGCCTCCCCGTGCTCCAGGCGACCCTGGACCTCCTCCTTGATCTCCCCAATCGCCAAGGTCCGCGGCTGCTCGTAGCCGAGCTCCGGCGCGTGGCGGGCTCGCTCTGCCTGGTCCAGGCCGGAGACGAGGGCCGGCGCGACCCCGCGGCCTTCGCGCGTGGCCTGCGCCACTTCTCGGCGGGGGTCAAGCTCCTCTCGCCCTTGCCGCCCGATCCCGAGGTCAGCGAGGTCCGCAAGCGACTTCACCTCACGGCGGGCTTGGCCCTCTTGAGCGCTGCTCCCAAGGCCCTCGAGGCAGGGCGGAGCGAGATCCCCTCTGGACAGCCGAGCTCTCAAGCCGCCGCGCGGATTCACTTTTGCCGCGCGGGAGGACTCTTGGACTCCGGCATGTGGCGTGAAGAGATCGACGCGGGCTTCAAGCCCCTCGGCCCAACCGGCCGGGAGCAAGCGCCCCTCTACTGGGTCGCGCGCTCCTACTACGAGGAGGCCAAGGCGGCGCCGGCTACAGGCAAGGCAGAGCTCAAGGCCGCGGCCAGCAAGGCCTACGCCGACCTAGCCGGCGCGTTGGGAAGCAAGGCTCCGCCGCCCGGCGGGGAGTCCTGGCGTCAAGAGGCGGCCTGGGCCAAGAGGGCCCTTCCGCCCAAGTAGCTCCTGGGGTCTCCTCCCTCGGCTGGTCTCCTCGGCTGGTCTCCTCGGCTGGTCTCCTCGGCTGGGGTGGTTCGGCCCGGGCGGTGTCTCCGACGCTTGCGGTGCGAGCGATTCGAAGCGCAGAGCTGAGGAGGACCCAGAGGGGCGTCTCGCTGGGAGCGAGGGGGTCTCCGCGATCGGCTCGAGGAGAAGGCCGCCCGCAGCATCAGTCCCTCGGGGACGTCTCGGCAGGGGGCTGCAAGACCCTCTGGGGTACGCTGCAGGGCGGGCCATTCGGCCCGCGTGTCCTAGCGCCCGTAAAGCGCGAAGGCGGCTAGGCCAGCGAAGCCGAGGAGTCCAATCACCACCATTAGGAGCAGGACTGCTCCGGGTCCTGTCTCTTTCTCGTCGTCTGACGACGCAGTGGGGGGAGGCGGCGGGGGAGCCGTGGCTTCCCCGCTGAGCCAGGCGGCGAGGGCGCCAGAGAACTCGGCCGCCGTCTGGTAGCGGTGATCGGGGAGGCGCTCAATGGCCTTCATGCAGATCCCGTCTAGGACGGGGTCTATGGCGGCGTTGAGGTTCGAGACCCGGGCTACCTTGTGCTCGAGGACCTTGTCGAGGGCTTTGCGAGTCGAGAGGCCGCGGAGATCGAGGGGGGGCTGGCAGGTCAGGGCGGCGTAGAGAATCGAGCCCAAGCCATAGACGTCTGTGCGAGCGTCGACGCGCTTGCTGTCCTCGACCTGCTCTGGGCTCATGTAAGTCATCGTGCCCATCACGGCGCCGGTCGCGGTCAGGTTGTCGCTCTCGTCCATGGCCTTGGCGACGCCGAAGTCGGTCAAGCGGGCTTTGCCCTGAGACACGATCACGTTCTGAGGCTTGAGGTCTCGGTGGATCACGCCTTGGCTGTGGGCGTGGGCGACGGCCTCGGCGACCTCGATCACGAGGCGCACGGCTTCGCGCTGCTCGATCCCGGCCACGATCCGCTTGGAGAACTCCTCGCCCTCGACGAGCTCCATGACGCAGAAGAGCTCGCCGCTCTCGAGGGCTCCGGCGTCTATGACAGGCACGATCCCGGGGTGCGCTGCGAGCTGCTGGCCGACGAGGATCTCTCGCTGGAAGCGTGCGACCTGTTCGGCACCGACGCGGCTCCCGCGCAGGACCTTGACGGCGCAGGGCTCTTGGTTCTGCTCGTCATAGGCCTCGCACACCACGCCCATTCCGCCTTGGGCTATGAAGCGGACGTAGCGATAGCGATCGCCGAAGCGATCGGGGAGTCCCCCTGGGCGACCGGGCGCCTCGACCTTGAACGAGTAGTGAGCGCCGAGCTGAATCAGGTCGCCTGGCTGAGCCGTGTCCTGACCCTCGATCTTGCGGCCGTTGAGGTAGGTCCCGTAGGTGCTGTGATCGAAGACACGGAGACCCTCTTCGGCGCAAACCAGCTCACAGTGGATCCGTGAGACCCGAGGGTCGTCCACGGGGACCTGAGGCTCAGGATCCGTGCCAGCGCGGCCGACCACGAGCCGCTCGCCTGGGGAGAGCTCGTGGACATGGCCCTCGACTTGATCGGTCAGCTTGATGCTCGTCACTGTTGCCGAGCCTAACGCGCGTGAGGACTCGGGGGAGCGCGAGGCGTCAGGATTCGGCTACCCCCCTTGCACGAACTTGAACAGAGCGGCGGGCCAGCCCAGGGCGGCCCAGGGCGACTGGGCCCACCAGCCGATTTGGCAGCAGCGGACGAGGAACACGATCAAGGCCACGAAGAGGTAGCCGAGGAAGAGCGCCGAGAGGAAGGCTAGGAGACCAGGGAAGAAGGCGTTCATGGGCTCTTCGGCGGGCTCTGGCGAGGAGCCCCTTGGCGCAGGCTTGGGCGCTGCGCTCGGCGCCTCTCGAGCCTTGGCGAGCGAGTCCTCGAGCCCAGGAGGCGTGGCGACGCGCGCAAAGCGAGCCCTGTCTTCTAGGGCCCAGTTGGGAGGCAGGTTGGAGGGCGCGTAGTCGCTTCCTTCGAGGCGCTCTATGACCGAGGCGTGCAAGACAGGGAGGGGCAGGTCGAGCGTGCCGGGCTCCGCCGTGGGGACCCAGCGAGTCCGGCCCCGGTTGAAGCGGAGGTGCGTCTTGCGAGTGCGGGGATCCCAGGGCTGCTTCGGCCAGAACTCGCAGGCCCACCAGGGGCCCTGGAGAGAGTTGTGGCGCGGGCCCAAGGGGTCGGGAGGAACTGGCGAGGCTCCCCTCGCGGCGGGGACGAGGGGCCCGCTCGTCCCTGGGTAGAGGAGGGCTTCGGCCTCTTCCGTGAAGCGCAGGCCATAGCCCTGAAGCTCGACCATCATCCACTCCAGGGTCAGCTTGGCGAGGCCGCTCTCCTGCATGGGATATCCCCCGCCTATGTCGCTGTGGACTCCGGCGAACCAGACCTGCTTGAGGTCCTGCGAGGTCACCTCGCCGGCCTCGTTCTTGCGCGTCCAGGGCTTGAGGAGGTTGGTTCGAAAGAAGGCCCGCCGCTCGTCGAGGGCCACGGCGTGGCGAGCCACGCCCACGCTCGGGTTGCGTGTCGTGTAGCGATAGGAGACTTGATCGAAGACCCACGAGACCGAGGAGACCGTGTCCCAGAGGCCCAGCACGACTCGGGGCCGAATCAACTCTCCCTGAGTGTCGTGGCGCGCGAACTGAGCGCGAAAGCCGAGCAAGCGCGGGCGGTCGAAGCCCTTCGTCTTGAGGACGCCGAGGGCAGAGCCTATGAGGTTGTCGTGATTCTTGGGGAGGATTCCGACGGCGTGGATCAAGGCCGCGACGACGCGGGCGGTGTAGGCCCCGCGGCTGAAGCCGAAGAGGTAGACCGTGTCACCCGGCTCCACCGTGTTCATGAGGTAGCGGTAGGCCTCGATCACGTTCTGCTCGAGGCCGTAGCCGAAGGCTAAGCCTATGGCTCGCTGCCAGTAGCGCGCCAGGCTCGTCAAGGTCGGCTTGAGGCTCGCGGTCCCGACGCCCGGGTCGTAGTAGACGAGCTGCCGCTCGCTGCGCTCCACGACCCGGTTCAGCAAGACCACGTTGGTGTTGTTCTCGCCGTACTGATTCCCCGTCCCGTCGAGGCAAAGCACGATCGATTTGGGCGGACGCGAGGCGGCTGGAGCGCGGTCCTCACGGTAGGCAGCGCTCGGAGCGAGGACCTCCTGCTCAGCTGAAGCCGCTTGCTCCTGAGGTCGCTCGGCCGCAGGGCCCACGTCAGCTGGCGCCTCTTCGTCTCGTTCTGGTTCAGTCAGAATCCCGCTCCCGGCTCGACCAAGTGTAGCTCTGCGGTCAAGACTTCGTGCACGAGGGACGCCCGCTGGACGCCTGCCCCGGATCCGCGGCGAACCGGCCTCCGCTACCGAGGGCGCGGGAAGTGACAGGCGGAGGTGACCTCCCGGTCGGTGGGGCGGCTCGAGGGACCGTGGAGGCCCCAGGGTGGGATCCGACCCACCCGCCTGGAGACGCACGGTTCGAACCCGGCCCCCTCGGCTCGCCGAGGGAGTAGCTCAGGTGGGAGAGCGCCAGGCACAAGCGAGACACTTCGTCTCTGCGCCCTATCGGACGAGACCGCTGGTGTTTTCTATGACCGAACCTCTGGAACATGCGACTCGCCGGCGCCTCATGCGTCGGCTCCGCGCCGTGGCGAACCCCTTCGAGGCGAGGGGAGCTAAGGGTGGGTCGGGCCGAATGGCCGCCGATCCGCGCGCCCGCTTGTTTGGGCTCCTTCGAGCAGAACAGGGCGCCGACTCGGAGCGAGATCAGCCAGAGAGTCGCGAGGGGACCTCCAACAGGCGCCCCAACCCTAGACGTGTGACCCGCAAGATCCGGGTCGACGTCGCCTTCTCGTCGCCCTCACACCTCGAGCGCGAGTGGCTCGACCTCTACCGAGAGGTCGAGGACGCCGACAGCTATCCGACCGCCTGAGGCGAGGTCGAGGCGTATCCTCGTGGGCTGGAGGATTCACTCATGTCAGCAGTCCGCGCTCTGGTTCTCTTCGCTCTGGCCACGATCCTGGCCGGGGTCCTCTCCTCCGACGCGCGAGCCGACGGCGAGCGCCCTCTGGGGAACCTGCTTCGTGACGCGCGGGCTGCGGAGACGCTCCAGAAGCTCGCGGGCACGACCTACTACGAAGGCGGTAAGGGGCGGACGAGCCTCGTCGAGCACAGCCTCGAGGTGGACGAGAAGGGCTTGACCTCGGTCTTCGTCGAGCACTTGAACACGGGCGGGGCGGTTCGAACTCGCTACCGCTTGAACACGACTGGGCTCTTGGAGTCGATCTCGGTGGAGACCGCGACGCCTGAGGGCTACCCGAGCTACACCCCGACCAGCGCTGCGAAGCGCGAGGGTCAGGAGCTCGTCGTCGAGAAGCCCGCCAAGCGCAGCGCGCTGCCCGAAGACGCGACTCCGATGGCGGTCATGATGTTCGTGCTCCCGAGGCTCCTCGTTCACCTCCCCGAGAGCCTCGAGCTCACGCCGGTCTACGGCAGGAAGGTCCTCCCGAGCGGATTTCAGATCCGCAGGCTCGAGGCCAAAGGCGACGAGGTTCCCATCGAAATCCTCGCCCCCGACAAGACCTCGATCATGAAGATCTTCGTGAGCAGGGCTGAGAAGACCCTCGGCCAGCTCCTCCGTTTGGAGGCTCGCAAGGAGACGATTCGGCCCTTGAGCGCAGCTGAGGCCAAGGGCCAGCTCGAGGCGCTCCGCTCCCAGCGCTAGTCGGGTCTTCCATCTTCGTGGAGGTCCTCGTGGTCGCTGCCCTCCTCGTGGAGGTCCTCGTGGCCGCTGCCCTCCTCGTGGAGGTCCTCGTGGCCGCTGCCCTCCTCGTGCCCCGAGAGTTGGGCTGGGGGGCGCAGCGCGAGCTGTTCGATCCGGGCCACGGCCTCAGGGCCGATCAGGACCTGAGGAGAGAGGTCGTCGGTGTCCTCGCTCTCCTCGCCCTTGTCGTTGATGGTCGTCTTGACGAGCTTGACCTGAAGGGTCGCGGTCTTGTCACAGGTCTCGCAGCGGAGGAGCTCGGTTTGGAGGTAGGCGCCTAGGACGGGGAGGGTGCAGGGCAGGGCTGCGAGGGCGTCGAGGTCAGCCTCAGCGGCGCGCTCGAGGAGGGCGGGGTCGTCGGTGATGGCGAAGCGAGCCGGCGGTTCGACCTCCTCGGCCCACTCCTGGCAGCCCTCGCAGAACACCGAGTCGGAGATCGCGATCACCCCGCCAAAGAACCCCGCGCCGAAGATCACGAGGGCCTCGACTCCCCACAGGGCCCAGAGCACGCCGCCAGTCGGCGTCGAGCCCTTGACCGAGAACCAACCGTTGTCGTTGATCAGCTTGACGCCTTCCCAGAGGGCTTCGGGGCTGGTCAGCATGCCCATGTAGGTCACGCCCTCGAGGCCGCTCTTGCTGAGGACGACGGCCATGAAGGCAGCCCAAGAGCTGTAGACCGCGAAGAGCCCGACCAAGGCTCCGACGAGGCTCAAGAAGCCTGTGTTGCGGACCTTGGAGAGCCGGGCAGCGAGGCTCAGAGCCAGGACGAGGCCAAACCCGTAGCCCATGAGGACGAGGACGGAGACGATCCCCACGATCGGTGAGTAGACGCTGATGTAGGCGTAGACCAGGGACAGGATCAGCGACGTGACCACGCCCACGAGGGGAACCACGACGGGGCCCAGGCCGAGTTTTCCTGAGTGAGAGTAGGTTCCGCGCACGGGGCCTCCGATTTGGCAACGAGCGTATCGGGAGGCGGATCGAATCACCACTTGCCCCCAGGCGGGCGCTGGGGCCGTTGCGGGGTAGAATCCCGCCCCTCACCCCCTCGCAGAGGTCCGCATGAAGGTTTATCAAGGTCGCCCCCGAGGCGACGGCGTTCGAGTCGCGATCGTGTGCGGTCGGTTCAACGAGTTCATCACGAAGGCTCTCCTCGAGGGCTGCAACGACGAGCTCGAGCGCCACGGCGTCGCAGGCGACGACATCCACGTGGTTTGGGTCCCAGGCTCCTGGGAGATCCCCCTCGTGGCGGAGCGCCTCGCCAGCAGCGAGAGCGTGGACCTCGTGATCACCCTCGGCGCCGTGATCCGAGGCGCGACGGCGCACTTCGACTACGTCGCGGGCGAGGCCGCCAAGGGCATCGCCGGCGTGGCGAACCGGACAGGGAAGCCGGTGATCTTTGGCGTCTTGACCACCGACACCATCGAGCAGGCGATCGAGCGAGCCGGGACCAAGGCTGGCAACAAGGGCCGCGAGGCCGCCACCGCCGGCCTCGAAATGGTCGACCTATTCCGCAACCTCCCGGCCTGAGCTCGTGACGCACCCTCGCTCGATCGCCCGCGAAGCGGCCCTCAAAATGCTCTATCAGCTCGACGTCCGCGCGGACCTCGAGCCGGAGCAGCTCTTCGCCGAGCTCGACGAGTTGACCGACAACTTGGACGCTCGCCGCTACGGTCGCGACATCGTGATCGGGGCCCGCGCCAACATGAGCGCGATCGACGCCGAGCTCGAAGCCGTGGCCCACAACTGGACCTTGACGCGCATGGCGGCCATTGACCGCAACGTGCTCCGCCTCGGGGCCTATGAGCTGATGTTCCGGCCGGACCTTCCGCCCGCGGTCTCGATCAACGAGGCCGTCGATCTGGCCAAGAACTACAGCACCAAGGACTCGGGCGCCTTCGTCAACGGGATCCTGGACAAGATTCGTCTGCGCGTGAGCGCCGCCGGGTCGGGGAGCTAAGGTCATGAGCGGACTCTTCGCCTCACTCTTGCCGCTGGCCGCCGTGGACCCCGTGGTGATCGGCCTGATCGTTGGCCTAGCGGTCGTCCTCGGGCTCGTCGTGTGGAGCGTCAAGAAGCGGAGCAAGCCCAGCGAGCCGGTCTTCAGCGACCCCTTCGAGCGCCTCGAATACGCCCTCGGCAAGACCCGCGGCGGGCTCCTCGACGGCCTCAAGCGCGCCATGGGCTCGGGCGAGCTCAGCGAGCAAGTGATCGACTCCCTCGAGGAGATCCTGCTCCAGGCCGACGTCGGCTACGACACGACCCAGGCCCTCCTCAACGGCCTCAAGGACGGCTTCCGCAAGGGGAGCCTGACGGACCAGGCCGGGGTCTTGAGCTTCCTGCGCTCGCGCCTCATCGAGCGCCTGGGCGGCGACCTGCCCAAGCTGGCCAAGGCCGCCTCGGGCCCGACGGTGATCCTGGTGTGCGGCGTCAACGGGGCCGGCAAGACGACCTCCATAGCCAAGCTGACCCGCCACCTGGCCGAGCAAGGCCACCGGGTCCTGCTCTGCGCCTCGGACACCTTCCGAGCCGCGGCCGTCAAGCAGCTCGAGACCTGGTCCGATCGCCTCTCGGGCGACAGCCTCCCCGTCGAGATCGTCCTCGGCCAGCAGAACCAGGACCCCGCGGCCGTGGCCCACGACGCCCACGAGAAGGCCGTCGCCAAGAACTTCGACTACCTGATCATTGACACCGCGGGACGTCTCCACACCGACAAGAACCTGATGGCCGAGCTCGAGAAGATCGCGCGCGTCGGCAAGAAGCACATCCCCGAGTCCCCCCACGAGGTCCTCTTGGTCCTCGACGCCACGACGGGTCAGAACGGGGTTCGCCAGGCCGCGGCCTTCTCGGAGTCGATCCCGGTCACTGGCCTCTTCCTGGCCAAGATCGACGGCTCGGCCCGGGGCGGGATCGTGGTCGTGATCCGCGAAGAGCTCGGGATCCCGGTCAAGTTCGTCGGACTCGGTGAGAAGTCGACCGATATCGCACCCTTCGACGCGCCGCGCTTCGTAGACGGGCTCTTGGGCAAGCTCCCGACCGCGAGCTGAGTATGCGTCGCTGGAGACAACGAGATTCAGACTCCGCCGAGGTCCCGGGCTGCGGGTTCCCACTCCTAGCTGGCTGTGGGGTCGTGATCGTCGGCTTCCTGGTGTGCTTTGGCTTCATAGGCCTCCTCCATCACCAAGGGCAGATCGCCGAGCCCGCCGTGGACGCGTTCTCAGCCCAGCTCGCCAAGCACGACTATCGCGGGGCCTATCAGGTAGCTAGCCCCTACCTCCGCTCCCACCAGAGCGAGGCCGAGTTCGTCCACTGGGCGAGGACCCTAGATCGGGTCTTGGGCGCCGTCGAGTCGCGCAAGCTCCAGAGCATTGGGGTCCACTCCGCACCCAACAGCCACAAGGTGATCACGATCCACTACGCGGCCCACTTTCACGGTGAGCCCGGGACCCTGATCGTGACCGTGGACGACGTGGAAGAGGGCGACCTCCGCGTGCGGAGCTGGCATGTGGTCGCGCCCAGCGTCGGCTCGATCCTCCTCGGCGCTGGCGAGGGTCACGAGCCCAAGGCCGAGCTGCCCCTCCCCAAGGCGAGCGCGCCCCAGGCGGGCGTAGCTCCGGTTCAGAGCGAGGCGCCCGCGGCCACTCCGGCGCCTTCGCCGGCAGAGACCCCGGTCGAGGTCGCTCCCGAGGACGAGCACCACGAGTCCCAATAACACTGGGCTGTGCTGGCGTCCTTCCCAAGTGGCAGGATCCTGTTCGTGATCAGCCCCTCCCTCCAAGCCTCCCGCGCGCTCTTGTGCGCGCTCGGGATCCTGGGCGCCCTCGTGAGCGCGCCCGCGGTCCAGGCCCAGGAAGAGGCGCCCCAGGAGGCCACGCCCCTCCAGGCGAGGGAGCCTGAGGAGCCCGAGGAGACCGAGGGGGAGCGAAACCCAGAGGGGGCGGACGAGGCCCCGGAGGAGAGCGCCTCCGCAGAGGCTCCGGATCACGAGCAGGCCTTCCGGGTCCCCGACAACCTCGCGGACTTCACCGTCGACGAGGACGAGGACTCCGCTGTGGCTCCGAGCCTCCCCAGGATCCGCCTCGAACTCTGGTTCCGCGGCGGAGGTCTCGGCGGGACGAAGTTCAAAAAGGGTCCCCACTACAACGCGCACCGCTTCGACCTTCACAAGGACACGCGGATCCCGCGGATCCCGATCTTCGGGCTCCGGGCCGTGGCTGAGATTCGCTTCCACGAGGACTGGGCTGTCGGCTTCATGGCGACGGGCGCCGTCCTCGAGGGACCCAAGCGCAGGCTCCACTATCGCGGGGTCAGCCTTCAGGGGCGGCACCTGCGCTCGCTCCGCTCGCGGACCCAGGTCGAGATCGCCTTCGCCCAGGTCTTCGCCCGAATGGTCTTCCGCGACGACTCGCGGATTCGCCTCAGCGTCGGAGCTGGGCTGGCCTGGGCCTCGATGCGGATTCGGATCCGGAACCGTGTCCAGCGCTCGGACGGGAGGGTCCAGGCCTACCTCGCCCCGAGCATTGGCTACTTCTTCACCTTCAAGCTCTTCGAGCACTGCCACATTTGGATCGAGAGCACCAACGCCCTGATCTCGCCGTTGCGCTTCCCCTCCTATGCCTCCGAGGCTCGCGCTGGGCTGCGCTTCCCCTTCGGCCCCAACTTCGAGCTGGGGCTCGGGGTCGGCCTCAGCAGCGCCCAGATCGAGGACACGCGCGAGCTCTGGGGCGGACAGGAGCCACCGGACACCTTCCGCTGGCGACGGACCAACTGGACCCTGGTCACTCTGGAGCTGGGCGTCTCGGTTCGCTTCTGATTTCAAGCACAAATCCCGTGAGGGCCAGGACGCGGCGGGCCATCCCGAGCGGACTGCCCGCGAAGAGCCTTCGACAGGTAGGGGAATCCGAGGGCGCCCAGACCGCGCGAGAAGGGGTGGCGCGGACGGAACGAGTTGACCGCGAAACCACTCCCTCCGCTCAGGCGGCCGAGAGCGCGGCCCGCAAGAGCTCCTCCTCGTTCCAAGCTCGCTGGCCCCCTCGTCCGACGACTTCCCTCAGCAGGCGCTGCCGCTCGCTGGCCCCCAGGCCCAGGCGCCCCAGCGCCAGGTCTGCGAGTGCGAAGGCTCGCTTCTGCGCCTCCGCCAGGCTCGCAGCTGGAGCCGACTCGAGGGCCCCCGGCGCGGAACCTCCGCTAAAGTCGTCGCCGGACCCAAGAGTGTTCTCATGTGAGAACACTTCGCCGACTTCGATCTCGGCCCGCGTCCGAAAGCTGAACTCAGGGGCCTCCCCGCCGATCACGAGCCAGCCCTGATGGCGCTGGCGGTGGTGGGCCTCGCACAGGACCACCATTCGGCTCTTCGCGCTCCGCAGGCGCCCCACGCCTCGCCCCGCCCCGCCCCGCCCCGCCCCGCCTCGCCTGGCGCTTGGCTTCGCTTGGGCGGGGGGGCTTGGGGTAGGCTTCGCGCGTGGTTCGACCTGGTGAGCAGCTCGGTGACTTTCAGATCCTGGGCCTCCTCGGTGAGGGGGCCATGGGGAAGGTCTACGAGGCCCGGCAGCTCTCGCTGCAGCGACGCGTGGCCCTCAAGGTCCTCCCGGCCGAGAACGCAGGCGGCGGGCAGGAGCACGCCGTGACTCGCTTCTATCGCGAGGCTCGGGCCGCAGCGCAGCTCCAGCACCCGAGCATCGTGCCGGTCTACGACTTCGGGATCGAGCGCGGCCACTACTACTACGCCATGCAATACGTCCCCGGAAAGTCGCTCGCGGACGTCGTGCGCGAGGGCGGGACGCGCGACATGCACCAGGTCGCGACCTGGACCCGTGACCTGGCGCGGGCCCTGGCCGTGGCCCACGCCCAGGGCGTGATCCACCGCGACGTGAAGCCGGCCAACATTCTGATCCGCGAGGACAACACCGCTGCCCTGACCGACTTCGGGCTCTCCCGCGTCGAGAGCGCCAAGTCGATCACCCAGGTCGGCTCTCTGGTCGGGACCCCGGTCTACATGGCGCCCGAGCAGGCTCGGGGTGAAAAAGCGACCCCCTCGGTGGACGTCTACGCCTTGGGCGTCACTCTCTACGAGTGCCTGGCCCAGGAGGTCCCCTTCATGGCCGAGGGGCTGCGCGAACTTCTGGTCGCCATCACCGAGGAGATTCCGCGTCCCCCGAGCGAAGTCAGGGGAGACGTCCCCCCTGCCTTGGAGGCGATCACCCTTCGCGCCATCGCCAAGCGACCCGAGGGGCGCTACTCGAGCGCGGCCAAAATGGGCGACGACCTCGATCGCTTCCTCCGCGGTGAGCCCTTGGGGTCGGTGCCCGGCCGCGGGTTGCCCTCTCTGGTGCTCTTGCTCTTGCCTCTGTTCTTGTTCTTGGGCTGGGGGCTCGGCGCCTGGCGGGCGAACGCAGGGCGAGAAGCTCAAGCCGAGGCGGCGCTGGCGGCGGCCGAGGCCCTCGAGGGCCGGGCGAGCTATGACGAGGCGGCGGCAACCTATCGCCGCGCCCGAGCCAACCGAGACAGCGCGCTCCGCAAGCGCGCTCAGCGTGAGCCCTCGGGCGAGGCGGCCTTGACCCGTGCCTTGCTCGGACTGGAGGCGGCTGAGCGGCGACTGCTGCAAGACGGCGCCGCGCAGCAGGCCTACGCCCACGCCCGCCAGGCAGCGACGCTCTCGCCCGGGGGTGAGGTCGGCGAGCGGGCTCAGGCCCTCGCGCGCGAGCTCCTCGAGGTCTTGGCCGCCGCCGCCGAGCGCCAAGGGCAGGACGCCATGGCGGCGGCTTGGCGAAGCGAGGGGAGCCGGCTCGCGGGCGAGGCCCCTCAGGTCAGACTGAGCCTGTCGACCGAACCCAGCGGGGCAAAGGTCACATTGCGACGAATAACCCTGGGGCCTCGCTGGAGCGCGGCCCAGGAGGGCCTGGGCCACGCGACTCCCCTCGAGGGCTTGGTCCTGAGCCCGGGTCACTACCTAGCCGAGATCCAGGCTCCCGGTCACGTCACGCTGCGGGTCCCGCTTCGGCTCCTGGAGGCTGGGGCGTGTTCGCTCCAGTTCGAGCTCCCGTCCGCTCAGGGAATCCCGCCAGGTTTCGTCTACGTCCCTCCAGGGCCCCTCTTGATCGGCGGGGATTCCGAGGCGGTCCGTCCGCTGGCTCAGCGCCGCCAAGAGTTCTGGGTGGCGGGCGTCTTCGTGGCCGAGCGCGAGGTGACTCGAGGGGAATACGCGACCTTCCTCGAGAGCCTGCCCAAGGTAGAGCGAGACCGACACGGTCCACGGATCGAGGGCCTGCGGACGAAGGACCTCGTTCGAGCGGACTACAGCGACCACCCCATGGTCGGGATCACCTTCGAGAGCGCGCGGGCCTACTGCCGCTGGCGCTCCCAGAACGACTCGGGGGTCAGCTACCGGCTCCCGACGGACCTCGAGTGGGAGAAGGCGGCTCGACCCTTCCCTGAGCTGGCCTTCCCCTGGGGAGCGAGCTTCGACTTCACGGCTGCGCCGCCTGTGGCCTGGCTGCACCAAGTCGGTCTCGGGCCGACGCCGCAGACGGCGCCTGGAGGCTCCCACCCCCAAGATCGCTCGCTCTACGGAGTCTTGGATCTGGGCGGGAACGCGTCGGAGTGGGTCGAGGGGGAGTTCGGCGGTGACCGCCGCTTCCACGTTCTCCGGGGGGGATCCTGGCTTCGCGGGCCCGAGCTGGTTCGCTCGACCTCTCGCGATCCTGTCGCACCTGGACAATTCCTGGGTGCCGCGCTCCGAGCTGGATTTCGCCTCGCCTTCGACTGATTCGTCGCCCCCCCGGGCGGCTCTCGGTGGCGGGAGCACCGGCTATGATCGGCGGCCATGGCTACCCTCCCTGATCCCTTCGTCGCGGCCGCTCGTGAGCTCCTAGGGGAGCGCTTCGATCAAGGCGGTCCAGCCCTCGAGGCCTACTCGCGAGACCTCTCGACCCTCGGGCACTTGGGCTTCGCAGATCGACAGGCGGGGGAGAGCCTGCAGCCCTTCGCGCGGGAGCCTCAGGCTGTGGCGCATGTTCAGAGTGTGGCGGAGATCGCGGCGCTGACCAAGGCCTGCGTCGAGCACGAGGTGCCCCTGATTCCCTTCGGGGCAGGCTCCGGCGTCTGCGGCGGGACCCTCGCGATTCGGGGCGGGGTGATGCTCGACCTCAAGGCGCTCCAGAGCCTCGAGATCGACCAGCGCTCACTCCTGATCACGGTCGGCGCCGGCTACAACCTTCAGCTCTTGGAGGATCGCCTCCAGCGGGAAGGCTTGACCTTGGGTCACCACCCCTCCTCGATCACCTGCTCGACCATAGGCGGCGCCGTCGCGGCGCGGGGAGCGGGGCAGCTCTCGACCCGCTACGGCAAGATCGAGGACATGGTCGTGGCCCTCGAGGTCGTCCTGCCTTGCGGGACTCCAGTCGTCACGGGACCCCGGGCGCCGCGCGCGGCGACGGGGCCCGACTGGGCTCAGGTCTTCACCGGGAGCGAGGGAGTCCTGGGCACGATCACGAGCTGCACGCTGCGCGTGCATCGACTGCCGGCCCTGAGGCTCTATCGGAGCTACTCCTTCCCGACCCTGGAGGCGGCTCTAGAGGCCTCCAGGCTGGCGCTTCAGCGAGGTGTCCGGCCGGCGGCCTTGCGCCTCTACGATCCCCTCGACACGCTGATGGTGGCGCGCTCCAAGGAGGCGCCGGCCCTCGAGAGCGAGGCCCCGATCTCAGGCTCCTGGCCCCTGTCCAAGATCTCGCTGCGAGGGCTCAAGACGGCCCTGGCGAAGGTCTTGCCTGACTTCAAGGAGACGGCCGAGCGCGCGCTCTTGGCGCGGCCGGAGTGGGTCAACTCGCTCACGGGCAAGCTGCCAGGGGTGGGCTGTCTCCTGATCCTGACCTTCGAGGGCGAGCCGACCCTGGCCCGCGCCGAGGAGGCGATCTTCGAGGAGGTGGCCTCGGCCCAGGGTGGCGTCAGCCAAGGACCCGAGCCAGCCGAGCGCTGGTGGCGAAATCGGATCGCGGTCAGCTTCAAGCAGAGCGGCGTCTACTCCATGGGCGGGTTCGTGGACACGATGGAGGTCGCGACCTCGTGGAGCCAGCTGATGGAGCTCCACGAGGCCGTGCGGGCTGCGCTCTCGCCTCACGCCTTGGTCATGGCGCACTTCAGCCACGCCTACGCTGAGGGCTGCAGCATTTACTTCACCTTCGTGGCCCTCCGAGGGGACGACCCCCAAGCGACCCGCGAGCGCTACGAAGCCTGCTGGCGTGACGGGCTGGCGGCAGCTGTGGCTGCCGGGGCCTGCGTCAGCCACCACCACGGCGTGGGGCTGCTCAAGGGTGAGGCGCTGCGAGCGGCGCAAGGTGACTTGCATAGCCTCGTGTTCCAGCCTTTCAAAGCCGCCCTCGACCCCAGGAACCTCCTTAACCCCGGTAAGCTCGGACTCCCGTGAACGACCGCACCTGCCTGTTCTTGTTTTCCCTCTCGCTCTTGGCGCTCTTCGGTTGCGCCAGCGACCCGCCGCCACCGGAGGAGACGCCTCCACCGGCGGCCAAGAGCACTCCCCCTCCGAAGGCGGCGCCCAAGGGCTCCTCGGGTCCTAAGCCCCTGACCAAGGCGCGACCCAAGGCGAGCCCCAAGCGTCGACCCGCTCCGAAGGGCTCGACCAAGCGTCGCCGTCCCACGGCGACGGTTCGGATCAGCGGTGGAACCTTCGGCAGCGACGTCCGACGCTTCCGCAAGGGTGACCTGGTCGAGGTCCAGCTCGCGCGGAGCCGCTACCTCCGCGGCTGGGTCGAGAAGCTGACGAGCTCGCAGCTGAGCATGGAGCAGGAGCCTCGCCCTCGGAAGGGGCGCCGTCGGATCCGCCTCAAGCCCTCCCAGGTTCGGGAGCTGACGCTCCTCTACCGGCCTGTTCGTCCTGCCAAACCGGACGCGACCCGCGGTCCTCTCTCGGCGGAGGAGAGCTGGCTCGAGGAGCATGCGCCCGACGCGATCATTGGCAAGCACGCCTTGGTCCTCTGGAACACTCGCTTTCTCCACAACGAGCCCCTGGTCGTAAAGCGGCCCTTGACCTTGAACGGGTTGAGCGTCGAGTTGCGCAAGAACACCCGGACCTACTTCGGAGCCGGCAGCCTTCCTCAGGCCCTCTACGCTGGCGACGAGGTCAAGGTGATCGGCGCTACGCCGGGCTACCAGCGCGCGCCGCGCGGGGTCCCTGAGCCCAACCTGGGTCGGGTCTACCTCTACCTCGTAAAGCGGGCGGACACGATCTGGCCGGTGTTCAGCCTGGATCGTCTCCACCCCTCGGACCTCGACCCTGCGAGCGTCAAGCGCTACCTCGGGCACGAGCCCATGACCCTCGTCGTGCGGCGGCCCGGCGAGGCGCCGCTCTTGGTCTCGCGTCGCAAGGCCAGCCAGCTGCGGGCTTACCGTAAGCGCTTGGACGCGATCCCAGAGCCTCAAGCCATGCGGCGCCTGCGGGCCAAGCAGGACCCGAGTTTGCCCAAGATCGAGGCCGAGATCCGCAAGGTGTATCAGCTCTTCGAGCTCGAAGAGCCGGCCCTCGAGCACCGGATCTCGGTGCGCTTCGAGGTCCCGGCCGCCATCGAAGGCAACCTGCGAATGCTCCGCTACGAGCGCGAGATCGGACTCGATTGAGCACGAGGGCTCCCGAGGCGGTTCCTCACGCGACGCAGCTCCGCTACTGCGTGTGGGAGATCACGCTCCGTTGCGACCTCTCGTGTGGACACTGCGGCTCACGCGCCGGCAAGGCCCGCCCTGACGAGCTGAGCACCGAGGAGGCCCTGGAGGTGGTTCGTCAGCTCCACGAAATGGGCTGCCGAGAGGTGACCTTGATCGGTGGCGAGGCTTACCTGCGTCCCGACTGGACGACGATCTCGCGGGCCGTCAAGGATGCGGGCATGCTCTGCACGATGACCACTGGCGGGCGCGGGATCACGCCCGAGCGCGCCCGAGAGGCCGCAGACGGAGGCCTCGACAGCGTCTCGGTCTCCATGGACGGGATCGGCGAGGTCCACGACAAGCAGCGCGGCCTGAAAGGGAGCTGGGAGTCGGCGCGCCAGGCGATCCAGAACCTGCGCGGCGTCGGGCTCGACGTCTCGGTCAACACTCAGATCAACCGCTTGACCTTCGCTCAGCTCGACGAGCTCCTCGACCTCCTGATCGAGTGGGGCTGCTTCGCCTGGCAGGTTCAGTTCACTGTCCCCATGGGACGCGCCGCGGACAACTGGGAGTGGCTCCTCCAGCCCTACGAGATCCTGGAGGCCGTGCCTAAGGTCGCCCAGCTCAAGGCCCGCGGGGCAGAGCAGGGCGTGCGGATCTGGCCGGGGAACAACGTGGGCTACTTCGGCCCCCACGAGACCGAGCTCCGGGGCGACACCTTCTCGCGCGGGCACACCCCGGGCTGCACGGCGGGGCTCTACACCTTGGGCCTCGAGGCAGACGGCAAGGTCAAGGGCTGTCCCTCGCTCCCCTCGGCTGACTACACCGGAGGCAACGTCCGGGAGGCCTCGATCCGGGAGATCTGGGAGGGGACGGATCCCCTCCAGTTCGCGCGCGATCAGCGCGACCACACCTGGGGCTACTGCAAGACTTGCTACTACTCGCGGGATTGCCGCGGCGGCTGCACTTGGACCGCCCATGTGTTCTTCGGCAAGCCGGGGAACAACCCCTACTGTCACCACCGGGCGCTGGAGCGCCAGCGAGCGGGGCTCCGCGAGCGATTCCAGCCGGTCCAGAAGGCGCCTGGAGTCCCCTTCGACTACGCCCTCTTCGAGTTGGTCCTGGACGAAGTCCCGGGACGACCTTTGCCCGTGGCGCGGAGCTGAGACGATGAGCCTGATCCCCTGTGTGAGCTGTCAGCGGCACGTCCGCGCCGAGGAGGCCTGCCCCTTCTGCGGCGGCGAGTCCCTGAGCGAGGGCCGCAAGGGCGCGGGCTGGGCTGGGGCCACAGCGCTGGGCCTGGCCGTGCTCGCGAGCGGCTGTCCCGCGCAGCCAGGGCCTTCGCCGGGCGCCAGCCCAGCGGCCAGCGCCAGCCCAGCGGTCAGCGCCAGCCCAGCGGCCAGCGCCAGCCCAGCGGCCAGCGCGGCCAACACGCCAGACCTTCGGGCTCAGCCGCCCTATGGAGCCGCGCCTCCGCCGCCTCCCGCCACGCCGAAGGGGCAGAAGTGAGCCTTCGAGCCAGCCCAGCGAGGAGCCCCAAATGGCGTTGATCCCTTGCCCCTCCTGCCAGCGGCACCTCCGCGCGGACGCTAGCGAGTGCCCCTTCTGCGGCCAGGACCGCGCGACCTCGAGCCCGCCCGCTCCCATGGCCCGAGCCGGGTGGGCCGGCGCCGCCGCCCTCGGTCTGGCGGTGTTCGCTGCGGGTTGCCCTGCCCAGCCACGACCCAAGCCGGCCTACGGAGCCCCGCCGGCTCCGCCTTCGCAAGCGCCCCTCGGGCCGACCGCTCCGCCGCCGGCCAGCGCCGTCCCGACAGCCAATCCGCCCGTAGACGAGGGCCGGCCTCAGCCTGCCTACGGCGTTGTTCAGCCGCCTGCGGCGAGCCCGGCCGCAACGCCCGAGTCGACACCGCCCAAGTAGCGCCGTCCGCGCTCGAAGGAGTCTCATGGGAGACCTCACGACCTGCCCTTCTTGCGATCGCCACGTGCGCGCCAGCGAATCGACCTGCCCCTTCTGCAAGGCCAAGGTCGTCGCGCGACAAGTCGGCGGGGTTCTGGCCGCAGCCTTGGGGGCGACGCTCTTGACAGGGTGTCCGCGTCAGCCGGCCCCGGTCTACGGGGCGCCCCCGCCTCAGCCGCCCCAGCCGGTCCAGCCGACGCCCGCTCCGCCGCAGCCTGGGCCGAGCGCGAGCCCCAGCGAGAGCTTGGCTCCAGCGCCCTCGCCTGAGGAGCGCCCCGTGGCTCCGGCCTACGGGGCCCCGGCTCCCCGAGACGCTCCGCCTCAGCCTCCGCGCTAGCCCGAGCCAGTCGTGGGGGTCTTGGACGCGGTCGGCCTCCGCGCTAGGCTAGAGAGCTGAGGTCGCCTATGCCCCCACTCGTCCCTTGCCCCAGCTGCCAACGCCACGTCCGCTCGACGGAGGTGACCTGCCCCTTTTGCAAGGTCAAGAGCCGCTCGGCGGCTGGCTTCATAGGCGTGGCCCTAGGGGCGGCCCTCGTGACCGGCTGCCCGAGCAATCCGCCGCCCCGAGCCGTGGCCGAATACGGCGCGCCGCCTCCGCCAGCGACGGCCACGCCGGGCCCGAGCGCCCAGCCGAGCTCCACGGCCACACCGACGGCGTCCCTCGCGACGCCGAACGTCGAGCCGGACGACTTCCGGGGCGCCGCGGAGTATGGGGCGCCTCCCCCTCGCGTAGATCCGGGACCCGACGATCGGGAGCGGGCCGTGCCCAAATACGGCGCCCCGCCGCCTCGCGAGCCGCGAGCGCCAAGGAAGGACTAGGGCTGGCGCCAGGGTCCTGCGTGAGCGCGATGCACCTGGCGTGGCTTTATTGACCGCCAAGGACGCCAAGGACGCGACGGGAAGATTCGTCTGACCCTCGAGAGTGCGCCTGGGGTGATCCGGGTTCGGCGCGAGCACGGACGGCGAGGTGCTGGTGCGAGGCCTTCGAGGCTGACGTCTGCCTGAACTTGGCGTCCTTGGCGCCCTTGGCGGTTGGAAAACCGGGGTCCACACGCCTGGGAGACTTCCTTCCTGACAGTTCCCGACCCGCCGACCCGATCCCGCGACTCCAACTCTGGAGCGCTCGGTCCCGTCAATTCGCTCTTCGCGACCTCGGCGGCCCTCGGCGCCTCTGCGACTCAAAAGAACGCAGCCCACCACCCGGTCAACGGGGACGGATCTGGGCACGTGGTTCAGCAACAGCTAGGCGTCTCCGGCCTTGGCGGAGCGGAACAGGTCTGGCAGGAACTCTCGCACCAGCTCGAGGGGCAGGCCGATCACGTTGCTCCGGCTGCCCTCGACGGCGGCCACCAGGGGGGCGCTCTCCGGGTCTTGCACGCCGTAGGCGCCTGCCTTGCCGCGCCAGGCTTCGCTCGCGAGGAAGGTCTCGAGCTCGGCCTCGCTGAAGTCGCGGAACTCGACCTCGGTCGTGGCGACCCCTCGCTGGAGGCGACCGCGGGCGTCGAGGACGGCGACGCCGGTGTGGACCGCGTGACGTGTCCCGCGAAGACGCCGGAGCATCTTCGCGGCGGCTCGGCGATCGGGCGCCTTCCCGAGGGCGGCGTCGCCGTGGGCCACGGTCGTGTCAGCGGCCAGGACGGGCTGGCCGGCGCGGGCCTGGCGCAGCCCGGCCAGGAGCTTGGCGATCGCGAGCTCTTCTACGCAGGCCGCGGCGCTCTGGCCCCGGGCTTGGGCGCCTTCGAGGAGGAGCGCTTCGCTGGCGTCGCTCACCCCGGGGTCTAGGACTTCGAACGCGACCCCGGCCTCCCGCAGGAGCGCCGAGCGACGCGGCGAGGTCGAGGCCAGCAGGAGGGGGAGGCTCACTCGACGGGGCACGCGGGCTGGGCCGCAGGGTCGGCGACGGGCGCGCCCTGGCTGGCCTCTGCTGGGGCGGCCTCGACCACGGGCAGGGTCGGCGCCGGCTCGCGACGGAGGACCTCCACCAAGAGGTAGCGCCCGCGCTTGGCTTGGTCGATGTCGATGCCGAGGAGGGTCGCGATCACGAGGGCGGGCTTGGCCGAGCCCTCGGTCGGGACGAGGAGGTTCAGCTCGAGGCAGCCGCTCCGAAGGGCAGGCTCCTTGATCAGCTCCTTGAGGTCCACGTGGCGGATCGTGCCCTCCGCGCCGCGCTTGGTTCGGACGACCTCGAGGGGATAGGTCTCGCGAGCGTTGAAGGCTGCCACCGCGGCGGCGGCCTCGTCCTCGCTCACGCCGAGGGAGCGGAGTCCTATGGACCAGCGCGCGCCGGCGCGCATGCTGAGGGCAGCTCGCTTCGTCTCCAGACGACGAACGTGCTTGACCGGCAGGCCCTGGACGCCCTCGGGCGTCTCCTGGGTCGGGAACTCGCGCTTCAGGAGCGCCTCGACCTCAGCGGCGTCCCACTCCTCGGAGAGCCAGATGTCGAGCTCCTCCTCGTAGCTCTCAGCTCCGACGGGGAGCGGGGCGCTGAAGGCCAGCTTGGCCTTGGGGTGGAACCCACGGGTGTAGAGGAGGGGGAGGCGCGAGCGCGAGAGGGCGCGATAGACGGTGCGCATGACCTCCTTGTGGGCCAGCCAGCGTAGGTCGCCCAGGCGCTGGTAGGTCACGAGGTAGTGGTAGTTCGGAGCGCGGCCGCCCTTGTCGTAGATGCTGTTCTCCTGAGCCTGGCGCTCTCGATCCGAGAGGATCGGCGGGGCCGGGGTGTTGCTCGAGGGCGGCGGCGCCAGGAGGTCGTCGAGCTCGAGGGGAGCCTCGCTCGCGATCACCTCGGGCTGGAAGGCGGGCGCGATGCCTTCGGAGCCAGGGGCGCCGGGGGTCACGGCCAGGCGACGCTTGCCGGGCTTGAGGGGGCGGCGACGGCGGAGCTTGGCGGCGAGGGCGTCGGCGCCGGCCTTGGCGGCCTGGTCCCGGACGGGGCTGCCTTGCTCTTGGGCTTGGTGTTCGGCCTGCTGTTCGAGGGTCCGGGCCACTCCGTGTCCCATGGCGACTCGGCTGACGAGCTCGGGCGGGAGCTGGCGTCCGTCGCCGAAGGGGTCGGGGTGATACTTCGCGAGTCGGTTTCGCGTGTCGTCGTCGAAGCACACGGCGCAGCCCGAACAGAGGTCGTCACGACAGTCGAAGGTCGTGGGGCTTGCGAGGCGGTCGATCTTCTTGCGGTCGCCGAGGAGGTACTTCTTGGTCACGCGGGCCGAGAGGTGATCCCAGGGGAGGATCTCCTTGTAGTCGCGCTGGCGCAGATACCACTCGGGGTCGAAGCCGTGGTCGCTAAAGACCTGGGCCCAGAGCTCGGTGTCGAGCTTGTTCTGCCAGGACTCGAAGCCGGCTCCGCGGGTCTCGGCGTCGACGATGACCGGGGCCAGGCGTCGGTCGCCGCGAGTCAGGACGCCTTCGAGCCAGGAGTGCTCGGGGTCGTGGAACTTGCAGCCCACGCCCTTCGAGCGGAGCTCGTGAGTTACGTACCACATGCGTCGCTTGGACTCTTCGCGGGAGATCTGGGGGTCCCATTGGAAGGGCGTCTGGGGCTTGGGGACCAGCGTCCCGACGGAGGCCATGCAGTTGAAGCTGCGCTTGTGGCTGCGACCGATCTCACGGCACTTGAGGACGAGGGCGATCAAGCCGTCGAGGTCCTCTTGGGTCTCGGTCGGGAAACCGACCATGAAGTAGAGCTTGAGTCCGGTCCAGCCGTTCTTGGAGACGCGCTCGACTGTCTCGAAGATCTCCTCGTCGGAGATGTTCTTGTTGATCACGTCTCGCAGGCGCTGCGTCCCGGCCTCGGGGGCGATGGTGAAGCTCGTGCGGCGGACGCGGCGAATGTCGCGGATCACGTCGTCGGTCAGGCTGCCGGCGCGGAGCGAGGGGAGCGAGAGCGAGACCCGTTGATCTTCGGTCTGAGCCAAGAGCTCCTTGGTCAGGGGGTCGATCAGGGTGTAGTCGCCGGTGTCGAGGGAGAGGAGCGAGACGTCTTCGAAGCCTGTGGCTCCGAGCCCGCACTTGGCGAGGTCGAGGATCTTCTTGGGCGAGCGCTCGCGGAGCGGGCGGTAGATCATGCCGGCTTGGCAGAACCGGCAGCCGACGGTGCAGCCGCGCATGACCTCGACCCCGAGTCGGTCGTGGACCGTGGTCGAGTAGGGGACGATGGCGGTGTCGGGATAGAAGGCCGTCTCGAGGTCGTCGAGGACCGCCTTGAAGACCATCTCCGGGGCGTCCGCGTGCAGGGTGCGAACGGCCTCTACGCGACCGTCTTCTTGGTAGTCGAACTCGTAGAGGGCTGGGACATAGGCCCCGGTCACCTTGGCTAGAGCCTGGTGGAGGACGCTCCGCGGGGGCTCGCTTGGGTCGTCCCGCCAGGACTTGACGACGCTGAGGATTTCCCAGAAGGCCTCTTCACCGTCCCCGAGGAGGATCGCGTCGTAGAAGGGCGCCACGACCTCTGGCCCAAAGGCGCCGGGTCCTCCTCCCAGGATGAGGGGGGCGTCGCGACCCCGGTCCTTGGTCCAGATGGGGATCTGGCCGAGGCGGAGGGTCTTGACGATGTTGGCGTAGCTCAGCTCGTGGGGGATCTGGATCCCGAGGACGTCAAGCTCCGCGAGGGGGATTCGATTCTCGAGCGTCGTCATGGGACGGTTGTCGCGCTCCAGGAGAGCGATCATGTCCTCGGCGGGCAGGTAGACGCGCTCGGCGGAGACCTCCGGGTTCTCATTCAGCATGTGATAGAGAATGTGGAGGCCCGTGTTGGACATTCCGATCTCGTAGAGATCGGGGTAGGCCAACCCGACAGTCAGGTCGACGTGAGCCAAGTCCTTCTTGACGGCGTTCAATTCGTTGCCGAGGTATTGGCTCGGGCGCTCGACGTAGGCCAGCAGATCGTCCATGGATTCTCTCGGGGGCTAGAGAGGCGGGGTCAGGAGGCTATCAGAGCGGCTCTAGAGGCCGAATCCTCAACTCCCCGGGGCAGCGGAGAGGGTTGGGATACAATCCTGCCCCTGGAGAAGCCCGTGGCCACCAAGAAGACCGCTAAGCCCAAGTCTGCGCGCGCAGCCAAGAAGACCAGCAAGAAGAAGGCTGCGTCCAAGGAGGCTGCGACCAAGAAGACGAGCAAGAAGAAGGCTGCGACCAAGAAGACTGCGACCAAGAAGGCCGCGACCAAGAAGGCTGCGGTCAAGAAGACGAGCAAGAAGAAGGCTGCGACCAAGAAGGCTGCGACCAAGAAGACGAGCAAGAAGGCTGCGACCAAGAAGACGAGCAAGAAGGCTGCGACCAAGAAGGCTGTCTCCAAGAAGAAGGACCCCGTGGTCCAAGCCAGCGAGGGGGTCGATCCCGACAAGCTCTCGGCGGTTCTCGAAGTGATTCTGCCTGAGAGCTCCTCGACCCGAGCAGCAGCCTCGGCTGCGGCCTCAGTTTGGGCGATCTCTTCGGAGAAGACCCAGGACGTTCGAGCGGCGATCCGGGTTCGCGATTCGCTGGCGGAGGACGTGGTTCGGGAAGAGCTGGCTGAGTTCGCTGAGGAGGAGGCTCCGGCGGCGATCGCCAACTTGCGCTCGAGCCGAGATCCCTTTGGGTTCTTCCGCGAAGAGCTGGCCCGCGAGGAGCTCCACTCGGGGGATCTCCAGGCGGGGTGGCGCTATCAGAATCAGCGCCTGCGCCACGAGTTGGTCCGTGGGATCGACAACGACGAGGTGCGAGAGGTCGAGCGTCAGCTCGGGTTCGACTTCCCGCCTTCCTACCGGGACTTCGTCCTCGAGTGGGGCGGCGGTGAGCTCTACACGCGTCCGGAGGGTGGCTACCGCTTGCTCTCCCCCCTCGAGGTCTTGCCCGAGGTCAGGGATCGTCTCGGCGGGCTGATGAGTCAGCCCTACCTCCCGATCATCGACCTCGGCTGCGCGGACTACCTCTGTCTGAACACGAGCCAGCCGAAGAAGGGCGGTGAGTTTCCGCTGTGGTCGTGGCACTGCGGCGTCCCCGAGCGACGCGTAGCAGATACCTTCCTTCGCTGGCTGAAGCAGATCGTCGAGGCCAAGGGCGAGCCCTTCTGGTGGGCCGCCGGGGCCCAGTGAGCTTTCTGCGAGGGTCGCGCTCCGCTCGCTCGGAGGCCTAGACGACTTCGCCGCCCGAACTACCTGGAGAGCTCCCCGATTGGGTGTCTCTCAGCGACACCTTAGCGCGGCGTCCGCAGCGGCGCGTTCGCTTCCCAGGCCTTCGCCCGGCGAGCGTCCTGGTACCTCTCTACCGAGACCAGGCGGGGGACCTGAGGGCCCTGTTCACGCGCCGGCCGTCCAGCCTGCGTCACCACGCTGGGCAGGTCTCGTTTCCTGGGGGGCGCCTCGAGCCCGACGAGGAGGCCTGGGCTGGTGCGCTTCGTGAGACTCAGGAAGAGCTCGGGATTCCGCCAAGGGTGGTGGATCGCTTGGGGACCCTGAGTGAGATCCCGGTGCACGCCTCTGGGTTCAAGATGCAGCCCTTCGTCGGGCAGATCCCAGCTGGTCTCGAGCTGCGTCCCAACCCGGCGGAGGTCGCGCGCGCCTTCAGCGTGCCCTTGAACGAGCTCGTCGATCCGGATCGAGTTCGTTACACCCGACGCCCGAGGTTGTTTCGCGGGACGAGCTATTCGATCCCCTACTTCGAATGGGAGGACGAGTTGATTTGGGGGGCGACCGCGATCGTGGTCGTGGAGCTCCTCGAGGTCTTGGGGCTGGGCCGACACCTCAAGGCCTCCCTCGAAGCCGACTGAGAGGCGAGCGCAGGGTGGGTCCTAGGAACTTCGCTCCCAGGACTGGGGTAGGGCCCCTGGCAGGAGGTGCTCGTGGTTGAGCCCAAGAAGAATCGACGAGCGCTCGGCGCATTGGCAGTCATGAGCCTCGTGGTGCTGGCTGGAGTCTTGGCGGCGTGCATAGGGCGTGTCGCGGAGCCGGAGCCCTCGAGGGAGGTCGCGGGGTCGCGACCGGGAGACCTCGAGGGTCTGCGTGGTCTCGTGAAGCGGCTGCGTCCTCTCCAGCTGCCGCTGGGCGAGGCCCAGCCGGGCGATTGGCTGGCAGTGCACGAGGAGTCGGGCCAGACCTTCGAGGAGTGGTTGAAGTCAGAGCCGACGACGGCGCGGGGGGCTCGCCGAGTGATCTACGTGCTTCCGCTCGGGAGCATGAGCGCGGCGCAGGAGAAGGTCGTCACCGATTCGGTGGAGTATCTGCGCCGGTATTTCCAGTTGCCCGTTCGGAAGCTGGAGCCGATCTCAGAGGACACGATTCCAGCCGGCCACAAGCGGGACTGGACCCTGGGGTTGCAGCTACACAGCGAGTACATCCTCGACGAGGTGCTCTATCCGCGTGTGCCTGAGGACGCGGCGGCGCTGATCGCGTTGACGGCGATCGATCTCTATCCGCAGGAGAGCTGGAACTTCGTGTTCGGGCATGTACTGCGCAGGGTTTTTCGGACAGCGTTGAAGAAGAAGAACCATGGACTACGAGCATGTCGGTCAAGCAGCGCTCGAAACTGCTTTGCGTAGGTGGGCATTGGCCTGACAGGGCGTCAGGTGGCC
>Ga0316202_10000691_pt1 | contig 32833 bp, 30 predicted proteins | sample 3monrhotite_MG_FD_204934 | JGI IMG/M metagenome (GOLD analysis project Ga0316202, IMG submission 204934) | Microbial mat bacterial communities from mineral coupon in-situ incubated in ocean water Damariscotta River, Maine, United States -... | ecosystem: Environmental > Aquatic > Marine >...
GCAGCAGCACCTCATTCCACAAATAGTCAGTGGCGTATTGGTTTACATCCTCCGGCACATCGTTACCAGCTCCACCCTCTATGGTGCCCTTGTTAAACGGCAGAAAGAAGGTCTCATCTCCCTCCAGGCGAGTGGTCATATAGACCTCATACTGGCTCACCGCAAAGTGGACTAGCGCACCACGCTTAAAGGTTAGCAGCGGCTCCGGCTTCTTTGTGGCAGGGTCAGTGGCAAAACGTGTGGTCTTGTATTGCTTAATGGCGTTCACTACCGCCTGCTTGAACTCAGACTTCAACTCTAAAGTCGCCACGGGCAGGCCGTTTACAAACAGTACCAAATCGATACGCCATGCCTTGGCTTTGGTACCGGTCTGCGCAAGATGCTCTTCGGTCGCCCAAGGGCTATAAACCAACTCTGGCACCACCCGCAGGCGGTTCTTCTCATAGCGCGCAAGAGTATCGGGATTTAGATCGTGCTCGGGTTTGAACTGACAGAGGCTAAAACGGGTACCGCGATCACGCAGCTCATGTCGCAACACACCCAGGGTGCCGAAGGTGCGCATCTCTTTATTGGCCGCATTGGGGTCAGCCTTGTTAAGCTGGGTGGCAACACGCTCTAAAAACTTCTGCTCAGGACTATTGGGGTAGAGCTTACAGAACTTCTGCCACTGACCATCCTGGGTCTCTTTTACAAAGCCCAGTAGATCCTCTTCATAGAGGGCCAGTTCACGATTGTAGCTTTCAGGCTTTCCCAGCAACCAGCCATTGGAGACCAGTTGCCGGATCATGTCGTTTTGAAACGTGAACTCGTTAGCTTTCCCACCACCCAATAAACTCATGCGGCATCTTCCTTGTTGCCTTGTTGGGGTACTTGCCAACCCCTTACATCTATTTTTCCAGTCACCGCAGCGGATATTAGGGCTGTGCGGCGCTCCCTAGACAGCTTAATACTTTTATCAGCCTTACCAAGCAACGTATCAATGACGGATATGTTTTCCCTTACTTCTGAGCAAATTTTCTGCTGCTCATTCATGGGAGGAATTGGTAGTCTCACGTCAGCCAGCTTCTCTCTGTTAATCTTTGGCATTGCAACCCTGTCAGACTCAAGGATTACCAAACTAGTGAACCAACCAGAAAGCAGCGTCCAAAGCAAAAAGTTATTTGTTAAACCGTTCATCCCTTGTACCGGATACATATCTGCACTACATATAGTTTGATCACTAGGAGAAAGACAAGCCTTTGCCAAAGCCGGACGTATCTTTGAATAAATAACCTCACCTTTCTTACATGAATATTTACCACTATCCGCGGCCTGTTCCTCGGCTGTTTCCATCAAAAGCAGTCGTCCCGTGCCGCTTTCAATATGGTTAGGTGCAATTAAGATATATTGAGAATAGGGAAACTTTGTTGGATCAACTTGACCATTCCTTATAGAAGCACAATGTGAGAACTTTTTTACCCTCCAATGCTCCGGCACTTCACCTAACCACTCAATACCTGAATCGCGCATGGGAGCATCGGAATTCAGGCCTTTGGTGACGGCATGGCTAATCACCGCCTGGCGTTTCTCTTTTAGCAGCTTGATGAGCTGTTGTTGTTTTTCGATCAGGGTATCGATTTTGGCGGTTTCGTGATCGAGGAAGTTGGCGATAGTCTCTTGCTCATCAATCGCAGGCAACGAAGCTACATAATTATTTACAACCTCTGATGGAACTCTCCTCAAACCACCCGCACCTGTCATTGCGGCTGTAGCAATTTCCATAAAGCTGTCTTCTTGCAGCCGATAGTATAGGAACCTGTTTGAGGTTTTATTATTGGCGCGAATTACATATATTTCTGATGAGCCGAAACCAATACCGTTCACCAAACCTTTAGCTACTGCAATATTTTTATTCTCAAAACATGGAGTAACTTTCGCCATCAAGACATCGGAGTCTTCGAAATAGGTATATCCATCATAAACATCATCAATTACACGTGTTTCATCCAAAACAATAGAATCAGTTTTTAACTTTTCCATTGGAACAAAACTACACTGTAAATCTCGTTGAACTAAAGGTTTTTTCGGCGTTAGTTCAGAGACATATTTTATTCGAGTTATCCCCCAATGCTTGGGTACATCTCCCAACCACTCAACCCCAGAATCCTTATATTCAGGATAAGCCTGATACTTCCCCCCCATCAGGAGTGCACCTCCTGCAGCAGTACCATAATCTCCCCACTCACCTTGTCGAGATCAACATCAATTTCCACCAAGTCCCTCGGTGGCTGATAAACATAAAAGTGGCGGTTAAAGGGAATCTCGTACCCGACGATACCGATCCCGCCATCTATCGCATCCTTCTTGCTGCTATTGATCCAGGCATCAGCCACATGGGGCTGAACCTCTTTGGCGAAGTAGGCTTCGTTGGTATCGTTGACTGGCTGTGAGGGATCAAGGGCGACGTTTTCATTGTCGCGCAGATCTCCATCAGGTTTGTACTCCACTATCTCGCCATCCACATCGAATAGACCATATATAGGATTAGGTTTACCCTTGTGGATCTTCTTAATCACCTTTTGTGCTTCAGGATTCTTCCAGCTAACGACGGCGGTGATCTGTTTCTTCTCTTTGGTTTCAAGCGAAATGCCTTGGGCCTTACTGGCTACTTTAATCACGGCTTCGTAATCATTCATGTCGTCATGCTGTTTACTGCCAATTTCTTGCTGTAACTGATTGGCCTTGAGCATGGTGGTTTTTTGGTCGAGCCAGGTTTTTCTACTGAGCAGACCTTTAATCTGTTTCTCTTTCAGCTCGCTGAAGTGGCTCTTTATATGGTGACGAATCGCCTCTTCATACTCGCTTAATTCCCCGTAATGTTTGCAATCAACATCATCTGACCAGTTGTGAGCACCTCCCTGGCCAAAGTGTTCATAGACCCATTTCATTACCGCATTGAGGGGTTTGGGGGCAAAGCGCAGTTCGGCGATACGCTCGTCACTAAACTGATAGGACTCGCGTAGAGGGCGCTCGATGGTAAGGCGGCGATAACCGAATTCATGGGTCTCGAAGATCTTGCTAGAGAAGGTCTTCGGTGCTTCCACTTTTGGGTTGGCTGACTGACGGCCGCGATTACTCTTTTGTTCTGCTGGCTTGTCCAGCTCGCGGGCATCAACTACCTCGAAGGCACCAAAGGTACGCGTGATGGTGGCGATGTCTTCATCATCCATCACATTGCGCTTGGCTCCGAGGGACTTGCGCATTTTACTGCAGAGGTTGATGCCGTTAATCAGTTGCACCTTTCCTTTGCGCTCTCCAGCCTTTTTATTGGAGAGCACCCAAACATAGGTGGCGATGCCGGTGTTGTAGAACATGTCGGTGGGCAGCGCGACGATAGCCTCTAGCAGATCGGCCTCCAGAATATAACGGCGGATCTCTGACTCGCCGGAACCGGCGCCACCGGTGAACAGCGGGGAGCCGTTGAGGATGATCCCAATGCGACCTCCCCCTTCGGAACCATCTCGTAGCTTGCTGATAACATGCATCAGGAACAGTAGTGAACCATCGGAAACACGAGGCAAGCCAGGACCGAAACGGCCTTCAAAACCTTTTAGAGTGTGCTCGTCTTTAATCTCACCTTCGATCTTTTTCCAGTCATCTCCAAAGGGGGGATTAGATAGTATGTAGTCAAACTTATCAACATAGAGCTGATCATTAGACAGAGTATTACCTAGTTTAATGTTATCGACTTCCTGCCCTTTAATTAACATGTCGGCTTTACAGATGGCATAGGACTCAGGCTCAAGTTCTTGCCCAAAAGCACGCATAACTGCTTGTGGATTTAATTCATGTACGTACTCCATGCCTGAAGAAAGAAATCCGCCACTTCCTGCAGTGGGATCATAGATAGTACGGATAATGCCCGACTTGCTGAGAGCATCGTCATCCTCCAAAAAAATAAGAGATGTAGTGAGGCGAACAATATCTCGAGGAGTAAAGTGAGCCCCAGCAGTATCATTCGCACCTTCTGAAAACCTACGGATTAGCTCTTCAAAGATCAGTCCCATTTCATGATTCGAAACAGCCTGTGGACTGAGGTCGGTCTGTCTGACCTTTTGCACGATCTTGTAAAGCAGGTTTGCATCATTTAGTTTTCCGATAAAGTCTTCGAAATTGAAGTATTCAAAGATCTCGCGGGCATCTTTACTAAAGCCCTGCAGGTAGGATTCAAGGTTGTCCTTGATGCCCCTTTCACCAAGTTTGGAGAGATCCATCTTGGAGGTGTTGAAGAACGATAGGCCCTTGGTGGAACGCAGCAGCAGCTTCTCTTGCGCCTCTTCCGGCAGTTCCTTCTTGAGTATGTTCTCATACTCGGCCAACACGGCCTCTTTGCTCTTTTCCAGCACGCACTCCAAACGACGCAGCAGAGTAAAAGGAAGGATTACGCGGCCGTATTGGCTTTGTTTAAAGTCACCACGTAGCAGATCGGCTAATGACCAGATGTAGGCCGCGAGGTTGTTGGGTGTTTCGCTCATTGAGTTGTTTTCCAAAACTTATAATTATTTTAATTGCAGCTAACTAAATATTTTTAAGCTAGGCGCTTTAGAAGCATTTCTTCAGGTGACTTGTCTGTTAACCCCACATATATAAATGAGATTTACATTCACAATTTTTTGTTACAAATCTTTACCTGATTTCAATCTTTTATTCATTTCAGCCAATGGCTGCTTAAGTGCTTTTTCGAGATTAATCATTGCATCAACCATAAAAGCAATCATTGCATCCCATGCTTCTTTATCAAATACATTGCCTTCTGTTTCTGACTTAATACGGCAAGCACGCTTTTCATCAAGACGCTCCCAAACTAATTCGCGACCAAAATGTTTTTCTATTTCTGCTCTATTTTCAAAAAGCTCATCAAAAATACGTTTGTTCTCTTCTTTCTCACCACGATCAATATATAACTCCGCTCTTCCGTATGATTTTGCAACTGCAAAAACTAGCCCGAGCCCTCGAACACCAGAGCCAGCACCTATCCAATGATATATACCAGGATTAACATTTTGAAAAAGTGGTGTCCTAGAGCTCATTACAGGTAAAAGTTTACTCCAGAATTCCCTTCGAAAAACGTGGCGAGTTTTTTCCTTAGTTTGAGAATCAATATCGTCCTGAGCCTTCTCTGCCATTCCAATCATGTAATCTTCAGCGTCTTGAGTCGGTATTATTTGTTCAATATTCAAGAATAATTCTTCACCCATTGAATAAGGCGTGGCACGAAAACACTGAAGTCTTACTTTGAAATTCAGCAACCATAGGACAGTTGAGGTAACTTCTTTTCTGAATTTTGCTGCAATTAAAATAATTCTTTGGGTAACGCCTTTATTCAAACCAATATCTTCATACTCTGCACCATCAAAAAATTCAGAGAGCTTTTCTTCTGACTTCTGGCCCAGCTCAGTTTTATCCAGATAATCTTGATAAATTCTTCGTATGTTTTCCTTGGACAAACCAGAACAATACGAAGCGTACTTTAATGCTTGCCATGTGACATCCCTGCCAGAATCATCAAGCTTGTTCTCAATAATGACCAATGCACCCTGCTTATCAAGCGCAAGAAGATCCAAACGCCTGGGTATCGTCAAACCCTGAGAATTCCTTTTGAATGATGAGAAGGTCTTCCCCCAATACAGAAACTTCATTTGCTATCCACTCTTGAAGGTTTTCACGTTCTTTAAACCCCAACTCTGTGAATGAGCGCTGTTCAATCTTTTCAATTCGATTGTTATTAGTATTAATACGATACATAAATTCCCTTTATTAAAAGCTAATCGAACACCGACATACTTCCCTCAACTGCCATACTCTCACAAGCAACCCACATTTACTGTAGGGAAATCCCTACGCACCATTAAAGTCCGAAACCTGCCAAAAAAGCAGACAGTAATTGTCTGTTTCTTTCGTACTCCGGCTTCACACGCCGTGTACACATTTCATCAATCAGCCTTTCAATATTTCGTTCGCCAAGTTCTCCAGCAGCAAGCTGTGATATCAACGCGCTTGTATCTTCACCAACAATGCTACTGGCATGCTCACCCAACAAATGAGAAGCGCCCAAAGTCTGATCCCATTCATACATCTCCATAATTTGTTTATTTTCATATAGCGCATCATGTACAGCTGGAATTTCCTCATAGCTGACAAGAAGGTACGCAATATCTTGTGCATCTTTCCCTCGCTCTTCTCTTGCCCTATCCATCCAGGCAACCAGTTTAAGCAGCATCATTCCTGCTGGCGTTGCTACGGGAATACCAAGCTCAGGGCTTTCCTGAATGCGTACCCATTCCGCATTATTACAAGTCTCCTGGAACCCAAGCACATTCATAACCACATCACCTTTTGGTGGCCAGGCTATTGATGCTTCCCCGTCTTCAAGCTTCCCAAAGGGCACAATGTCAACTTCCATTTTTTCGGGACTCAACAAGCGGTGTTGAATTTTTGTTGCACTAAACCCTTCCTCACAAAGCTTATCTTTGACGGAGTTGAAGGCTCTCCAGCTTGGCACTTCAATAGCAAAATCTACATCTTTTGTGACACTTCGAAGCTTTGCACCATGGCCAAGGTGCAACACTAAATCACGAGCAGTGGCACCCACCACAACATAAGGCACTCCTAGCTCAGCAATAACACGACCTACCGTTTCAAATATCACGACAGTCTGCGGATCAATCTTCCCTGACAAATTGAGCAATGTGCTCATCATAAATCCTCTTTGCTACTTCCAGATTTCTTGTCTCTCCCGTTGCCAGCAAGTCAGCATAGACAAGCAGCGGATGTACTAATCCCACTTCTCTATTGATATCCGCAACGTCCAGCCCCTCCGGCCAAAAAGGCCGGTAAATCTGCACTGTACCGGCACCGTGACCGGTCCATTCTGTCGCTTTTCGAAGTCGAGCACCTTGAAGGAAGCGGGTACGTGCATGCTCAGGAAGGTAAACAGTTACCACTTCGGGTTTGAGATAATTTGTGTATTTGGCGGCGGCGGTTTCTCCACCCCAATAACCATCGAATTCAGTGATCTCAACGTCTGTCCACCAGTACGGATTATCTGCGACAAATTCACCCACAAACTGTTTCGGCTTGAGTTTCTCAGGCCAAGCCTCCACCCAGCGGTCTAGTAGCTTCCTATATTGGATAAGACGACGTCCTTTTTTACCGCCGGCATCACGAATAAAACCAGCGGCTTTAAGACCGTTGAGTACCCAACCCACCGTGCCGACTGCTACACCTGCTTTTTCAGCAATCTCGCGATAGGGTGCATTCACGAGTTCCGGAGTCAGAAGGAAGGCATAAACCACCATCAAGCCCTTAGGCTCAAATGCCCGCTTCGCCCCATCCTTGGTTGGCATTAAACCGTGCTCTTCTTGACGGTTACCAGTGACATAGACGTACATAGCTGGCTGGTCAATAAAGGCATTACCTGCCGTATCGATAAACTGCACTCCTTGCTGGCGCAGCTTATCTGCCATCTTGGGATTAATGTAATCAGCCGCTAGCAATCCAGCTTCTGGCAACTGCTGAACTTGGTGAATCAGGGCACCGAGGTTGGCCTGTTGCGCCCACTTCTTTATCTCTACTGCCAGTTCTCGCCCGCCCGGATCAAGCCGAACAACAGCATCAACCCCCTGATCTTTAATGAACTCATCGTACTTCTCGACACACAAGCGCACCCCTGTCTCACGCCCTACCGCCTGGATAGCACGATCAAGAATGGCTTGGTCTGTGTGTGTGTCCTTGTACATAATGTACATTACTATAGCGCGTACATTAATAATGTACAGAATAATTAAGTGTACATTTTACCCTATTCACCCAACGAATTGATTGACTCGATAAATGAGACACAAGAAATGAGACGAACAGCACGCTGTGGTGCAGCAGCCTTATTGCACCACATCAGTAATGACGGCGGCTGGGATAAATTAAGTGTCAAAAAAGCGATCAACCCTAAGATTAACGTCAGGTTAGTCGAAATTCAGGACTACGACAAACGTCGAATAAAGGTCTTCAACCCTCGAGATGAACAAGCGATTAAATCAAGAATTGAAACCCTAAAGAGGCAAATTAATATTATTGACAAGCGTTAGAAAGGTCTCAATAGCTCCAAGTTTGAGCTACACCAACTTTCTATAAAGCGAGGCTTATTTTGGGAGAATTGTGGGACTCTCCTGTTTAACCTCGTTCAAAGAATAGAACGAAGGACAGACTGCGCAGGTAACACGAAAAGGGACTCTAACATCACGTAAAGCCTCCCTAAAGGTTAAGCTAACACCATGCACGCACGTTCCGCGCAAAACCCGCGCATTAAGATTTCAGAAAAGAAAAATGGGCTAGGATTTTCATCCTAACCCATTGATTTGAAATGGCGCGCCCGGAAGGATTCGAACCTCCGACCGCCTGGTTCGTAGCCAGGTACTCTATCCAACTGAGCTACGGGCGCGTAAAAACATTGACTAACGTCAAATGGTAGAGCCAAAAGAGCGGGGGAATATACCGACTCCCTCATCCAGTTGCAAGGAAACTGGTGGACTCGCTTATCCTTCCTCTAAAACCAACTCCTTACCATTCATTTTAAATGGCGGAGAGCGAGGGATTCGAACCCTCGATGGGCGTTAACCCATACACCCTTAGCAGGGGCGCGCCTTCAGCCACTCGGCCAGCTCTCCCGGTCAACAACGCAATTATCTGCGAATGCGACAGGGCGCTATTCTCCCAGAATTGAGCGCAATAGAAAACCCACTCCGGTGACTCTTTCCTACGAAATAGCCAACTATTCAACCTTCGGCAATAACTTAACCAACAGGCTGGCAAGCATGAAGTGGTGTTTCGTCAAATGAACAACAAAAACAATAGCGGAGGTGCGGCAGTTCCACCCACAAAATACTGCTAACACAACAGACGAATAGCAGGCAGGCGATCACCTGCTATAAAATCTCCCAGGAATCCGCGTTACGATGCAGGCTCTTTCGGCGCTTTTTCATTCTGGATGCGTTCGTAAATTTCTTCACGATGCACGGATACTTCTTTAGGGGCATTAACCCCAATACGGACCTGGTTGCCTTTGACGCCCAGGACAGTTACGGTGACGTCATCTCCAATAATCAGGGATTCACCCACGCGTCGCGTCAAAATTAACATGCTTATCTCCTTGTTTACTTCAAACTCTCCATCACGTCCCTTTCGAGACACACTGAAGAAACCATCGGCATTTTTTGCCTAAACTACAGACTCGATTCGCACTTGCGTACATCAATCCACACCGTCCTTGTGCGAAACTGCATGCGCATTCGTTACTGCGACACTTCGATTGACTGCTCCAACCCAAAACCGCTGTGCAATGCCCGCACACCCAGCTCTAGATACTTTTCATCTACCACCACTGACACTTTGATCTCGGAGGTAGATATCATACGAATATTGATGCCTTCATTGGCCAGAATTTCAAACATCTGACTGGCAATACCTGCGTGTGAGCGCATTCCCACACCCACTAATGAAATCTTGACGATCTTGTCGTCAGCATTCACTTCACGTGCACCCAAGTCTTTGGCAACCTGTTCCAGCACGGTCTGCGCCCGCTGAAAATCATTGCGGTGCACGGTGAAAGTGAAATCCGTAGTGCCATCAGCACCCACGTTCTGGATAATCATATCCACTTCGATGTTTGCCGCACCCACCGGGCCCAAAATCTGGTACGCGACACCGGGATGATCCGGCACACCCTGCACCGTCAATTTGGCTTCGTCTTTATTAAACGCGATACCCGAAATCAATGCCTGTTCCATGCCTTCTCCCTCGTAACTGATCAGCGTCCCTGTTTGTTCAACGGCAACATCGCCAAAACTGGACAGCACCCGCAGCGGCACATTGTATTTACCCGCAAACTCCACGGCACGAATCTGTAACACCTTGGACCCCAGGCTGGCCATCTCCAGCATCTCTTCAAAAGTGATGCGATCCAGTCGTCGCGCCTTTGGCTCTATTCGCGGATCGGTGGTGTATACCCCATCCACGTCGGTGTAAATCTGGCATTCATCTGCCTTCAGTGCCGCAGCCAAAGCCACTGCCGTGGTATCCGAACCTCCACGCCCCAAAGTCGTGATATTGCCGTGTTCATCAACCCCCTGAAAACCAGCCACCACCACCACTTCATTAGCATCCAGCGCCTCACTCACCCGTTGCTGGTCGATATCAACAATGCGTGCTTTGTTGTGCGCGTCATCAGTGCGAATGCATACCTGCCCACCTGTAAACGAGCGTGCGGCGACACTCTTTTTTTTCAGCGCCATGGCCAACAGAGCAATCGTTACCTGTTCACCTGTCGACAACAGCACATCCAGTTCACGGGCATCCGGCTGAGGCTGGATCGCCGTAGCAAGCTCCATCAAACGGTTTGTTTCACCACTCATAGCGGAAACAACAACCACTACTTTATGGCCTTGTTTGACAAAGACTCTAATTTTTTCAGCGACACACTCAATGCGCTCTATCGAACCCACTGACGTTCCACCATACTTTTGAACAATCAGCGCCATGCTGACAGTCCATTACAAAGATGCAAATTCAACACTACTTTATACTCGTTCGAAAGACATTGTAGGATAATTCTTACACAATAGACAAGAAATTCATTTATGCGCACAGTACTGGTGCAATTATCAGGATTTTGTCGCGCAAATGCGACGCATCAATTTGCCGCTAACTGTGACCTCACCCAATCTGGTACAGCCTGTAGCGCCGCTTCCAAGCCCGATGGGTCTTTACCTCCCGCCATAGCCAGATCAGGACGGCCACCACCTTTCCCACCCACCTGCTGTGCAACACTATTGACTAGATCGCCCGCACGCACGCGCGCAGTTTCCGCCTTGGTCACACCGGCCACTAAACTTACTTTGTCTCCATCCACCGCCGCCAGCACCACGACTGCCGCACCCAGTTTGTTTTTCAATTGATCCACGGTATCGCGCAGGGATTTGGCATCACCACCTTCCAGCTTCGCTGCCAATACCTTGATGCCATCGATTTCCACCGCCTGCGCGGCCAAATCACCACCCTGGCTGCTGGCCAATCTGGTTTTCAATTGTTCTAATTCTTTTTCCAGATGACGGCTGCGCTCAATGAGCTGCTGTGTTTTAGCCTGCACCGTGCCACTATCGGCTTTTAACAAGGCGGCAATTTGCGCTAGATTTTTTTCTGTCTCATCGATGTAACGCAACGCACCTTCACCCGCCACCGCCTCGATACGTCGCACACCTGCGGCCACACCTGCTTCGGAGGTAATTTTAAATAACCCAATATCGCCTGTGCGTTTTACATGCGTGCCACCACACAACTCCACAGAAAAATCCCCCATACTCAACACGCGCACTACATCACCATATTTTTCACCGAACAGCGCCATGGCCCCGGAAGCAACGGCTTCGTCCTGAGACATCAATTTTGTTTCCACCAGCAAGTTGATGCGAATTTCCTGATTCACCAAATTCTCAATCGCTGCTAACTGCTCCGCATTGATAGCTTCGAAATGAGAGAAGTCGAAGCGCAAGCGCTGCGCTTCCACCAGAGAGCCTTTTTGCTGCACATGCACACCCAACACCTGACGCAATGCGGCATGCAAAAGATGAGTGGCAGAATGATTGATCCTAATAGCAGAGCGATCTATGGCATTAACGCTCGAACACACGGCTGCACCAATTCCTAAACTGCCTTTCGCCATACTCCCCAATAAGACATTCGCATCACCAGCCTTTTGAGTATCAACAACAGTAAATTCAGCACCATCATTACCGCTCAGCTCACCACAATCGCCCACTTGTCCACCAGACTCTGCATAGAACGGCGTCTTATCCAGCACCACAATGCCTGATTCACCGCTAGCTAAAGAGGTAACAGGCTCGTTACTCATATTAAATAACCCTACAATCGTTGATTGAGCACTCAGGTATTCATAACCAATGAATTTGGATTCAACATTCACCACTAATTCATTGGTATATTCCTTGCTAAAATTACTCGCAGCGCGCGCGCGCTTACGCTGAGCGTCCATCGCTGCTTCGAAACCGGGCATATCTAAAATCAGCCCACGTTCGCGCGCGATATCTGCCGTGAGATCAACAGGAAAACCATAAGTGTCATAAAGCTTGAATACTATTTCGCCAACAATCTCTTTACCCGAAAGACCGGCCATCGCCTCTTCCAAAATGCCCATGCCATGATCCAGCGTTTCCGCAAAACGTTCTTCTTCCTGTTTCAGTACACGCTCCACTTGTGGCTGGGCTTTAACTAATTCTGGATAAGCCTCACCCATCACTTCGCACAACGTCGCTACCAGCTTGAAAAAAAACGGCTCGCGCAAGCCTAGTTTGTGACCGTGACGAATGGCGCGACGAATAATTCGCCGCAGCACATAACCGCGGCCTTCGTTGGAGGGCACCACGCCGTCCACCACCAGAAAGACACAAGCACGGATATGGTCAGCAATAACTCGCAAGGAAGTATTATTATCGCTTTTTTCGCCAGCCAGTTTGGCGATAGCTGCAATGAGATACTGAAACAGGTCGATATCATAATTATTATGAACACCCTGCAATACGGCAGCAAGGCGCTCCAGGCCCATGCCGGTATCGACAGAGGGGTGCGGTAACAGATTCATGTTACCTGAGGCATCGCGATCAAACTGCATGAACACGAGATTCCAGATTTCTATATAACGGTCACCGTCTTCTTCTGGTGTACCCGGCGGGCCACCAGCCACATCGGCCCCATGGTCATAAAAAATTTCCGAACAGGGCCCACAGGGACCAGTGTCACCCATGGACCAGAAATTATCACTTTCGTGTTTTTTGCCGCCAGGCTTGTCACCAATACGCGAGAAACGCGCGGGATCGACACCGATTTCATTCAGCCAGATATCGGCCGCTTCCTCGTCTTCAGAATAGATGGTAATCCACAGGCGATCCGCTGGCAGATTGACGACTTCGGTGAGAAATTTCCAGGCAAACTGAATAGCTTCACGTTTGAAGTAATCGCCAAAACTGAAATTGCCCAGCATCTCAAAAAAAGTGTGATGGCGGGCAGTGTAACCAACATTTTCCAGATCGTTGTGTTTGCCACCGGCGCGCACACAGCGTTGGGAACTGACTGCGCGTTTATAACTGCGCGTTTCCTGCCCGGTAAAGACTTCTTTGAATTGCACCATGCCTGCATTGGTAAATAACAGGGTGGCGTCGTTGGCGGGTACCAGAGGGCTGCTGGCCACCAGCTCATGGCCATGCTGGAGGAAATAATCCAAAAACAGTTTACGAATGTCTGCGCTTTTCATTGTGTCTGCCAATCTGCCCCAACAGCGCATCGTCATTATTGCGCTACCTAGTTATAGTTGTTCGCTGTTAAACATCATCCAGCACCCCCCTGATCTGCTCGGCGGTAAATCCCCGATACTGAAGAAAACGGGCCTGACGAGCCCGTTCTTTGAAGTCCTCCGGCAGCGCATTCCCAAAGCGTTTGCAACGCACCTGTGCGGCACACTCAAACCACTGAGAATCCCCGACATCGAGGTAAGCGGCCTGTATTTTCTCATTCACGCCGCGTTCGCGCAATTCCGACTGTATACGTCGGGGGCCATGGCCATTATTGCGACGATAACGCACAAAAGCTTCAGTGAAACGCGCATCGCTCACCAATCCTTCTCCTGCCAGCTGCTCAACCACCTCGGCCACAATATCCGCACCTACAGCGTCATTCTTGATATTCAGCTTTCTCTGCAATTCAACCACTGTATGCTCACGACGCATCAACAGATCCATGGCCCTTTTGCGCACCTTACGGCGAGCATCAAGGTTCGACGCCTCAAGCGTAGCTATTGCCTCACCTTCCTCTTGCCCTCGACCCATTACTTTCAGGTCTCGGCTTCAACGCTTTCATCAGTGGCTATGTCTGTCACAGACGGTAGTAATTTGGCACGCACCTGGGTTTCTATTTCCTGTGCAATATGTGGGTTTTCTTTCAAGTAACCACGCACATTATCTTTGCCTTGGCCAATGCGGTCACCATTGTAGCTATACCACGCACCGCTTTTGTCGATGATGCCCTCTTGCACACCGAGGGTAATGATCTCACCTTCGCGGGAAATACCTTCACCGTAGAGAATATCGAATTCGACCTTTTTAAACGGTGGCGCCACTTTGTTTTTCACCACTTTGACGCGAGTCTCGTTGCCCAGGATTTCATCGCCTTTTTTCACTGCGCCAATACGACGAATATCCAAACGCACCGAGGAATAAAATTTCAACGCATTGCCGCCAGTGGTGGTCTCAGGATTACCGAACATCACACCGATCTTCATACGAATCTGGTTGATAAAAATTACCAGCGTATTAGATCGTTTGATATTGGCCGTAAGTTTACGCAGAGCCTGCGACATCAGTCGCGCTTGCAGACCAACATGATGGTCACCCATATCGCCTTCGATTTCAGCCTTCGGCGTCAGCGCTGCCACGGAATCGACCACGACCACGTCCACTGCACCGGAACGCACCAGCATGTCGGTGATTTCCAGCGCTTGTTCACCCGTATCCGGTTGCGAAACCAGTAACTCGTCCACATCCACACCCAGCTTGCCAGCATAACTTGGATCCAAAGCATGCTCGGCATCCACAAAGGCTGCTGTGCCTCCCAGTTTTTGGATTTCCGCTACCACATGCAAGGTCAATGTGGTTTTACCGGAGGATTCCGGCCCGTAAACTTCCACTATCCTGCCTTTGGGCAAACCACCGATACCCAACGCCAAGTCCAGGCCCAACGAACCTGTGGATACTACCTCAATGTCAGGATTCGCACCGGCATCACCCATGCGCATGACCGAACCCTTACCAAACTGCTTTTCAATTTGCCCCAGCGCCGCACTGAGCGCCTTTTGTTTGTCATTTGCCGCCATGATTCTCTTCTCCCGGTTAATTGCCTGCAAGGTTGATAAGCTTTGCATCTAATTTAGGGCAGACTGTAGTCTTTACATTTTACACTGTCAATATTTTTTATCACCTATATAATATTTACTATGTAATAAATTTTATCAGGACGAATCACTTAATCCTCGATATACTCTCCAAGGTTTACCGGAATATAACAAAAGGCAGTAATTTCAATGGCCAAAATGCTGAACGACATCAAATGGAGCACCCGGCAACGACTCCAACACATCGAACTGATGGCCTACTATACGGGGATCATCACCCGTAGTGACCTCGCCCGCGCGTTTGCCATCTCTGATGCAGCCGCCACCAAGGACCTCAAACTCTACAATGAACTGACACCGGATAACCTGATCTACCGTCATAATGTGTTTGGCTTTGTGCCCAGCGATAGTTTTCAGCCACAATTCAGCACACTGACCCCGGCCGAAGTGCTGCCGGTAATCGCCGCCAATCTGGCCGCAGCCGGTGGCCCCTACGGCAATCAACCACTGTACGGCATTCCTGTCGAATCTCTGCCTTTGCCCGCCCGCCTGCCGGAACGCGCAGTACTGGCGCAAATCCTTCGCGCCATCAAACAGGGTCGCAAGTTAGCAGTGAGTTACCACTCACTTTCAGACCGAGAGACTCCGCAAGAGCGTGTACTCGAACCCCACGCGCTGGCAAACACCGGCCTGCGCTGGCATTTACGCGCCTACAATGAAGAGACTTATGATTTTCGGGATTTTGTATTGTCACGTTTTACGGCAGCGCAAATGCTGGCCGAAACAGCCGAGTCCAGCACCCAGTACGACGATGACTGGAGCGAAATTGTTATCCTTCAACTCAGCCCCCACCCACAGCTCAGCGCGCAAAAACGTACTCGACTGCTTATCGATTATCAAAATGAAAATGGCCTGATCGAAGTGCCGGTACGTCGCGCCCTCATTGGTTATCTGCTGCAACACTTGGCAGTAGATACCACAGCAGATCACCGCATGAACCCCAACGCTCATCAGTTAATTGTGCTCAATCGGAACGAAATCGAACCCTTTGCAGGCTGGGCGTTTGCCTAAGGACAGGTTCCTAGCTTTTAGCGTGCTCATTGCACAATTCCAACACGCCCCGCAAGGCATACTCCACCGCTTTTGCTCGCACGACAGCACGATCACCGCTGAAATACTCAGTACGCACCACCGGCATAATTCCCTCTACCTGCCAAGCCAGGCACACCATGCCCACAGGTTTGCCCGACGTACCGCCCGTAGGTCCGGCGATACCACTCACCGCCACCGCAACTTGTGCATTACTGTGAACCAACACACCTGCTACCATTTCGGCCACCGTAGCCTCACTCACCGCACCGTACTTCGCTAACGTTTCATCACACACTCCAAGCATGTCCTGTTTGGCCTGATTGGAATAGCTGACAAAACCTCGCTCGAAGTATTGTGAGCTGCCAGGGATATCAGTGAGCACGGCAGCAATGCCTCCCCCCGTGCAGGATTCAGCAGTAGCCAACAACCAGCCGCGAGCCAACAGGGCGTCAGCGACTTGTTGCGCCAGAATATGGGTTTGGGAACACATCAAGGAAGCCTAACGCATGCATCTCGCAAGATCATCGAGCCTGAAAGAATATACACCATGCAACGTAAGCTAATACAACTACGGCAGCAAGTGGGTATTTTCCTTATCATCAACATCAACATCAACATCAAAACCAGACATTTCGATAAAATCCCGACCTTTATGTTTGGCTGCGCATAACGCGGAATCCGCACGCTCAACCAATCGGCTCATTGTCTCACCGGCCTGAAACTGTGCCACACCAGCAGAAAAGGTGGGTAGCTCCACTGCATCGATACCGCGAACCTGTATCACTTCACCTAATCGACGACGCACTTTTTGCAGCGCGCACATCACGCCTTCTTGTGTGGTATTAGGCAGTAACACGGCAAATTCTTCGCTGCCATAACGCGCCACCAGATCATGATGGCGAAAAATGGAAAGCACATCTTCAGCATAACAGCGCAGCACTTCGTTACCCATCCCATGCCCGCTAAGATCGTTAATGTTTTTGAAATGATCCAGATCCATCAGCACCAAACTCAAAGGAAAGCCGTGGCGTTGCACGCGACTCACCTCATCTTCCAAACGACGCATAAAAGCGCGGCGATTCGGTAAGCGCGTAAGCTCATCAGTCAAGCTCAGCAAACGCACACGATCCAGCTCTTCGCCAAGCCGCAAATTGTCATCTTCGATAATGCTGAGATATTCCCGCGCACGGGTAAATTTGTCATCCAGCGCCTGTTGCCCCGAGATCATTTTCTCCAGGGCCTGAGTCAACTCATGACGCCGCACATCAAGATCATCAACAGTGGCTTCCTGCTGCAAGACAGTCAGCGTATCAGTGAGCAATCCACCAAAAGCCTCGCCTTCAGATACTGCCTCACCCATTTGTGCGACAAAATCCGCATGCAGTTTTTGCATCTCTTCGCGCTTCTTGTCGAGGTGCTCGCGATATACCATGTTGACCTTAAGCTCGGCAACCGGCTCCTTGCTTTGAGCTGGCTCTTCGTTTCCTGCACGTCCTTCGCTACGCTTTTCCTGCTGCATCTGGGATGCGGATGATGGAATTGGGGTCGTTAATGGTGGTTGTGACTGTGCTTGCGGCTGCCCTCCAAAACGCTCAACTACCGGGCTGAGCGCCCGCGCCAGATCACGACCACGGAAACTGCCCGACCTTGCCAGCTCGTCAGCAATGGCTTCTACGGAACGACTTAATGCGCTCAATTCGGAAGCGGACAACGGTGGAATCAGGCGCAGCTGTACCAGTCGCAAGTGCGTATGCAGGGGCAAATCTGCCGGTATCAACGAGATACAGGCTTCCATCATCATCTCCAGAAAACTAGCGTAGGCTTCTTCCGTTTTGCGATGGTCGGCAGACACCGCGAGCAGCATCTGTTCAATGTGCCCATGAATAATTGCCCCCGAGGACGATACTTTCATATCCTCCAAAAGCCCCAGCACTTTATAAAGCACAGGCGATTCCTGAATATCCCTTTTATTACTGCTCATTACTACACCTCTGTACATCAATCGTACACGACGACGTTCCATTTATGATTCAAACTTACCTTATAACCCGTAGCGGCTGAGATTTAGGCTTTTTGGCGATATTCCGCCCGCCTTTGGTCTGCATGACGCACACTAAACGCCTAAACCTCAAACACCACAGATACATACTCTGCGCAATACACACTTTCCCGGAACCTGCCAAACTTAGGGGGTGCTCCTAATTAACAAAACCGTACTGCCGGGTCTCTGTTTTGTCTGACAAGACAGCACGAGCGCGGCGTGGTTATTCCACACAAGCGACTGATACCGCTGCCACGCGAAAACAGAACCCCGACCCTTCGGGTTACCGCCCGGAAAAACGCCATGCTGCGTTGTTCGTCGTTCATTTGCAATAAGCAAACCTCTCCCCCCACATCTAGCCTGGCGATTTTTCAGGCACAACTGTAGGCCTTCCTTGTTAATTGAGAACGCCCCTAGGCGATCGCAACAGGACAGGAGAAAGCCATTCGGAGTCCATTTTTTGATCGTTGCAAGGCGGACATTGAACATAATTCGACGAAAATAATCGAACAAATGAACTAAAACGAATTTTTCACAAAAGATTCCCACGTCCGACAAACTCGTGGCTGCACCTGCTTTTTTATTATGACTTAATTGCGGTGCTTCGTAGCAACCCACCCCAAAATAACGAGCTGCGGTGAGCGCCAAACGTGTAAGATAGCATAAGAGTTGGGTGAAAGTAGTATTTATTTTAACGTATCTGCCAGTTGGCAAGCACGGTTAAATATACTGGTTTTATTGTGAAAGCTACCGGCTTGTGACATAACTTCTTAATGAGCATGGAAGGACACAACCACTCCTAAATTTGAGGTATTTAATGTGAATATTACCAAAAGCACACAACGCATCGCCATCAGTAATTTGCTACTCATATTTGTTTCCATAACCTGTTTTTCGCCCGTAGCTCAAGCAGCAATGATCGGCACAGGACAGATGATGGACCACAATCAGGCACAGCAAGAGCGGGCCCACGTCAAAACCTTGTTGAATCGTGCTGAACTGGCCGCGCAACTAAAAAATGCCGGTGTAGACCCCACGCAATTACAGGCTCGCGTTGATGCGCTTACTGACGAAGAAGTGGCTCTGTTAGCCAATCAGCTGGATCAACTTCCTGCGGGTAGCGGCATCCTTGGCACTGCCGTGTTTATTTTTCTGGTATTGCTGGCAACGGATATTCTGGGTTACACCGCAGTTTTTCCATTCGTGAAAAAAACCGTTGACCTCAACTAAGGTCGGCCACTTTCATTCAAAAATGCTGGCACAAAAAGCAGTGCAAAAAATTGTACTGCTCGCCATTTTGCTCCTGATCAATGCTTGTGCTAGCGCCCCACAGACACAACGACTGCTCGCAATACCCAACAGCTTTCCCGACAAAACCGAACTCAGCCATACCCCTTTTTTTCCACAACAGCATTACCAGTGCGGCCCGGCGGCGCTAGCCACCATCCTCAAACATTCCGGCGTCAATAATGTTGACAGCAACACACTCGTCGATGAGATCTACCTGCCCTCCCGCCTAGGTTCTTTGCAACTCGAAATCCTTGCCAGCACCCGTCGCCATGGCCGCCTGCCCTATCGCATTGCACCTGACATGCACACACTGCTCAGCGAAGTCGTTGCTGGCAACCCAGTACTGGTTCTGCAAAACTTGGGGCTCGGTTGGACACCACAATGGCACTACGCCGTAGTAATCGGTTTTGATTTAAACAAACGCGACATCATCTTGCGCTCCGGCACGAATGCGCGCCACGTAACCAGCATGGACACCTTCGAACTCACTTGGGCACGAAGCCAGTATTGGGGCATAGTGGTCACACCGCCGGACAAACTGCCAAGCACAGCAACCGCCGAGCAGTATCTGCGCACAATAATCGCACTGGAAAATACTTCTGCTGACAAACAACAGTGGCACAGAATTCATCGCGCCTATAGCAATGCACAGTCACGCTGGCCACACAACCTCATCGCACAAATGGGACTGGGCAACAGCGCCTATCAGTTGGGCGAACTGAACACTGCGGCACGAGCCTTCCGTAATGCCGTGCGTGACCATCCCGATGCGGGTGCGGCACGCAACAATCTGGCACAGATATTACTGAAACAGGGAAAACTCAACGAAGCGGAAAAACAAGCACGACGTGCCATAGCGCTAGCCGGGCCTTATCTGGAAAGTTATCGCGCCACACTGGCAGAAATCCAGCAGGCAAAAAACATTACGCCATAGGAGACGTTAACGGTTGTTGAAAATCATAATCTGGCAGCCTTAATCGCAAATACCTACTAGCAGTTTTCTATTAAACCACTACTTTTTGTTAGTCCGTCTGTCACCTAAGTTCCACCATTCATCACTAAACCCCTCGTCCTGAGAAGCAAAGTAAGTATACTCCCGGCCATGGACAGACAGAATGGATTCTCGCTGATCGAAGTTATGATCGCTATGGCTATTGCGGCTATTGCGCTTTCTATTGGCGTCCCCGCATTTCAGTCATATTCCCAAAATAGTCGCCAAACTATCGCCATTAACGAACTGGCCACCGCGTTGCAATTAGCGCGCAACAGCGCTGTTGCGCGTCGACAACCCGTCACTTTGTGCAAAAGCCCTAACGGCATCAACTGCGTCACGGGTGGTGCTTCCGGCGACTGGTCACAGGGCTGGATGATGTTCACTAATCCCAATGACATTGATGGCACCGCAGGTCTGACTCCTGGTACGGAAGCGCTGTTACGCGTCCATGGCGCCTTGCAAGGTAACGCTACACTCGTGGGCACGGGCCCAGTGGTAAATCAAATTACCTTCATGCCCCAAGGCAGAATCAATAACGGTTTCGGCGGCACCATTACTCACTGTGACTCGCGCGGCGACACGGCCGCTACCGCACTGGTTATTTCTATCGGTGGCCAAGTACGTCAAGCCAAGGATACGAATGGCGATGGTATTGTCGAAAATGGCGGCGGAGCCCCTGTCCCGTGCCCGGCGTAGCCCTGCTCAACACTGCAACCCGCAGACCGCGCATCCACGCCCTGCACCGATGCAACAGTGGCTTCACCCTCATAGAGGTGCTGGTCACTATCGTAGTGGTCTCCGTCGGTCTGCTAGGGCTGGCCGGGCTGCAAATCGATAGTCTGCGCGCCAATATGAATTCCGAGACACGTAGCAAGGCAACCTTGCTCGCAAACGACATCGTAGAACGCATGCGCGCCAACCTTTCAGGCGTCAATGCCAACGCTTACAGCAACATCACGGTTAATCCTGCACAGTGCGTTGCACCTGCAAGGCTTTGCGGCAATACCAGCACCGGTACTGCTGTCAATTGCACAGCCCCCGAAATGGCAGCCTTCGATACCTGGGTGTGGGGCTGCGGTACAGCAGCTGCCGGCGTCCAGAAAAGCGGGGTAACCAACCAGCTACCTAACGGTACAGCCAGTGTGACCTGTAATGACGCCCCGTGTTTACCAGGTTCAGCACACACTGTGACAGTGAGTTGGAGTGAACTCAGCCCTACGGATGGCGCAACCTTGCCACAAACCATCCGATTGATAGTTGTGCCCTGAATCTGAGCGCCTCAACATGAAAGAAATGGACTTCAAACATAAACAACGCGGCTTCACTTTGATAGAAATCACGATAGCCATCACCATTGGTTTGCTGATGCTGGCGGGCATTCTGCAAATTAGCCAAGCCAATAAAGAATCCAATCGTTTGCAGCGCAATATGGGTTTTGTGCAGGAAAATATGCGTATCGCCATGGAGTTACTGGCCTGGGATATTCGCATGGCCGGTTTTAATAATAACCTGACCGGTCCCCTTTCCACGCCCCAGCCTCTCTTCATTGACGTAGTCGCTCCCACACCTGATGTTCCCTTATCTTCCGACCTTCCTCGTACCAGAACAGCCGATGGTGGTGGTGCTGATAACGACCAGATCAGCCTGACTTACGAATCCAATACAGACTGCCTTGGCCAGAACACTCCCGTCCCCGCTACAGGCAATCGAGTTGCCACGAATCACTATTTCATCGCCAATCAACGCCTGATGTGCCGTGGTAATACCGGTGGAGCACAACCACTGGTAGACAATGTAGAAAATCTGCAAATCCTCTACGGTGAAAACACTGACGGCGACCCACTTTCTGCCAACCGTTACGTGCGTGCGGATCAGGTTGATGACATGGCCAACGTGGTCAGTGTACGCATCGGCATGCGTTTTATCAGTCGCGAGGCTGTGCGGTCCACCATTGATGCTGGCTCTTACGCCCTGCTGGATGCTGCGCCTTTTGTTCCCGGTGATCGCTTCCTGCGCCGAGAGGTTACGACCACTATTTCCCTACGTAATCATTTGTGAAAACAGGATCACACCATGTACACATCACATAACATAAAAACCCGACAGCATGGCGCCGTACTCGTAATAAGTCTGCTCGTCCTACTGGTGCTCACCCTCGTCGGTGTCAGTAGCCTGGATGGCTCCCTCATGGAAGAAAAAATGGCCTCCAATTCACAAATCGCCACCACGACTTTTCAACAAGCAGAATCATCAATACGCGAAGCTTACTTTACCGAGCTCGCAAATCCCCACGGGGCAGTGAGGAAAGATCGCAGCAACGCTCCTCTCGTTCAGCGCGACCGTACTGTCACAATTGATGACGTCACCATCGCCATCGCCAGCACCAGTGAACATAAATACGACCCTGACGCTCCTGATGTTGCTATGACAAATAGCAGCAGCAACATCTTTGTGGCGCGCACCTTCGAGATTGAAGGCACCGCCCAACTGGGTGCTATTCGTAGCGTCAATATCCAGGGTTACCGCGTGTTGAACGTAATGCCAAGCCGCTAAGCGCACTACACAACAACCACCGGCTGAGAAACCAGAGGATCGTTGCAGAACAACGGTGGGTTTCCTGCCCAAGCACATAACCATAGGCAGACAAAATGAAAATGAAAATCAAACGCCATCTCTTCGCACTGTGCGCCAGCATGCTGTATGTATTAGCTGCTGGTCACCCCGTATTAGCGGATGATACTGAAGTACTTGTCGGCCCTGGCGGCCTAGCCAACATGAAACCCAATGTGCTGTTTATCCTGGATACCTCCAGTAGTATGGCATGGAGTGTAGATGCATACGATGCAAGCTCACCGGTAACAGGCCCTTCACGCCTGTCCATCCTGAAAGAAGTGTTTCGCGAACTGATGGAAGACGGATCCTACCAAGGAATAAATGTCGCCATCATGCGTTTCGCCAGCAATGGTCGTGGTGGTTATTTTGTTTCTCCCATGCAGGAACTCAACAACGATACCCGAGAAGATATCATTCTCGCATCCAGGAGGCTGAGTGCTGATGGTGACACACCCTTATCCGAAACACTCTACGAAGCCGCACGTTTCTGGGGTGGAAAGAGTGTTGGCCATGGTCGCACCGCCCCTGGCATCAACCATCCAGATGTACTCGGCAACAACAGTCGTTATATCAGTCCCATCAACAACAACGAATGCCAGAAAAACTACACCATCCTGCTCACCGACGGCCAACCACATCGAGATAATCAGGCCGATGAGGACATCCATAAGTATTTCCTCAATGGCGCACAATGTGATGGCCCTCTCGACGGTGACGACAATGACGGTGACGGTTTCAACGACGGTGACGGCCGCTGTCTGGATGACATTGCCAACTACCTGAACACAGTAGACCAAGCCGACAGTATCCCCGATACACAAACGGTACAAACCTATGTCATTGGCTTCACCGTAGAGAATGAGCTGCTAAAGCAAACAGCCAACGTGGGTGGAGGTACCCACATTTTTGCCAAAGACCAAGATGGATTAAAGACGGCTTTCACCTCCATCCTCAACATCATCACCAACTCCAACGACAACTTCTCCCCTCCAGCATTAGCTGCCAATACCTTCAACGGTGTCTCGCATGTAAACAGACTGTACTACTCGCTGTTTGAACCTGCCGCAACATCCAAGTGGCATGGCAATGTCAAGCCTTACAAGCTCAACGATGCCTATCAATTAGTTGATGCTGCTACTCCCGAACGCCCTGTTGTTAACGAACACGGCATGTTTTTGGAAAGTTCACGCAGTTTTTGGTCCAACATAGACGATGGCGCTAATATCGTTACCGGCGGAGCCAATGACCGCTTACCTGACGCAGATGACCGCAATCTGTACACTTATACAGGTGATTATAACGATGACGAAACAAACCCGAGCCTCAATGCTTCCATCAGTACTGACGCCAACGCATTGGAAAATACCGAAACGAGTCAATTGACAGCGGACATGCTGAATATCAGCATCGCTAGTAAGAGCGGCAAAAAAAATGCCAAAAATGTCAACACCGAAAAAATCAATGCCGAATTTACCCGTGTGCTCAACATCATCCGCGATGCCAAACTTGGCGCACCATTGCATTCACAACCCGTGCTGGTCACTTACGGGGGCGATAATGCAGAGAGTGCTGACCGAACCCTGTTCGTTGCCACCAATGACGGCTTCCTGCATGCGCTTAATGCTAGTCCCGGTGACGAAGGCAGCACAGAAGGCGGTAAGGAGTTGTTTGCCTTCATTCCCAAAGAACTGTTACCTAACCTGCCAAAACTGGTCAATAATACCGGCTCTATCGTTTACGGCTTGGATGGCGATATTTCGGCCTGGGTCAAAGAAAGCGATGACCCAGACTCTACTATTGAACCCGGTGACAACGATCACGTTTATATTTACGTCGGCATGCGTCGCGGTGGCAGCAACTACTACGCGTTAGATGTCACTACCCGCACTGAACCCATCCTGAAATGGGTTATCCGAGGCGGCCCCGGTGGCACACCAGGCTTTGAAGAGCTGGGCCAAAGCTGGTCAAAACCCACGCTGGCATCCATCAAAGATGGAAACGACAGCACGAAAAAAGTACTGATTTTTGGGGGTGGTTATGACACAGCACAGGATGATAACCCGCTGAATGCCGATGCTCATGATAACAATGATGACACTATCGGCCGTGCTATTTTCATCGTTGATGCTGATACCGGCGAACGCTTGTGGTGGGCCGGACCAACGGACAGCAACGCCAACCTGAAACTGGAGAAAATGACTCACAGTATCCCCTCTGATATACGCCTGATGGACAGCGACTACGATGGTCACACAGACCGTTTATATGTCGGCGATATGCGCGGACAGATTTTTCGCATTGATCTCACACCCACGCTCACAAACAGTACAGGCGTATTGCTAGCCAGCCTCAGCGGTGCTACCGAAGCTGACAACCGTCGTTTCTATTATGCACCAGACGTGGTTCTCACTCAGCGTCGTGGTGCATCCCCCTATGTTTCCATCAACATAGGTTCCGGTTACCGGGCACACCCATTAAACCCACTGCTTAACGATGGCACTGCGGCTCATCGTGTGAATGATCGTTTTTATTCATTGCGTGACCCCTACGTGACAGGCCCCATTCCAACAGACGTAACCATTATACCTATCAGTGACGGCAGTGATGGCAGTGATAACACCTTATTCGATGCTACTGACAGCCTGGTCACCAGTAATGATGATGTCAACAATTTAGCTGCCGCCACTGGCTGGTACATCACTCTCGGTAACGGCAACGGTGAAAAAGTGCTGGCTCCTTCCATAACCGTTAATGGAGAAATTCTCTTCACCACTTACACGCCTCCAGAATTCGTCGAACAAAGTGAGTGCGCACCACCTCCTGGCGAGGGTAGCCTCTATCGCGTCAGTCTATTTGATGCCACACCCACGCGTAATAACGCCGAAACAGGCTACTCTGGATCGCCAACTGCTTTGACGTTAGACGATCGCACCAGACCCACAAGTTCCCCAGGCATACCACTAAGCCCCACCATCATCTTTCGCGAAACCGACAATGGCAATGTCGAAATAGTTAACTGCATAGACACCGAATGTGAAGGAATGAGTAATCCTGACCCGATACAGGAGACCTACTGGCAGGATGGGACATAAGCGCAAAAAAAACCTCCCGTCATTTCAGTTTGTATCGAATGATGGGAGGAATATTTTTTCTAAGGCATCCGCCAGATCAATGAAAATTTTCGCATAGTGGTCTTCGCCACACATTGGCATACCACCATGGCGGGCACGATAATAATCAACACGCCCGTCTCCACATTGACAGTAAACCGCACTTTCTCCAAGCCCTTGAGCACCTCGTAAACCTCACCCACCACCTTGAACTTTGCTTTTCATCAACAAAGATAGGCTTCCGGCTACGTATTACTCGTAGTAATTGATATTCAAGTGTTAAATATGCGTCATATTCATTTCATAGCGGCAAAAGCAGGCATTCTTAGGAGGAGAAAAGATGCTGCGATAACATGAAAAGAGCGTGCAATGAATACCTAAATATCAATCTGCTTTCCAAAATGTGCGGTAACGGTTCAGGATGCTCACTTGTTTTGGGTTACCATGAGCCTGATGAGGCATCACAAATAAATAAAGATTAAATAAAATAAATATCATGCTACAAGCCCAACACACCATCGCCAGCCCGACTGCGCTGTTAAAAATCATCCAACGCCACTATCCTGGCATTGGAGCCAGCGATTGCCAGTTACTGGCTCTCGGCTGCAATGATAATTTCCGCATAAAGGGCAAGCGGCAGGACTTTGCTTTTCGCCTATACCGTTACAACTGGTGGCCTGAAACCGATGTGGATGAAGAGCTGCGTTTCCTTGAAGCTATGCATCGTCGCAAGCTCAATGTATGCAAACCCGTTCGGGCTGGAAACAAGCAACGTTATATCTCAGTAATGACCGCAGAAGGCAAGCGCTATGGTGCCCTGTTTGCCTTCATTCCCGGTCACCCGCTGGGTCATAACTTTGGAAAGCGTAATAACAATATGAACCGCCTTGGTGTGATGATCGCCCAGGTCCACACAATCGCAGACGGATTAAAACAGCCCGTACAACGTTGGACCATGGATTTTGATGCCATCGTCACACAATTCCTTGATATCGCACCATCCGTACTTGGCCATCGCGAAAAAGATCTTTCTTATCTTCACAAACTTGCCTCGCGGCTTGAAGGAACGATCGTTGATCAACCCGAAGGCGCATTGGGCTTCGGATTATGTCATGGTGATTTACATACCCATAACGTCATGTTGCAGCCTGACGGCGATCTGGCGATTTTCGACTTCGACTGGTGCGGCTACAGTTGGCGAGCCTACGATCTTGCCACTGTCTGGTGGTCTTTACCACGTAACGACAAAAGTAATGCACCATGGCGTGCTTTTTTACGCGGCTACAGCCAGCAGAATAAACTCTCCCGACAGGAGCAGAAACTCATGCCCTGGTTCGTCATTTTGCGTGAATTTGAGTTGCTGAATTTTCATCTGTCCATGCGTAAGCACGTCGGAACCGCGTGGCTAAACGACAACTATTATGATCACCATATCGGCTTCTTCAAGAATTGGACAAAACAACATCTGGGAAAATTGTGATAAAAAATTAATCTGGCTTGATTGACAATTCCATCTCGCTGACAATGGCCTTCCTCTTCTGGCCATAAGATTGACAGTGTTACCATTCAGTGACAAAGCTACACATAGGTCCACTTTGCTTCTGGAGACATTGTTAAACAAACCGGCTTGAAACCAGCCAAACCGCACTCACTCAATCAGAGTAATTATCACATGCTAAACGCCATCCACCACACCCTATTCGCTCAATGGATTGGCTATATCGATTACCCCCTAGCAAGAAACTATTTCGGAACAACTATCCTCAATCCCAGTGACTGCCAAGCCTGCATGCCAGGATACATTGCGTCGCTTCATCAGTCTCCTTATCAACGGTTTGCCGACGAAAATTAATATAAATCAAATGCATCAAATCTATTGATCAAGCCTTCTCTCTAATTTATGGTCGGGTATATACCTAGCGGTAATTGAGGAAAACCAGCAAACATTCATCATTAGCAATACAATACATAGAAGTTACGAATTTCTGTTACTGATCATAGCCCTGTATCCTTCAGTTGAATGGTGTTTTTTTAACCTTGGAAACTTTTGAAAAACCTTGGCGAAAGCCGTTTTCGCTTAATCATTTATTCAGCAGCTGAATTAATATAGATACTTAAACCATGCACCGACAAGAACTTTTGCAATTATTAGCAGATTACAAAACCCCTCATATGGAAGAAGCCGCGATGGTCAATCGCACTCGCCATTTCATCGCACAACATAGCAATTGCTTTGACCGCCGGTTGGCATCAGGCCACGTCACAGGCTCTGCCTGGGTAATCAACCCAGCTTGCAGCCATGTGCTAATGCTGCATCACCGCAAATTAGACCTCTGGCTACAACCTGGTGGCCACGCCGATGGTGACACAGATATCATTCGAGTGGCATTGAAAGAGACTGCGGAAGAGTCCGGCATTGATATTCAACAGATCAAGTTACTCAGCGAAAGTATATTTGATGTAGACGTGCATACAGTTCATGACAGTACCCATGATTTTCGTCATGAGCATTTTGATATCCGTTTTTTACTGGAGATTGATGATAGCTTGCCAATACCTGGGAACGATGAGTCCCATGAAATTGGCTGGGTACCGCTGAATCAAGTCTCTCATTTCAACAACGCGATCTCTCTTCGCCGCATGGTGCAAAAGACCCGGGAATTAGTCGCGTAAATATACCTACGGCGTTTGATATTTAGGCTTTTAGCGTGCGTCATATCCATTTCAACGCGGCCATGGAATGAAGAGGGCATGCAATAACACCTAAATCTCAGTCACCGCGGGTATATACGGGCATAGATGCCATTCCCTTACGACGGAGGGATCACCCCCGAAAGGTTTTTCACCGCATGTATGGCCGCTTGGGCAGCCGCATCAATATCAGCCTCACTGCCCGACAGAGTAAGCCGCCCAAAAGCGCCAACTGCCCGGGCATCTACCAAGGTGATACTAGCCGCTTTTTCTGCCTCGTTGGCCGCATATACAATGTAGCCAGCAGGTTCTGTTTCAAGAATAAATAAGCTCTGACCTGGCAGTATCATCGAGCCCTTGCGGTCTTGACGATTGATCAATACAGCATGATCAGGAGTAATTGCGCGGACAGTTTCACTCCAAGCGATGCGGCATTTTTGCCGAGCATCCTCATGGGTATTTAAAATATTGAGCACCGAACGACCTGCTTCGATCACATCGCTTTGGTCTCGCTGATGAAAGACCATAGAGCCAAATGCCCGTTCCACCACCTGCTGCCCTAAATGGACACGGGTCGCTTTGAGCGCAACATCAGTAAGCCGATGAACAGCCATCCCCGGCGCCACTTCCATCCATAGGCAAGCATCGCCAGGCACCGGCAAAAACCCCTGAGATACTGTCCCCAAATAAGTAGCCAGTTGAGGTTGCAAAGAATCAATGAACACATAGGTTCGCAACTTAATCATATAAGTCTTACCACCAGTTACAAGCCTTTATATTCAATCCACATTCCTCTGACACAGCATTAACCGGAGAGCTTATGCTTATCGCGTTTGGCTTGATGGCGCTGAGAAAACTTGGCATACAAACTCCGCATCCGTTCATTAATAACCGGCTCACTCGCACGAGCAAACTCAAGAAACGCCTGCGCAATCAGTGACAACACTTTATCCTTGGAATGGCCTAGATACCACTTGCGCTCAATCGGAAAACCTTCTACATCAAGTACATCGACAGGCCCATTATCCCCTTCCAAGACCAAAGTATGCAGTGATAATACCGCCACACCTAAACCACCCACCACGGCATGCTTAATCGCTTCATTACTGCCCAACTCCATACGCACCTTTGGCTTCAAACCGTGGCTAGCAAAGAGTCTCATGGTCGTGTCACGGATACCTGATCCTATCTCTCGCGAAATAAGTGGCTCTTCCGACAACCGTTGAATCGAGATATGTGACTCCAAGCACAGAGGATGATTCACCCCCGCCATAACGACCAATGGGTTAGGTGCAAAAGGATACACCTTGAGATTCAATGACTTTTCTGGCGGTTGCCCCAATATATAGATGTCATCCTCATTGTTCTGCACACGTTCGAGAATGCGCTCCCGGTTGGTCACTTTTAGAGAGACATCCACACCTGGAAATTGACGACAAAAATCCCCTAATATTTCCGGTGCAAAATATTTGGCTGTAGTGATGACTCCCAAGCGCAAACGGCCACGGCGCAATCCTTTTAGCTCCGCTATGAAGGTATCCAGATCCGCCATGGTGTCGAAAATTTTGCGGATAGCTCGATATAACGCCTCACCAGCCTCGGTTGGCTTTAACTTGCGGCTAGATTGGTCGAGCAGCGGCAAGTCCATCGCATCCGCCAGTTTTTTGAATTGAGTCGAAACCGTCGGTTGGGTAAGAAACAATTCCTCCGAGGCACGAGTAAAACTACCCAGTCTCACCACTGCCTCGAAGATTTGCATCTGTCTAAAGGTTGTATGGCGGATCAAGTAATCAGGCATTCCACCCTTGAATCTATCATTAGTCAACTCGTTCATCACCTACTCCTACCCCATTAGTTAGGGGCGGTACAACCTATTAGCTTAATGTCTTATCAAACTTCCCCGGTGTCATTACCTCTATATCGGTGATAAAAACTGTCAAATGGTAACCTTTATGAATTTTTCGCTCCAAACTATCCAGTAAATCTTGCATGCGTTCTTCAGGCATAATCACTTTCACCAGAATATTCGCATCAAAGCCGGTCATGTCTGCTTGTCTGCCAGAAGAGCCTGCGCCACGTGCTCGCAAAATAGTGTAACCACTTACACCATATTTTCTGAAAGAATCAACAAGCTTATCTTCCAAGGCATCGTTGGTAATGATGTTTATCAGTTTTTCAGGATACAAAGTAACCATAATGTTCTACCCAATTGAGTTTCAAGCGGTTTTATTTCAGACAGCAATACTCTGTACTACACCATGGTAAAGCGGAATCCCGATCATCACATTGAAGGGGAAAGTAATGCCCAGCGACAACGTTAGGTAAAACGAAGGATTCGCCTCTGGCACCGCCAGGCGCATCGCTGGTGGTACCGCGATGTATGAAGCACTCGAGCCCAGCACAGCAACTAGCGTTGCACCACCAACGCTGAAATCGAGAATATAATGGCCTACTAGGGCGCCAGTCATACCACCAATCAGCGGCATTACAATCCCAAATGCCGCCAGCAACCAACCCACTTGTCGAAAATCACCGAGACGACGCGCCGCAACCATGCCCATCTCGAATAAAAACAAACACAACACTCCCATAAAAATATCATCAATGAAAGGAAACAGTTTCTCCATACCCGATGGCATAGAGATAGCACCAATAATCATCGACCCTATCAATATAACAACACTGCCATTGGTAAAGGCATCTCGCATTAGCTCACCGAAGCCGCCGGTGTTGTCGTCAGCATTAACCGCTGCCGTGCCGTCAGGCGATAGGCCACTCTTATCCGTCTGCAGGGATTGGCGTGCCTTTGCGGCTAAAATTAGACCAACAATGATAGCAGGCGATTCCATAACCGCGAGCATAATCAACGGATATGATTCGTAATCGACGCCTGCACTGTCCAAGTAAGCAATCGCGGTAAGGAACGTACCCGCACTCACTGAACCATAATGAGCCGAAATAGCGGCTGCATCCATAGGATTAACTTTACGTGTTACCAACAATATCAGGTAACCGATAATTGGTAACGTAAAACCAAGAATCAGCGCCCACATAATAGAGTTCAGTGCAATGACAAGATCGGCCTTGGCCAATTCATGGCCACCGTGAAGGCCGATTGCCATTAGCAAATATATTGAAAGTACCTTGGCTAAATCAGGAGGAAAGCGCAGATCCGACTTGATCAATCGGGCTATGCAACCCAGTGCAAAAAACAGCACCGCCGGTAATAGTAAATTACTCAAACTCGACATTATTTTATTTCTCCGCTCGCTCACCATTTGGCAAGCCGTATACTGCCGGCATTATCCTTGATTCACAGCAAGCTGTGCCAATTGATAATTGTATCCCTTTAGCATTGATGGAAGGCAATACGCTTCGGCAGTATCTGTATCTCAGTCAGGCCAGACTCGCCGTGAAAAAAATGGGGCATCCTGTTCCGTGACAGGGCTTGTTTTACACGATGGTGGTTTTTTTTCTGCTGCTTTGGTCTTTTCTGGCACTGCCCGGACTGTTTTCTTAGCCTCGACAGACTTAGATTTAGTGGTAGGGTTGTTTCTCTTAGCTTTTGATTCCGCACTAAAGCTATCAGACTTGTCTCGTTTGATATCATTCGTCATCGTGCTCTCCTTTGTATCACCATTTGGCAAATTAATTGCTCAAACATTTCGCCGGAACAAGCTCATCCACCAAATGAGCATAACGAATCAATTCATCACTCAGCTCTTCAGTACTGCTATCTTCCGGCTGAATTGAAATACTGACATGGGTGCGACCAAAGCTCATGTCAGGATAATACCCTTGACTCTCAGACAGCTCAGCCGCTCGCTCAAGAAACTCCCGAGTCTCTTCGTAATCTGAAAATTCAATACGACGTTCAAGGCGCGGCGGGCGTTTACGTGTAATCCAGTTGTCGCTCATAGCGGTATCCTCACTTAACTCTGCACGGTCTCTTGACCCATCATGATTTGTTGTTGCCAGGACTCAAGTCCAGAAGCATGTTGCTGCTCTTCTAG